>JAABUP010001408.1_pt1 | contig 50330 bp, 70 predicted proteins | sample 5559201 | NCBI WGS metagenome assembly JAABUP01 (sample SAMN10711887, study PRJNA513373) | rock metagenome | isolation source: Antarctica rocks | place: Antarctica | reverse complement strand
GCAGCCAACGTGGGCTATGCTGCATTTTGAGGCCTTTTTTTTTTGATTTTGAAAACACCTTTTGGCACCTTACTATGACTGCTACATGACGATCTCAAAGTCAAGCATACCATATCCATAGACGTCACCTATCATACATAAAGCTAGGAAGTCAGTAACGTAAAAGCATCACAGAAGTCAGAGACTCAGACACGTATTGAAAAAACCAGCAGGTAGGCCTGCTTTATCTATCGGACTAAGCAAAACCTCAATTTGCTGCTGCATGCAGGCCTGAAGCTGACAGTAATCTGTAACAATGCAAGCTGGGCAAAAGGTCACTTGAACCAGAAAAGAAGACACACTCATGGCCCACCCAAACAAACATTTCAGTGACATGCGATGTCGAAAGGCAGAAATGACACATTGATTTGAGACATAAGCTAAATGTGACACAAAGTGGTCAGCGTGAGTACTTCTACATATCTGATGACAGTTTGGGCTGATGTCACTGTGTACTTCATTGAATAGCAAAGCACTTGTAGCAGCACGACTGTCTGGTTTGACGCCTCTTTCCAATCTTGGACGCAAAGTGAAACCTACGTAGTTGTACATCACTCATGAAAATGATGAAGTCCACCGCAAAAGCCGACCAGCCAAGTCTAGTAAATACTGGGGGTGAAGTCTTCATCATACTGGTATGTAAAGAAAGGCGAGGTGAGAGCCTCTGCGGCTGTCAAGCCTGGGTTGTGTGGCTTGAACCAACTCCGCAGCCTGCACATTAGAAATAACCATTGAGTGGGCTTGCAGTTCTTGCACCTTTCAAGGGTTGCATCTCACAGCAGGTGTCACAGCTTATGAAGTGCTTATGCATGTAACTCACAAACTCAAGGATGAGGTTTTCCTAGGGTTTGACATGTGAAGTCCTGTCTGGAGGTCATGCAATGCCAATTTAGGCTAAGATGGCAGTGTTGTGCATGAGGACCAGACAATAGGAGAGGCGCATTGCATACATAGTGTGCTTAAGAATGCGTGAGCGCCTGACACACAATCACATCTCCAGCAGCACAATGCAGAGCACTTGTGTGGATGGTGCTAACATGTCAGCAGATGGAAACGCTGTTAAAACAGGTGGTGTGCAAGTCAACCCACCTGATACTGCGTATTCTTAGGATGTGAAGGAAGCCATCGTTCCTCTTGAAAGCTCCACAACATGAAATGCCTTTGTGCTGCAGCCTGCATGCACACGTGTCAAGTCAACTGCAGTGCTGACGCCTGGCCCATCTGCATGTTACAATGTCAAGCAAATGCGTTTGCATTAAGAGAAGTTGCCGATATGCTCACTTGCATGCAAATGATGGTGCACAACTTGAATACACCAAGGCTGCTTCAGCCCAGCACCGTAGTGGAAACGAATGATGCAAACTCACTTGAGTGCCTTGCTCCCATCTTGGTCTTGGTCAGCAGTAAGAGGCACAAAGTATGCCTTCAGTCTGACACCTGCACAACACAGATCACAATTGAGCAGATGTGCTGCAGATACATCCAAGATGATTGGGTACACAAGTGTGTCGTATGCTGCACAGTGCAGCAACAGAATCAAGCTGCACACTGCTGCTGGCCACACAGTGCAGAAAAGCTGTATCAGACCGGCGATGAATGCAAGGCACAGGCTGTTGAGGATGATAAGCTGGTGAGAGGTGCTAGCCAGCCTGCAATCTGTTGAAGTATGCAGACTGACCTGTGACGTGGCGGATGAGGTCAATCATGAGGCGCACTTCCAGCTCATCCTCCAGTGGCCACACACGCCCATCCAGAAACCTGCCACAGCATTCATGATGTCACTCATTTTGCTATACATTCAGTGAAACATACATAAGTAAAACCATTCCTTCGACACATGTTGCTCCCTAGGAGCAAGTACATACAATGCTAAATAGCTCCCTGTATGATATCTTGTTTGGGCAGTCCCCACACAAACAGTAACAGGTCTCAACAAGCAACAGCTAAAGCACAGCTGTTGTGTTGCAGGTGCCCAACTGGACCTTTAGACTAAAACATGTATGTTGCCTTCTTGGCAGCAGCAAGGTTGAGCATGCTTGTGTCCCTTTGCGCAGCATGCTTGCATGTGCTGTATCTGTTGATGCACTGGCCTCACCTTTGTAGGTCCCATAGCAGAGCATACACATCCCCCTTGCGCTTCCAGAAGTATCTGTATATCCGTTCTATAGGCGCTATCTGCAGTCATGCCAAAAATGCTGCGTAAGGAAAAGCTGGGCAAGTAAATGCAAACAAGGCCGCCTCTAACATATGATGACCACAAATCCTGGACAGAAACTTGAAATGCAGAGCTATGTTTGCCTCTTGCAACCTGAAAGGGGAGTAGAAAGGGCAAAGCGCTGCAGTGTGAGTGCCTTCATGTGATGTTGGAACATGTGTCTTTTGTAGAAGCAGGTGTACACAGTCCTATGTAGCTGCCTGTATTGTGTGGCTGTATGATGCATAGATCACAAGCGATTGGGCATTGACTGGCTGTGGCAGCTCCCTGTATGATGTGGCTGTATGATGTGGCTGTATGATGTGCCTGCATGATATTGCTCTACGATGTGCCTGCATGATGTGCCTTTATGCTGCCTGATTTGCACACAGTTTGGCCACTGAGTACCTGTGGCAGCAGGTTGCTGGGGTGAGGCAGGAATGCGACACAGCCGATGGGCCTGGCAGCCCTCATATACCCCTCCTCAGTGGCCCCTGTGGCTTCGGCCTGATCATCATCAGTCACAGGCACTGCCATCTTGCCTAGGCTTGTCCCTCTGTACATGCTGGCCTTGCGTTTATGCCTGTGAGAGTTGTTGGAGCGCACATAGCCCGCACCAAAGAGCTCCTTGAAATCTGCCAGGCCGTAGTCAATGATCCTGAACTGGTGTGTGATCTGATCCTGTTGAGCCTGGGACCAGTGGGCTTGCTGCTGCTGAGCAGGACTCTGGCTGACGCTGGCAATCAGGTTTGGGTCTGATGTCAGATCTGCTGAAAAAGGCAGGGCAGTGTCCTGGGCGCTGTCAGACTTGCTGTGATGGAAGACTGGTGGTGAAGCAGTGCTGCTGGCAGAGATGCGCCTGGTGGAATTGCTGTCGGTGGGTCTGCGTAAGCTGGCAGGGGCAGTGATGGGGGATGCAGGAGGGGTTTTGGAGGGGTCCATTTCCATGATGTTGGCAAGGCGCAAGTCTGCATGGTGGAAAGCCAGCTGCCGCTGTGCTGCATGAAGTGCTTTGAAGGTGCTGAACAGTAGCTGCCGCACATATGTGATGTCATGAAATGTGGCTTTGCCTATGCGCTTGTCAGAATTTTGGCCATGTATCCTCTCCAGAATGAAGCCTGCAGCGGGAGCAAGCAGGTTTTGAGCAGCCTTTTGCATGCTTCTTGTGGGATCATCATGCAGGACCTGTGACAACATTGCAAGAATGCCAGCCGAACAAGCAGAAACTGACCTCTAAAGACGTGAGACCTGGTGACCACTGCAGCCCCAGTAGCCATGAACCCAGGGATGCCTTTGTCGGGCTTCTCTAGGGGTGCAAGCTTCCTGCCTACAGCCCATTCACGCTCCATGTGCGTCATTCCGGCTATGCCACCCAAGCTGAGTTTGAAGGTGGCTTTCAGCACTTTGTTGGGGTCTGGGCGTCCCTGTGCATCTTGTAACAGAAACACTCCCCCCTACAGCCAATTTGCTCAGGCTCATGATGTGCATTCTGCTGAGGGCAAAATTAATCTGAGGCAATTGCTGGACCTCACTGGGCTTTGCAAGACCATGCAAGACCATACAACGCAGTAGCTGAGTAAAGTCCCGCACCTGCAACCCGACGCCTAGACCAGGTCCAACAAACAAGTCATTGGTGATCTTCGCACCAGGTTTGATCTGAAACTTGTTGGAAACGTATATGTAGTGGTCGGGATTAGTCCCGCCTCCCGGCGATGGCATAACAACAAGACCAGATCGACAGACTAAAGCGGTAGATAAAGCGCCGTATCTCAGCAACTCCTAGCACGAGACAATTCACAAGATTTGGCTATGCGATGATAATTGCGGAAAGTCTCCATGAGCAATCTGGCAGGATCAGATGTCGGAAGTTGCCACTACACAAAAGTGTCAAGCCTGACATACACCATGATGTCATGAAAGCCAAATTACACTGGATTAATCGTCGATTTCACAGAATTCCGACTAAATCCGCCTTACCAAAGCGCCAGCTGTCAGCATGAACGGTCTGCCTGGAGTTGCCCTTTCCTAGTGCGATGCGTGCATCATCTGGCAGTGTCTTACGCAAAACTCAACGCAATTTCAGCCCCTGTCTTATGGTAAGTGGAAGCCAACAAGATAACAAGCCGCTGGCGCATGGTGTGAGCCTCATCCAGACAGTTACACAGAGCCTCAATTCGGAAAGTCATCGTCATGCTCCCTCAGCTGATGAGCAACTCAGTCAAAATGCTGGTTACATCGCACCATCATGCAGTTGGAATATCGTCTGAGGACATCAATTACCATGCATGACTGATTCAACCAAGTGATAGTCATAAGTTGCTAACAGAAGCAAATCAGAACCTGAAACGCAGTGCTCAGCTAGAGCCACTTATAGTTGGATATAAATGACGCCTAGACCGAAGCTGCTTGTAGACAGTATCATACAGACACATGAGAGTTATGGTGGTGCAAGTTTGCCTGGCAGTGTACACATAAATTTATTGAACAACTTCTCTTGTACAGCCAGCTTCAGATTCACGCTGAGTGTATGTACACCGGTGTGCGTACATCTTGCAGCATGGTACTACTGCAGGCTTTAGTTGTTCAGGTTCAGCTTGGAGACATCTGTCAAACGCAGGTAGTCCACACCGCTTGGCACCTGCAACATAACGCTAAGGTCAACATATTTGTCCAGCCTAGGCATCAGGACTTGTAAAGCAAGCAGTAACGTAACTACCAGGCCCAACCATCACTGCAGGCCTATCAGAGGTCTGTGTACCATAAAGTATCCACTGACCTGCTGACTGGAGATACAAAGCTGTTGCAAAGCCATGGGTAACAGCTATGGTGTGACCACACAATAACCAGCTGAGGTGTACACATCCCTGAAGGGCTCCCTTTATGAGGTATGAAATGCAGTCTTGACACATCCTAGCATGACCACGTTTGCCCAAGTTGATGACAGAATGGCAGCAGACCTTGCAGGAGTGGTGGTCAGGGAAGTGGGTCTTGGCATCCTCAGGGGTGACAGTGGGGAGCAGGAAGGCCCACCCCTTCTTGCCAATGCTGTCATGGTTGTAGGGCCAGTTAGCCGGGGTTGCCTGCACCACACCATGACTCATGTGCGGACTGGGTTCAATGTGCAACAGTGGAATCAAACAGGTCGATCATAACTTCTGGCTATTTTGTATTGTGACTTGGCATGTGATCACCACTGTATCCACCTTGCAGTGAACTTGCTGTTATGAGCAGCACGCATCTGTCACATAGAACCTGCAGTGTATGCAAGTGTGCGAACAGCTGGTGCATTTGCTTGCTGTTGTGCCAGCTCATACTCAGTCTATAGTGCCTCTAATTGGGAATGCTGAGAAACTTGGCAGCAACTGACACATAGGTCGGAGCTGAAGCGACGACAAGCTTGGGCAATGCAGGAGCTTACCACAGAGTGCTTGGCAGAGAGCTGCAGAGCATCCACACATCGCACAATCTCATCCATGTTGCGACCCACTGAGGCAGGGTAGTTGAGAGACAGCTTGAGCTTCTTGTCAGGGCCAATGATGAAAACTGCCCGGATGGTCAAGGGCAGGTTCTCCAGGTCCAGGTTGTTGGGGTCAAGCATGCCATACCTACACAAGATCAGGCAGCATTTTCAGCCAAAACAGCAATGTATGCACTGCCCAGCATGCAATGCTGCAACATGCCCAGTATGCAAAGCTGCGACAAACATGGCAACAGCTATGTATGCACTTTGCTTGCTGATATATAATGCTGCTGTGCAGGAATTGCATACCACAGATGGGAGGGGCAATGACAAAGCACTACTGAAGACAGTGATGATAAATGCTTCTTTAGATAGACTGCAAGCAGGCAAAACAACATAAGGACTACACACAATCAACTTGTGATGTGCATAGGCCTCAGTGACCAGGTGAACTTACTTGACCGAGATTTCTCTTGTGGGGTCAGCAATGATGGGAAAGTCAATGGTGACATTGTTCTCGCAGTGAGCAACGACGTCCTCCAACCACTTGTTGTGGCTCTCTACCTGCAGACCAGGTCGAATCATGTAAGCAGCAGGCATGATTGGTGGCGTTCTTCGGTTGGTTTTGTCAGATCACTTTGTGCAACGACACAAAACTGAAGGGGTACGACAGGGCAATTCACTGCAACTCACCGGGTCGGCAGACAGGGTGGCCAACTTGACACCCTTCTTCTCAAGGTCTTTGTACTTCAAAGCCAGTCGTCCAATCTCGGTGGTACACACAGGCTGCAACAGCAGTCGGACTTGCTCAGTGCTGAGTTCAGGCGTACAACAGGACGCAACAGTAACGTGGTTAGCTGGGACAAAATTCCGGCCAGTTACTCGTTCATCAGAGTGTTTTGAATCCTATGCGCGGTTTAGAAGGCGTACTGTGAAGTCAGCAGGATGAGAGAACAAGATAGCCCACTTGCCCTCAATCCACTCATGGAAGCTCTTCATGGGTCCCATAGTTGTGTCTGCAAGACGGAACAGAGCAGGTCAGAATACCTTCTTGAGTCGCAATGGTGGTGCCGTTGGACTTCAGGAAGCAACGTTCACACGACAAACAGCTGCCGGTGAGCAGTCGAGATCTCTAGAGTTCCTTCTATTCAAGATCGCAGAGACCTACCGGCGCTGAAGTCTGGAACAAGGTTACCAAGACGCAGAACTCCATCGCTGGAGAACTCAGGGTACTGCAAACCACAAAACGGGATTGACGCAGGCAGCTTGCAGCGCACAGGCTGACAGACCAGACTCAAGACGAATTCCTCACCAGCTTGGCATAGGTCTCGGAACCTGACTTGACGTTGCACATATTGATGGAGAGCGTGAGTTGAATCAAAGAAACTGATGAGGCAAGAATGCGCGCAGAGGAAAGTGAAGAAAGATGTATGATCGCAACCTGCAGCATGCACACATAAGGAGGGTTTCACCTCGGATTTTGTGACCTTGCATCGGAGCACGGGGGGCCCTCGTGAACAGATCGAGACTAATCATGACTGTCCTCAATCACGAGATGCTCCAGCCAGGCAAGGGTAGTTTCCTTATCCGATGACCAATTCCTGCAAGGGTAGTTGCAGTAGTCCGTTTTGCGCGCGCGTCTAGTCTTTTGGCCCAAAGTTTTGGGTGCACATACCGGTACTATGATAGTGCCTTTCGTATGCAGACGCTCCATGATAACCAAAGCAGCCAAATTGCATGCAGGTAACCTGCAGGCCTGTACTTGAAAGCAAGACCCTTGTGCTGTGTCTGGGTAGGCCTCGCACTAGATATAGTATGTGTAACTACGAAGAAGTGCTTCCAAGTCTATTTAGCCACAGCAGCTCTTGTCAGTCCCGAAAACGATCTGACGTCATGTGCGCTTGCGTGTCTGTAACAAAAGGGAGCGGCCGTGAATGTTGTGAGAATTGCAGTGCCCACAATTTACATGTCCAGCCACTACCGTACCAAGGCTGGTAAAGATGCATGACTTGACCCACATCAATTTAACAAGCAGAAAACAGCAGGACAACAAGCGTCAAGGAAAACAAATCACGAAAAAGCAGATGACAAGACTGCTCAGAAGATTATCAACAAGACACAGCACGTAACAAACAGCAGGACTGCACTCAAAATTGGTCAGCTTGCACAAATTCATTTGGTTTGTACAGTTGCAGTTGGCAACAGGACACTTTCTGCTTCCACCCTCACTGCCACCCTCACTGAAATTGACGAACAAGCAAAAAGAGCAAAAAAAGAAGTCTAAGAGTACTGGCCGGCCAGCTTGCCCTCCCTCACAATGTAGTTGTCCTCCTCAAAGGGCTTCTTGTTGACCCATTGATCCAGCATCACCTGAATGCCCTTCTGGTACCGCACCTACAGCAGTGACACACAAGCACCTGATATCTCAGCACCCACGCCCGTGTCCTGACAATGCTCAGCAACCGCACCTTTACCCTAACCATGCTCAAACACCATCAGGCTGAAGTGCTGTCAGGTGGACCAGCAGTGCTTTAAACATGTGCAAGAAGGCTGAGGTAAGCACAAGGAAGTGATGCAGGCTTGCGCCACGTCAGCCACTGCTGTGCTCATGGTGACATATGCTGATCAGCTCAGTTGACACTTTACACGCACACGCTGAGCTCAGCGTGTGCATGAGCTGCTGCTGAGCAATTGAACAGTCTTGGATAATATGAGGAACAATACCTGTGCATCAAGGGTAGTGCCTGAGGTGTGGGGGGTCATGGCCTGCTTGGGCATCTTCTTCCAGGGGTGATCCTTTGAGGGCGGCTGCTCATCCCATACATCACCACTGTACCCTGCAGTGTCAACACCATATAGTGTCATGAAGCCAGTTTTAAATACACAGGTCAGCATGCTGCACGACCTGTATTCACATCTCCACACCAACCACAGATCTCCCCATGCTGTCCAGCTGGCACCATACAATTACTGCAGCAACCTCTTAGGCTTGTGCCATTGAAAGCTAACCCCAAGTTGCGTAATGCGCAGCCTGGACAGAGTGACAGTCAGTGCGCCATAGCTATGCAGGTCCTGTCTGCTTAGCTGCACACCATGCAAATGGGCAGGCAGGGTGCACAAGCTCACCTCCTAATTGACCGCTCTTGCAGGCCTCCACGACGGCCTCTCGGTCCACAATTGCACCACGTGCGTTGTTCACCAGGTACGCTCCCTTCTTCATCTTGCCAATCACCTCCTTGGAGAACATATTCCTGCAAGAAAGCTGCTGTTCGGTCAAGAGCCACACGCACATGCACATGCACTTGAACACAGTGTGTTCACCAGTTGCTGGCATCAGCTTGGCAGACAGGCAAGGATGATCATACAGCAGGCTTGAAAGAACATCTGCTGCTTGCTGACCGCTCTACCAGCATTGCCCTTTTAGTAGAACACTGACGAGTTGCACATGACCAGACCTGGGATCAACATGACAAGCAATTTAGCCAGAGTCATGCATGCATGCTTTCCCAACATATCAGTCACAAGCTCACACTCAAACATGCAAGTACTGTGATGTGAAAGGTCCATGCAAACTGAATTGAAGGCAGTGTCTTAAGAGGCGCACACTTGGTCTTGTCTGACAGAGGCAAGTTGATGCTGACAACATCACACTGCTTCAGGAAGTCATCAAGGTCCTTGATCAGCTCAACACCCTCCTCATCCATGTCAGGCTTGTTGTGGCGTCCAAAGTACACGCGCTTCACATCCCAGCCCTGTGCACCAAACATGCGTCATATTGCGTCAGGCAACATCACAAGCTTAAGCACTTGTTGCCACCAGTGTCAGGTGTCCGATACCCTATGCCCCTATCATTTGTCAGTTCTAGACATACAACAGAAGCTGCAGTTTACAGGCTTCATCACATTACAGCCCTGATCTCATAATCTGTCCTTAACACAAGGCACAGACTGACAGGAGATTGACAAGTGGGCAGAGCCCTAATTGCAATTGAGAGCTATTTATGCTTATTGTTGCTGTGTGCAGAACAGTAAGTATCCAGTGTTCGAACCCACAGGACCCAAGCACACGACATCTCTGTCCATGAGCATGTTCCAAAGCAATATCTGCTGCAAAATAACGTAACAGTGTCTGTGCAAGCAGCATGATGGATGCATTGTGGCACCGCCAGATTGGTCTTGCATTTGTGTACAGCATCTGTGCTCCACACACATGCAAAATTTATTCACTGCATGCTGATTGTAGAGAAGTTGGTGGCAATCTGACATGAGCATGGGGGCAAGACTCAACCTGAGCCTCTTCATCATGTGGTAGCCAATGCGGCCGCCTCCTACAGTGCCAACAGTCTTGTCCATGAGGTCCCAGCTCTCCACTGCCACTGCTGGCACATCCCAGTCGCCCTTCACCACCTGGTCTCGCGCTGGCAGGTAGTTGCGGATCAGCACCAAAATCCTCATCACTTCATCCTCAGCTACGCTGGTAACATTGCTGCCTACAGGGTGGGACACAGCACTTGTGAATGGTCCAAAGATGTGTAAGAAGTTCAGCAACGTGTGCGTAAAATGTGCTTATAGCAGATAAAGTAGCCAGATCAGCACCGCAAGCGCAAAGTGTGATTGGAGACACGGTGAGAAACAGGCATGCAGGTGTTATATGCTGACTTGGTGCAGCCCATGCTTTTGTGACAGGACTGCTGGTGCTATACAACAACAAGGTGACAATGAATGTCACTCACAACTTGTGCATACTAGGCTACAGCACTTGCAGCAATGCTGCGCACTTGTGAATTTGCAACATTCATGCCAGCTGCAAGCTGCCATACAAGGAACAGGCAGCAAAGTTGGTTTGCACACCTGACACTTCAACAACGGTCATCCCCTTGTCAGCTGCAAGCTGCCATGCAATGAACAGGCAGCAGACTTCATTTGCACACCTGACACTTCAACAACGGTCATCCCCTTGTCAGCTGCAGTCTTGAGGTGAATGTGGTCAGATCCCACACCAGCTGTCATGATCAACTTCAGCTTTGAAGCCTTCTCCAGCCTCTCCTTGGTCATGTAAGCCGGATGGAAAGGGGTTGTGATCAGAATCTCCATGTCCTTGATGTGCTTAGCCAGCTCTGCATGCAAGGAGCAGATGCTTGCTGTAAGTGCAACCAATAGAACTGCAGCGAGTCATCTGCAAGGGTGCATGCAAAACATGGCGCATCTCTCTTCACATGCAAGCCTATGTTGAGGGACGTCGCATACAGATGTTCTCCTTCATTTCATGCCTGTGGTCATGCATGTGTCTAGAATGGTTAGGATACCCAAATCCCAGGCAAGTAAGCACTGCTCATCATGTGGGCTTGCTGACTGCAGTGCATGCATGACTGTAGTGCACAAGTAATGTTCTGGCAACTCCTGGTTGCACTGGCCAATAGTACCAATGATAACTGCAAGCAAGCAGCATACACAAGTCTGGCAAATGCATACAGGTTGTAGATGGTTACCTACACCAGACTGAGTAGTGCAGCCAGGCAGCCCACAAACCAGTCCTGAATTGAGCATAAGAATGATGCAGATGCGCACCTGGAACATCGCCGTCTTTGCTTTCTGTGACAACCAAGTCAGCCTTGTTCTTGTCGCACCACTCCCTGAGCCCCAGGGCGTTCTCCACGCAGTTGACGTACTTGTCGTTCTTGGATGCCTCTCCTCCCTTGGGGAACACTGCGACTATCTTGATTGTCATGTTTGGCAGCGCGATGACTAGCTGTACTCCTGCACATCAACGCTCATCAATTTCTAGTCACAGAAAGTTACGGAGCGGCATGCATGCCGTTCTCTTAGACAAGCAGGTGACCCCGGGTGTGCGCGTGCATAGCAGCACACCACCCAACTAAACACCACCCAGTAAAAACACACGGAAAGCACAAACAGATGTCGCGAGACACGCTGCCAGCAGTTGGTCTCAGCTTGTATACGTATACGTGCATCCATGCAGGCTCAAGCAGCGCTCTGCACTCCTCGAAACAGGCGACGAAATTCACTCACCAATGCGCAGATTGGCCGAACCACAGTTCACCAGACGCCTGTCTTCCAAATGTTGAATACAGTACCGCGTGTAGCGTTGCTTGCTGAGTGTGATGTCACACACAGGACTATGAAAATGCATGCATCATTACGCCACAAGACATTACTAATTATGCAAGTGACCAGGCAAGTGCTGACGTTGTACTGGGCTGCTGTTGACCCCACAAAGAGCATTGTCACCAGACATACTGCAGTGCACTGTAAACCGCATGTCACCCGCTGATCATGCTGACCCATTTACAGCACTACAAAACAGTAGTTTGTCACTAAAATATGGCAGTCTACACATAAATGTGTCAGAACAATAGCTGATACAGTTGTCTAAGTTAAACAGCACACAGAAGCACCGTGCAGCAGGCTGCTAAGAAGCAGTTTTATTAGCAGCTAGATCAAGTCGTAGGCAAGCTGCAGCAAAAGTGTCGCAAGCAAGGGTACAGCAAGCAAGCAGCAACATATACAAGGCGCATATAAGGGCCAGGCAACAATGCAAAGATCAGGATCAAAGTCTACATACAGGTAACAAGCAAGCAAAGTCTTGCAAACAGAAAAGCTGCCTTTCTTGAAACAATTAGAGAAATCAGTCAGAGGATAAGTAAACAGCTGTACAAGATGCACATGCTTATGTCAGTGCTCTCAGCGCATGCTTTTGGAGATGTGTATCTGCATCTGGGTCATGACACTCACATCAGCATGGCCTCTGGGTGTTGTCTTACAGCCCGCCTGACAGCGTGCGCCTTGAATGCCAATGCTGCTGACACAATGGCATGGCATCCATACAATACAGTTGTCGACACCATCCTGCAGGTCACGTCATGTCTCACACACTGCACACCCTTGTCTACAGACCAACAATCACACAGAGTCGAGAAGTATGCAGCCTTGACGGCGGCTGTTTGACGTTTCAGGCAGGTCAAGAGATTACAATGCTTTAGCCAGCCAGCAAGTCTGATCACATATAGAAGAAGACAAAGTTCCAATGTGGAAAACATCAAGACAACGCAAAGGCAACAACAGCTTTAAAACAGCAGCTGCAGAGGCTTGCAAAGCACGCAGTTGTTGACATAGTGAACACCCAGCAACAGTTCAACACTAGTTCGAAACATCTTCACAAGCTTACATGACAATGACAAAGTTGTAGTTCTGCTCGCAGGCGACATCCCCGGGATTGCATATGTGGCCCCCCGGGACAGCGCCAGTCCCTTCATTGTGGATGATGTTGACTGAGGCAAAGTGGATGATGGCCGCCAGCGCTGAGATGACCATTGTGGTGAATGCCAGCACCTCCATTTGCTGCACCATGGACACTCCTATTAGCTCATTGGAACAGAAAAAGAAAAGGACTGCACCTTCCGGTTTCAAAGGAGAAGCCAAGTATTGTACCCGGCTGCCCAGGCTTTGGTTCAGCAATCATGCATGCCTTCCTTGTCTTGCATGACAGCAGCACTGTGAGCTGCTAAAACATTGAGGAATCCTGCTGGTGCCATCACTGACCATGTTTCTGGCAGGTAATGGGTAATCCGAAGAGATGTGACGCAGTGTGCATTGCCCAAAAATGAGCAACCGCATTGTTGTCATTACTATACAATCTGTGCTACCTCAAGCGGCAGGGGTTCAGTCGTGATCAAAGCATCAGACTGCTGCTACATCTGACAGCCGACACAGTCCATGCTGTTGCAACAATTTTGCTTTGAGTGTAAATTTGTGTGCAGTATGCACAAAACCCTTGGTCATTGGGAGCAGTTTGCTCCGTAGATGTGCAAGCAAAGCAGCGCAGCAGTTAAGACTCTGGAGACAGCCCCATTCCTTTGAAACATTCATTGCTTTTCTGAGCAATGGTACCATTTCCCAGCATTGTCCATGTGATTTGATGTTACTTGTAGAACTTAGAATCTCCAGATCTGTGGGGTGTGAAGCACACACACCTTGAGCTTGAAGACATTGACGCCAGCAATGCCAAAGTGGCGTGACATGCAGTAGCCTGCCAACGTGGCGCAGCTGCCGTATATGCCCAGCAGACCTGATATACAGAACATGCCCCCAAAAGCCTGCACAACCATTGCACTGGTCTCATGAAGCAACATACTGCTGTCTCAAGGAGTCCTGCTGGACACGCCTTGTGCCAACAGCCAAATCTCAGCGCAGCAGGTCATGAACAACTCAAACTGTCGTACAATAAGGATGACGGGTGCGCAAAATCAGGCAATTCTGCACAGTTCCTCATGCAATTGTTGGGCCTGAGCAGAAACAGTCGTCAAAACAGCTAGTGTGAATGCGCCTGTGCTTATGTGCATTGATATAGCGGCTCAAATGTGCCCTGGGATCGAGGTGTGATTGATTGAACAGGTGCAAGCATCAGTGGCAAGACCGAGAAGGGCATGACAGCACTTATGTTTGCTTCGCAGTCAGGTAATTTTGACCCAAACTAGTCATCTAGAGCCACTTGGCTCCCTGATCCAGCACAACTATCAGCATCTGAGAAACCACCATGATGGGCAAGCCAGCAGTGGGGAGAAGTGCAGGGAGGGTACCATGGCAATGAGGTTGTACTGGAGGGCCAGGATGAGGGCAGCGCTGTGCATGCAGGTCAGCAGCGAGAGGGTGAACCACAGCAGCACCCACTTCACCTGCTCCTTCCACATGCAGGCCGCCTCCCCATGCTGCAACCCCAGCTCGGGCGCGCGGCTCATGGGCACTGCATGTACCTGCACTCATCTCATGTCAGAGCCCCTGCTCCCAATTCCTGTTGTGCGTGGACATGCATGTAGCTAAGAATGTGTCTGCTCAAAGTTTGTGATTATGCACAGCAGCTACATGACAGCAGACAGAAGCTGACAGGGTGTTTTTTTAGAGTGCAAGCAAGCCGTGATGCTTGATGCTTGCTTGATGTCCAGCAAGGCTTTGATTGCCTTGCCAGCAGGTCGCCAATATTGCACACCAAATGTGCTGTGACCTGTCATGGTGTATGTAGGGTGTGCTGCCATTACTGAAGCTTAGCTCAAACTTTGTGGCCAATACCGAGGCTGGCAATGAATCTACATGTCTGGGCAGATTGTCCTGAGATGGTGAGTCAGGTAAGCACCTGACTGGATCCGTCTTCTTGTATGCTGTGCAGGAGCAGCTGCTGATGCTGGGTCTGCTGGGGGGCCATGCGGGAGGCCCCAATGAGACCCAGGTTAGCTGGCAGCATGACCTTGTCCCCCTCTGTCACCATCAGCTGACCTGATCCAATCCTCTTCATCTGCCTGCAGCACTAGATGGCATTGCCTTGAGCTGCTGTTGGTGAACTAGCTGCCACAATACCTTGCACCCCAAGATTGTACAGACACCTCTCAGGGACAAATTCATAATGCAAGACTGGGGAGCATTTGCGCCTCAAGGTTCAATGCAACAAGCTGCCACACAGCCCAGACAAAGGTTGCTTTGTCATTTCTCAGCAACTGTGATCTTGCTTGGTGTGCAGCACAGCATTGTGTTTGAGCTTTATTCACAACGGGCAAGATAAAACAACAGGAAACTAGAGTTTCCTCGTGTTTGCATGCTTGACAAATAATGTGCCTAAGCATTGCGCAGCAGAGAGTTCACACCCATGAGCCAAATGTCTCTGCTCAGGCGCTGAACAAACGGCCAGCAGTACAGAAACACTGGTCCCACCTGGATAGGTCTTGAGGATCCTGCAGGTTGCTGGTGTCGTGCATCATGAGAGAGCCTGTGGTCAGGCGCCTGGCACTCCAAGTCCTGGGCAGTGACAAGGGCTGTCCATCATGATGTGTACTAGCAGAGCTCTGGCTATGATCACTGCCCCTGTCCTGACTGCGTGTAGAATGACTGCGATGCAGCAGGTTGTTGAGCAGCTGCCGCTCATGGGGCTCCAGTGGAACATTGAGGCCTTGCAGATTGCCATGAGAAGGCTCTCGGTAGCCTTGGGAGTGTTCACTGGGCTGCGGAGAGTGGGAGTGGTGGGAAGGTGGGCGTTGCAGTGGGGAGGAAGGGGCAGGGACAGCAGGCATGATGAGGAATGATCCACTTCTGAGAGCCTGATCGCGTCTGTTGACTTGCTGGTCTTGAGCAGGGTGTTGAGCGGGTGCTTGGCCAGAAGAGTGCAGCAGGTCACCTGTAGGCAACAACGGCTCTAGCAGCTGTTGGTAGCCATACCCGGGGTCAGCAAAGCTGGGATTGCCTAAGCCGCCAGCGTTGGTTGGTGGTGTGCCCGGTCTTGTGCTGTCTGCACTGATTGAGTCTGTGCCAGCAAAATGCTGAGATGACCCACTCTGGTGCTGCTGGTCATTTGACCTGGGAGCAGGCTGACTAGACAGATCAAGCCTGCTGCTTTGCTGGAAGGGGCTGCGCAATGGTTCCTGTTGCCTGTAGGATGTATGGGATAGATTGCGCCGGCCAGCAGTAGCGCTGTCTGTGGGCAAAGCATGGGCAGTGTGCATGTCTGGAGGTTGATAACCCTGTGGACTGCTGGCACGCCACATCAGGTCAGCATACTGCTGAGTTGCTTCTGCATTTCCTGCAGGGGTTTGATCGTACACGCTCACTCGTTGCTGCATGGATGGTGCAAAAGGTAAATCTGGTGCAGGTGCCATGGCTGGACCTCATAGACTTTGATGGGACCCACACAAGCCAACAAGAGCCAAGTCAAGAGCCACTGTGCAAGAGCAAACATATGCTTGCCTTGGTGACTGCTCAGCAAAGGCTGCTTCTCGCCTTTGTTGCCAAACAGGCGTCTCTCAAGCTTGCTACCATGCCAGACGTTCCACATGCTGTCACAGTCGATGGAACTGCACCAGAGCAAAGAGTGCTGAGCTTCCAAGGTTTGCATAAGGGTAGTAAGGGTGTGTTAAGCCAGCTTTGTTTGAGGCTCGCACACGAACTGAACTGTCAGCTGATAACCAAACATGACTTGCCTGCTAGACATGTGAGCTAGTCAGGCTGTACACAAGGCAAAGGTTTGGAAGGACAAGCTGATCCACCATCACAATAGCTACAGGCATCAACGGCGATGCTGCGTTCCGCTAAGACTACACAGCTGCTACCATGCAGCTCCCATAAGACAGTATCTGCTCCAAAACGACACAAAGTGGGGTCAAACACGCCAGTCAAGCAGCCTGTGTTGACCAATCCGTGAGTCTGCTGCCCTACAAGCTCTGCAGGAAATGATCAACTGGTGCAGCTGATTACAAGGCTGCACGAACACCACACGCTTTGCTGTCTGAGATGGATGACAGACTGGACCGTGCGGTCAAGATACTCTGCTTGTCAAGCAACACAAAATTGTGGAATCTGGTAGCCTTTAGAATACCTAAGAATACTCAGAACTGCCTAGATGCAGAGCAATCACGTCTTCACCGATCGCGCAGGTGTCAACATTCCCTACAAAAGTAGTATACAAGACATGGTGTCTTGCACTGGCGCGAACAGAGCAGTTCCAGCGCAAATGTAACGTACTGACTTGAACTGTAGGATGCATGTCAGATCCTGTGCGACACTGAAAACCTCGACTGCAGTGTTGCAAACTCATATCCGGCAATCTTCCAGAAGGTCCTGTGCAACAACGGCAGTCAGTGGTCGCATTCTCAGCGGCAATCCGGACCGTAGTTCCAGCCACGGACGACAGAATTTTCGTGCTTACGGACGAGCGCTGCCGTCTTACAGGTTCAATCGTCGTCGTTGTGCGAAGCATACCCAAGTTATCACATCAGGTGCAACGGCCATCGCTCGCTCATGCACACAATCCCACCATGTTACTCAGCAATTGTGATCAGTCGACACACACCAGGTGTTCTGGCTTCCGGAAAAGTGTCTTCTTTGTCAGCAACGCATTTGATGTTTGCAGCTGCGGCATTTTTCAAGCCATACCCGTACAACAAGAAAGACTATTTTCAAGTATGTCTTCTCATGCTGGCGCACTCTCCAGCAGAGGCCTCCCCTATGGGAACTGTCATACTCTCACGCATAGATGAGAAAGGCGAGAAGGAAGACAGGGAGCATTCTTTGCTGCTGCAAATAGGAGGCGACTCCCTGCTTGCCATCAGCAGCGTGGTCATGGGCACCCCTCATGAGAGACCAGTTGCTCTAGACCTCCTGTGGAAGGTATCTTTCACACTGTACTGCGATCCTTTCTCACATTCCTCAACAACTAAAAACCCTGTCAAAGTCTTTTTGCAGTCAGCACAGGTGCTGGGTGCAAGATCGTCACCAACATTGTCACCTTGCGTACTGCTGGCTGATGCTGATGTGTTTCTGCAATGATGCCAGCAACAGCTTCTCCTGATCTGTCTTTGTTGACTTCAAGCATGAAAAATGCTAGGTGCTTGAGCGGGGCCAAGAGATCAGCAAACGTGAGTGGAAGCTGATACGTGTGGCAATTGTGGACATACAGAACAGCACCTACATTGGTAGACTGTTCTTTGGTGACCGAGAGACTGGGGAAGTGGTTTGGGACTGTGACTGCAGACCATCTGATGGCATGTGGCTTTCGTTTCAGGTGTGTGTCACACCTGACTGGCACGTTGAATGCTGCAGCACAGAGTCATCTGTAGACCACACAGCTTGAAAACACTGACCAATGAGTCATGACAAAAACGCTGCCTTCAACCCCTCGCATACAGTGGCATGTTAGTTTCTCTACCAATTCTATCTTGAAAACAAGCTTCATCAAGATTACAGGCTTGGCTCTTCTTGTTGTGCAGACAATCAATGATGCCTCTAGTACGTGTACCAAAACATGAGTTTGCTTCACGAGAGTGGCATGTTCATGCAGGCCAAATGTCCTTTGTATGTGCACCAGCGTATATGGAGGCATCACAAGTCACGCACTCGTGAACTGGTTCAAGGAGATGATGAAACTGCTCGTTACTTGCTGGGACCAGACGCAGCTGCAGCAACAGAAGCAGAGGACCTGACGGGCACAAAGATGTTCACAACAATCAGGTGGAGTACAAAAGTCCTGACGCTCTGTAAGCTGAAGCCATGTGAATGTCAAATCTGAGAGGCTCCACAAACTTCATTGCTGCTGTGCGCACTGTCCACTGATTGTCGCGACAGATAGCGGTTGGCATGCTGCTGGTATGCTTGTGACTGTCTGAAAGAAGTCTTGTTTGTTTTGTCTCTGGTGTCAAGTTTGCAGCAGCCCTTGCGTATTGTGGAGGCCACTTCTGAGGCCATAAGGATTTGCTTGAATGTCGCAGACAAGATGATCCTGAGCCAGTGAAGAGGCTCAAGAGAGAGATGGCTGTTGCCTTGTCTGAGGAGGACTACTCCTCGGCAGCACGCATCAGGGACCACCCATTCATGAAGCTAGCCGTCCAGATCATGGAGGAAAGGTTAGCAGGGCGAGAAGCAGAAGCAAAGGCTCTGCAGGTCAAACTACAGAATGCTGTGAAAGGTCAACAATAGCCAAGGCAATTGTGTAATGTGGCAGAGGGTTGTAAATTGGCAAGACAGGTGTCCTTAATGTATCATGTTAGCCAGAAGGATGCAGCATATCTTGTTGCGTCTTGCATGTATTGTAGAGTTGGTTCCTCCTGTACATGTACAACAGCCTGCTGTTCAAGCTTTTGAAGAAGAAACCACCCTATTTCGAGTCGACTTGATGGCTGAGTGTCTAGGAGTTGCTGAAACAGATCACAATTCTGCTCTGATTCCACATGGCTAGTCGATATGCTGCTCAGAATACAGCTCTTTTGTCATTGGCATAGATTAGCTAAGTTGTGCTAAGGCGCAAAAGCAGATATGCCCTAGAGCCCTGCAGTGTCATGCTGGTTACAATAGTGATTCGAATGTACGCTTGTTACTGTGCGCACCCATGTGCCATATGCAGGGACTGTCGCAAACGTGTAATGGAGCCGAGGTGAAAGTCGCGTCAGAGCCTACATGCTATACCATAGCCGGAAGCTTCAGACATACCAAACCATGCTATGATATGCATATGCTATGTACCAGAGTTGAGGTAGAAGGTGCATTGCTGGCGTGTCAGGAAACTGACTTCATGCACTTTTGAAAGACCCTCAAAAGATATCTTTCAAGCATATACGTCATACTCAGTCTTCATCGTTACATTCTTCGGTTGTATCTGCATCTTTCTTGTTCTGTTGCTTCATGGTGCCCAGCTCATACCGATAAGGGAAGGCTACATACCCAGTATACTGCAAGTCGTGTCTGTCGTTGTAATGCATCTGGCGATAACAGCCATCGCACCAGAAGGCAGGGTTGGTCGGAGCATTTTTGTCATTATGAGTAACCCATTTTGCTTTCTCACCACCTTTGTTGTCTGGGTTGCAGATGCAGCAATGTCTGCGCGTCCATTTTGCCTGTGCATCAGTAGTGCTGCCTCAGTCACGTGTACACATTTGTTAGCAGCACAAACAAGCAACGCTTTTCTGCATGTTGTAAGGGGCATACAGCAACAAACGTTCCATTCAATGCTCACGCTCTGTTCCAACAGGGAGGACAAGTGCAGCTTGACCTTGCAAGGGTTTGTGTGACAGTACCTGATCCAGGACCACAGGGTAATGGTTGATAAGCAGAGGATCAGCATCATGAGCTCGACGCACATCTGTCAGCTCCAGCAGATGCTCACAGCACCCCTGATGCACATACACATACCCAGCACCTTGTCCTACCTGCACTCAATCATATCAACTCTTGTGTTGCTCTGTGCGCTGCTGTGGTGTGCAGCCTTGAAACCCACTGCAGTATGTTCCAGACGAGGTATGCTCACAATGTAAGAAAAGAGGGCATGCTGAACACTTCCCAGAACTGTCTCTGGCACATGTGTAAAATCTTGGTGATCCTGTCCCAGTTGCAAAGCACTGACAATGCCATGCAGAACACTTCGCCTCCAACCATGTTGACTGCAACTGTGTACTGAGGATTTAGCTGTATGGAAGCTAGCATGAGATGATATAGATTGGATTGGGAATCAAGGCGCTTACCCGTAGGAAGAGGTCATTGAATGTGGTGTCCTCCATGCTCTTTGTCCTTGGCTCGCACTGGGTGCTTCTGCTAAAGTAGGGGGCATTGGCAGAGCCAGGTGGGTAGGCGGGGGGTGCTGAGGGCTTGGAAGCAGGCACAGAAATGTTGCGATCCCGACAAAATTGTCTCACGTCTAAGGACAGATCTGTGCCATCGTCTCGCATGTCATTGTAAAAATCACCCTGTATCACCGAGTCATGAATGTCTGTCAGAAGCACTGGGTAAGTTGCAACTTACCTATGTGCATAGCAGCAGATCAGGGGTCATTGTTGACCCAGAAAAAAAAAACATAAAGGTGTGTACCTGATTGCATGTGTGTAATGGCACACACATCATAACAGTAACTCATATGTTGCATGCCTGCTGTGCTTACACATTGGTGTATTGGTGTTTGCAGACTGCAATACTGTGATTGCAGCTACGACGTAACCCAACGCTATAACACGAGACTACAGATGTTGCCACACTGAAATGGTATGCACATGGGAGAGCAACAGCGTCAGTTATGAGGCAGTTCGGCAATACTGTTGGCAACTACTGCACGGATGCACACACATGCCCAGATGGATCTCTTCCTTTTCTTGTTTTCGTAACACTTTTAATATCTTTATGGACTCAGTAAAGTATCTCAGGTGTAGCTGACCTCAATGTAGAAGTAGCCATTGGGCCTGTCCTGGCCCTGCGATTTCATGTTGGCATCTGCCTCACACTTGATGACATCTTTGAGTGCTGTCAGCTTCTGACTGCTCAGCACAGCTACATCCATCAGCTTCCACCCCGGCCTGTGTAAACCACGCATTTGTCCAAAAGATAAGGCAAATCATGAATTTCCAAAGGAAAACAAGTATCTCTCTTTGGGAGAACATGAAGGAAATTGCTGGCGGTATGTGTGACATGCCTTGCTGCTTCAAACAGCTGCGAGATGGTAGCACGAAAAGAAATGCATTCCAAACTCTTCGCGTCACAGTTACAAGCGACGACGTGATATGTGTCAGAGAAATGTTGCATGATGGACAGAACACAGGTAATGCAGCATTGCATCCTTGAGCAATGCACAGCTGTGATAACAAACATAACAAACAGGGGCATGCAGCTGGTGGCAAGGTGAGTACTGTTGCAGTGATGCAGATTGCTTCTCCAGTCAATTTACTGTCAATATAACAATGTCTTGCTTGCGGCGCACAGCCTGAAGGCCCCCTTGAGGCAGGGCGTACCTGTCAAACCGGTGAATGCAGAAGGTGAGCACGACATCATCTGCGGGGCGTGGCAGCAGAGGTACTTGCTCTGCCTGAGAGGCCTTGGCACCGCTGTGCCCACAACAGCCCTCAGCTGGAAAAGCACCAGGCTCCTGGGCTGGGCCTCTGGTGGTAGCTGGACTGAACAAGTTGGCGCTGCCAGCAGCACTGGACTGGATTGAGTCGCGGTCAGCGGTCTCTCCTGCTGATGTGCTGGCAGTGTTGGCGCTCAGATTCCTGCTCCAGCGCCTGTCTGCAGCCTTTGAAGAGGGGTTGGAGACTTGCCTGACTGACTCCAATCCCTGTGCAGAAACCAGGCAAGAGTGTCAGCAGTGAGCACGCCGTGTGAGGCCCTCCTGCTCAATTCCACATGGTGTAAAACAACAACCTGCATTTGTTGTCCAGGCACAATCAATGGATACAGCAGACAGCATTTGCAAGCAGAGACATCACTAAGCTAAGGTAGACTTTTGGCCATGAGACTGGCATGACAAATGCAACAGAGGTGGTACCGGCTGTGCTGCACTCAACTGTCTAAATGTGCTGTAAGAACTACCTTTGCTGCCTCATCCAGCCCTTCCTGCCACTTGATTTGGACCTCAGCCTCTGCCTTCTTCTGAGCCTCTGCATGCGCCTTGGCATGCTCCTGTGCAGCAGCCGCAACACGCGCCCCAGAATGCACCGCAGGCGACGGTATGCTGCTTTGGCCAGTGCCGCTGCCAGCAGGTGTAGCTGTGGATCCATCAGTAGGACCTGTGGTACCCTCAGGAGCAGCTGTGGGGCCAGCCTGAGCAGCTGTGGGGCCAGCCTGAGCAGCTGTGGGGCCAGCCTGAGAAGCTGTGGGGGCAGTCTGAGCAGCTGTGGGGCCAGTCTGAGCAGCTGTGGGGCCAGTCTGAGCAGCTGTGGGGGCAGTCTGAGCAGCTGTGGCGGCATCACAAGAAACTCCTGCTCGACCATGAGCAGCTTCAGCACCATTCGCAGCTGTGGCAGCACTGTGAGCAGCATCCATGGCAACAGCAGCATCAGCAGCAGCAGTTGCAGCAGCAACAGCAGGAAGGCTGCTGGCGGCATCCGCCATTGCTGTGTCTTCTGATGCTGCTGATGTGGTGCTCATGGAAGGCCCTGCCCCTGTTGAGCCTCCAGACACTGCTGATAATGAAGGCCCAGACTCACCCTTGTCAGGCCTTGCTGCTGCTACACTAGCCCGGGAGTCTGCTGGTACTGCTGGTGTGCTCCTAATAGGAGGTGGTACTGCCAGGCGTGTAGGCAAGGCTTCTGCAGCTGGGTTTCCAGGACCATTGTTGGGACCTAATGTCTCAGAAAGCAGTGCAGCTTCTGCAGCTGGCGTGGGCGAACAAGCTGCAGTCCCTCTTGACGTAGTTGCACCTGGCGTGACAGCTCCGTCAGCGTCGCCTGCAGCTGTGGCTGGAGTCTGCCGTGCTGAGGCTTGTCGCATTGATGCCTGTCTGCGTGTGGCTTTTGTCTGTGCTAGTACCGCCTGGACTGCAGCTTGTCTCTGCTCTTCCAAAGGAGCTACTCGCAGAGACGCTGCTTCAATCACCTCACCCTGTTCCTGCTGCAACATAACAAACTCAGCTGTGTGTTGGTTGGACACAGAATCCAGAAATACTTTAAGATGCTGCATACATGCAAACAATGGCTTTCTAAGTTGTCAGCTGTGAACAACTGAGTAACACAGCACCAGCTCAGTGCTTCAATGTTGTGGTGTGTTGGGAAATTGCCGATTGATAGTGATGTCCTGCAATGAGGTAATGTTGATGGACACAAGCATCAGCTGAGAGCACTGATCTTACAAGGAAAGGCTGGCACAACAGCGACGTGCATACCTGCAGGATTGCGGCTTCAGCCAGAAAGTCCTCCAGCTTGGCGAAGGCCACCTTGCTCTCAGCCTCAAAGGCAGACACACTGCAGAAGCAACACAGGCAGCTGCTGGGCCAACAAAATGGTGTTATAACAATAACAATTCATGCTTTCCAGTTCATGATGAGCTAGGTACGTGGAGGACAACTCTTGTCTCTCCAGAGCAGCATGTCTTGTGCATCCCTTAAGGCCTACCAAGATTGTGTGCAGAAGATGAGTCTGTGGTCTGAAGGAATGCATGTTGCAAAACAGGTGAACAGAGAGGTGCAATCACACAGTTGCCAGAAGAGTTACATATGGCAGACTTAGCATCAATAAAGCTGGTGGTTAATGGTCAGGCCTGCCCAACGTACCTGAAGGGCTGTGTCATGAAGCCCTCTTTGAAGTAAGGGAAGCTGGCAGGACCATGGGGATTTGATAGCACAGGAAGCTGAGGTTGAGACGGTGTTGCTCTGCCAGAGCTTTGTTGCGTTGCAGGCGGCTTTGGAGGCCTGCCTGCTCGGCGATGCTGCTGAAAGACCATTGAGGCAAGACCAGTCAAGCCTGGGCCTTGGCTTGGAGGAACTAGCGAGGCAAGGCCACCTGGGCCCGCGCCCTGACTTGCAGGAGGCCTTGCCTCTGAAGATTGGTCACTGGGTTTAGGTAACCGTACGCCTATATCAGAGAGCGATTGGTGATGACAGGAGAAATGCAATGCATATGCAGCAATGCTAGTATACACAAAGACTGACCTGTGCCACTTGGAATCATGCCTGCAAGTGAGGAGGGTGCTGACGAAGGTCTGTCGGCCACTGGTGACTTTCGTTGTCCAAAAGAAGCAGCTGCCGCAGCAAAAGCAGCAGATGTTGCAGCTCGGTTGATACCCTGTCCTGTTGGACTGAGCGGCTGCCTGACAGTGTCAGCAGTTCTGCTGGTGCTGATAGCAGGTGCTGATGCAGGTCTGCGGCTACTTGCGCTGGCCAATGAAGGCTGGCCTTGAGGCTCAGCAGCACGAGCCGTAGCAGTCTTTCTACCAGACCTCCGTGCCCTGGCAGACCTTTCTGTGTTGACTGTATGCTGATCTGATCCGGGTCCTTCTGTGCGAGCGGCAGCCCCGGCAACATAAGTCGGCTCTTCAGGACGATAGTCCTCATCTGCATCCTCATAGTCTGACCCGCCTGCTTCTTTTCGTTTGCGCTTTGCACCGCAAGTCGCAAGAGCAGGTCGCGAAGTTCCCCTGGTGGACTTTCGGGTTTGCTCGTCGCGAACTTCCCCATCCTCGGCTGCAAAGCGCTGTTGCTGTTTGCTAGCCTGCGGTCGTGAGCGCTTGGAGCGTTTTCGGTGGGGACTGCTAGGCATCATAGGCGCTTTATTGTCTTGGCATACCTGCGTAACGTGTATCGGCAGCGACTCTTGGCACAAACAGCTAGGGAAGACTGCATGCACCTCACGGGCTCAATTTCTGAGCGCGTTGGCCATCATCGTGCATGAATCTTTGCGCAACATCACTCAGAGTGTCAAATGTGTCAAATGTGCTGCCACCGCTCCGTTGGACGTCTGGCGACGGGCACATGCTGGCGTATGACGAACGAAGTCAAGGAGTCCAAGTCATTTGTGAGAGTGGTCTTCATGATTGATAGTATTTTGACCATCCGGCTGGACGTGAAGCCCAGACTGACCGCCACAGCGGTATCTCCGGTGCACGCTGCATTGCATCTGCCTTTTGGTTTCGCCACCGATATACCAACTTGACGCAGATGCATGATCACCAACTTTTTTTCTGCGTTTAGCTGCAACGAAATTTGCCTTCGAAATACCCTGGTAACTGATGGGAGGAGCCAACACCAAGCATGCGGAGGACGAGCCGCCTCCTGTGTCAGGCATCAGGGTATATATTTGCACGCTTGGACTGTCTGGTTGAGTACCTTGCTGATGTGTACAATTTGCCATAGGTCACTGAGGGCCTTATTCGGCAACTACATGGTGAGTCTGCACCTACCCCTCAGGGACCAAGCAGGGCTGGAGGACATCCCTGGTTGCCTCACATGAGACCTGCCTTGTAAGTCCTCTTTCTATAAAGCCAGTCAATTTTGAAGTTCAGTTGAATTGATGGAGGGTGTCAATGATGCATTTCTTGTAACGCAGCTCATCACCTGCAACAGATGAATCCAGTACACCTGTCAGTCAACAAGATGAACAGACCTCTTCAAGTGATTCTGAACAACACCAGCATTCTGCTGAGAGTTGCACCGCAGATATGGCTGCTCAGCATGGACAAGAGCAGATACAGCAGTCTGCTGGTCATGCTGAGCTCAAGGCTGAAGCGGCTTCACAGCAGAAAGTAAATCAATATGCAAATCAGCTGGTGAAAGAATATGAGTAAGTTTGACATGCTGTACTTTGCATCAGTATTGATAGTGTCCAATTGGGAGCTATAGCAATGAGCAGCCTCTGCCACTGATATGGATGCTGCTCACCATTTTCAGCTGATGTGCAGAGCACCTCTGAAGGCGCTCCCATGCCAAGATGAGAAGGCTAGCTGCTTGGTTTGTTATCAGCATAACCAGCAGGCAAGTGATGGGAGCACATCAGCAGACATCTTGCGCATGTTGCTGCCAAGCCAGCCCTTTGTCTTGGCATTGACTCAAAGGCCAAAAGCTGATGTTACAGTGTGTTGCAGGATCCCCTCCAGTGCGCAGATCAGGTGGCAGCCTTTACAAAGTGTGCCCGTAAAGCTAGTGCTGTCATGGTTCAGTGACAAAGATTGCATAGACTGAGCTCGTACAGTCCTTATCCACGTAGATCGCCAGGATTGCTGTGTCTGCTAACCATTTGACGCTGAAATACAGCAGGAGACCAATCATTTTCTGTTGCCAATTTGAGCACAATTTCTTACCATGACTGGTGTCAAATGTTTGGATAGACTTTGCTCAGCAGCTGGTTTTTGTCAACTTTGTATTTCCCATCAGTATAATTGATGCAGTGTTGCGCACATGCCATTGAGCCAGTATGCCCTCGTCATGCTACATCAGCAAGGAACGCTAATGCTACCTCAGCTAGGCGCAAAGCAAAAGGCACCCAGGGACAGCCACCAGGTGTACTGTTATGTTTTGAAATGGCAACAATGCCTGCATATGAAGCATACTGTGTGATTGGGGTGTGCATCGATGCATTTGCAGGCTGTGCATGCTCTCAGAAAAGAATCACACTGTGGGAGGCGGGTTCGCCATCTGAAGGGGACATGTAGGCTCGTTTAGTTTCCAAGCTATGCTACAAATGCGCTGTAACTATACAACATGCACTAAATCAAAGTGAGATGATCTATTGCGCCATGTGTAGCCTTCTTAAACATCTTCATTATTTGCCTATTCAGACACTACACCTGCTTTCAATCTTTTTTGTGCACAACATATTCTGCCCTAGCTTTCTGCCCTAACTGGCTTCTCCCCTAATTGCCGCAGTGCACTTCCACAACTCGACCAGCCACCAGCTTTGAGGCAAGACCACTTGACATCAGCAGCGCACTCAGTAAGCCAAGAGCGCCTAAGGTCAATCAAATCTGGGACTCCAAAAAAGACAGCAAAATACAAACCCAATATGCATGTGTGTCTTTGTCATGTTCAGGCAGGCCAGAACTGTGTTTACAACACATCACCCAAGGTCAAAACACAGCTGACGGAGCTCCCACAGAAGCTCTTCATCAAGGCCAGGACCGCCATACCTCGGCCGCACATCCCTGACAGGTTTCAACACATCCCACATGTCACAATTCCAACCCGAGCATACCTGTCACAGACATAGACACCTTTGATACACTTGCCATATCTAAACAGCAACTTCTCACAGGCATAGACACGTTTCAACATACACTTGTTACATCTGACAGCAGTTTGTTGCACAAATACACACACAACAAAGTGATTGGATGCAAGTCACAGCTCCCTCACCTTGTACAGATGCTCTTGTGGCAACATAGCCAACAGCATGCGGGGGCTGCCATAAAGCTCTCGCGTCAGAGCGTATGAATGCACAGCTTCAGCTGGCAAAGGTGAGAGCTGACGCTGCATGTCTGCATAAACTGCAGAAGAGCAGGACAGCTCAATGAACCTCTCCAGAAGAGCCCTTCTGACTCCTTGCATTGCACCACCTCCAGCTTGTGCTTGCAGATGCGGTGCTGCTGACGTGTGATAATGTTCAGGTGTACAACCACGCTTGTCTGAGTTCCATTGCTGAACGATGCCTGGCACATGAGCGATGCCAACCACACCCACGACACACTGAGACTGATTCTGAGATGACTGCTGCAGACTCTGGCACAAAACGTGATCACGCTCTGTTGTGAAGATGTGATGTGTCTCTGCAGCTTGTCTGAGATCAGCAAAGCCACAGCTTTCATCTAGACAATCCGCATGATTGATGCATACCTGAGCAGCAATCAAACCACTGTTCAGTTGCATGCTTGGCAGGAACACTTGCACTGCTAAACCACGCCGTCCTAAACCTTTCACTGGAGAGGGTGATCAGGATCAGGCTGGTGCTGTGCGCAGATTTATCAGCCACAGGTGCAGAGGATACTGTTTGAGCGCCCTTCTTGGCACGCCTAGTAGCAAGCTGGGCAAGCCTAGCAGCATAAACAGCAGCAGGTTCCTCAACAACACCAGAGGAAGAAGGTACCTTGAGTGACGCTGCAGAAACGTCGCCCAATGTAGTGTCCTTCACCCTAACAGAGGCCTCCAGCCCGGCCTTGTCAGTCTTCAGTTGGAGGCCTATGTTAGGATGAAGGACACTACATTGGGCGACGTTTCTGCAACGTCACTCAAGGTTCCTTGTTCCTCTGGTGTTGTTGAGGAACCTGCTGCTGTTTATGCTGCTAGGCTTTGCCAGCTTGCTGCTAGGCGTCCCAAGAAGGGCACTCAAGCAGTATCCTCTGCACCTGTGGCAAAGCATGCAGGAACACTTGCACACAAGACAGCAAGCTGAAGTTATGCAGTTGCTGTCAGAAAATGCGGGCATCAGAGCCCATTGGCAGGTGGATGTGCTTTTACCTGAGCCTCAATTGCAAGGTCCAGATCTGCTGCTGACACCAGCTTGTCCAGGCGCAAGTATGTGTCAAGCTTTGGTCTGTCTGCATGCACCACCTTTGTACCAATGATGAACGCAGCCATATGTCCCAGCAGCTCTGTCTCGCATTGCTCCTTCAGTTGCTACTGCATGACACCCAAGACAATGTCACTGATCATCCCGCAGAAGTGGCATCACAGTAGTCTACATGTGCAGCCAGCGAACCATGCTGGAATGCTATATGGTAACGTTTCACATAAGAATAGCTGACCTGCCAGACGTGGTCAAAGACAGCGGGTGGACTGCTTTGCATGCGGGCTGCAGTTTCACAAGCCATGGCGACCAACTGGGAACCATCAAGGCTTGTGCTGTCTTCACAGTCAACAATGGCTCCGTTCCCGCCACTTGCACTAAATGAGTTCTCAAAGACCACTGCAGCTGGATTGTGCTCGAGGATAAACTCAGCAGGTTCAGCCTAAATTGCAATCAGGTGGCAGCTCCTGTTAGCAGAATGAAATGTATAGATTCCAACAGAACTAGCTGGTTCATCCTAAATTGCAATCAGGTGTCAGCTCCTGTTAGAAGAACTCAATGTACAGATTCCAACAGAACTAGCTGATTTTGTCGATGCAGACAGTTTGAACATATAGCGCATACTCTAGTCTCGCACCTGTAACAAATGGTGCTCAACACCAAAGAGGAAAACAGTGCTGTGTCCATCTCGTGAAAGCTGAACTGGGTCTGCAACAGTTGATTTGCCTGATGTCCACAACTGTGTTGAGCGAGTTGTAACTGCAGTCCTTGAAGATTGAGGTAGATGCCTTGACCCAGAGTGAAATGGTCTGCACTGTAGCTGAAGGCTGACAGGGACTTGATGCTGCAGCAAAGAACGCCGCAGCATGCCCAGTGTCTTCTATTTGAGACCTGCAGCGTGCATCAAAGTTGAGATATTACCTTTGCATAACGAAACAAGGTGTCTATGTATTGAGACAGCAGTCAATGCAGAATGCGAAAACAGCCTCAGTTCCTATGTATCGTCAAGTTGCACAGCAACAGTCAGATATATGCTTGTCAAGGATGAAGATCATCACAGGCTGCAAGTGACACTACGATAGCCAGGCTCAGATAGGAGCGAAAGACTTGCTTTAGACTTCAACATCCCACAGTAGTAAGCTGGGTCAGTTGAACTATGCGTGTATGAAACATCATCGCCTGGCTATAGGCTGTCACGCATATCATGCAAACACACATGTGGAGTCAACAAAGAAACGCACGGCCAGCACAATGATCAGTCTCAGACCCGTGTTGTGTTCATTTCCACAGCTGATGCTAGTGGTCACAGTGTGTAACATGTGGAAATATCTTCCTTGACTGGCAGCTTGCAGGGCTATGCAAAAGTGCGAGGTAGGCAACTGAAGTATGGCTTGCAGGAACGTACCGTTTGCTGACATCCGCCACGATCCTCTAGCGTTCGCGTTCTGTGAACGCCTGCAGTGTGAACGAGAACAAAGTATGCGTGGGGCCGGCGCCGCAGCCTGTTAAACAAGCCCTACCGCAACTTGTCTTACTACCGTACCGTACCGTAACGTCTGCGATAGGTCACGGACAAGGAAGGAGCTCCGACTTCCGACACTGTCAACGGTGCCTAGAGGTCTTCGTCGCGTCGCCCTTCGATCTTGAACAGAACTGTGCATCACATCTCTCGACGAAACGCATCTTCAGGCCTGCTTCCCGAGCTTGTGTGCGCGGTGCTTGAGCATAAGCTGTCACCGAGCTAATCGTTCCGCGCGGAACACCGTTGCCAACCTCGCCCGTCAGTCTAGGAGCTGCAGGTCATCACTAGCGTCTCTGTATACAACCACACACAGCGCAGCACCTCTGCAACACAAGTGCAGCGGGTGTTGAACAAGTTCCGAGACTTGTGTTGTGGTCCTGCGCACACGTGGCTGCTTTCAACCAGCCTGGGTAGAGATGTTGGCCTGCATGCAGCCGGTCACGATTGATGTCAGCGTTCTATGACAGTCCGGCGTGCAATTAGAGCCCACACGACAACCTACAGATCGTAATCTTTTGGAAACAGGCAATCGACAGCGCTTTAGCTCGCCCAGCATGTCCAAACTGGATGTTGTTCCTGAGAACCACTCCTATGAAGCTGTTTTGGAGCAGCAGCAGCAGGATGTCTTTGATGATGGCTCACCCAGACGACTGCCACATCCTGTTCCTGTCAGAGGTGCATCCTTTTCTGCAAAGCCAATTCGAAGGCAGCTGTCCATAGATTCTCAAATGTCTGCTTCGGTCAGAAAGATGACCCCTGCTGAACTTCCGACATCAAGGTGGGCCTCTTTCTCAATCAAGCACTGGGGTCTGCATTGATAGACGTACAGCCATTTGCATGACATGTTGTATATGGTCCTTGATTGCCAGCAGGCTGCAGTAACAGACACTTCCCATGGTACTGTACAAGCCCCTGTCACTTCTGGACTGCATAGCCTATTGGGACCATGTTGAACTCAAACAAAAGCTTTGCTGAACCATTTCAGCTGGTGCAAGTGCATGCGTCCCGACAATCAGCAGTGTGTTTTTGCCCAACATGGGAACAGTGAAACGGTTATCTGATCAGCAGAATGACTGTGTTGAGTTGCAACCCAGGGCATGAAGCAGTCTCAGCCGTAGAGCAGGCAACTTCTGCAAAGGCCTGAAGCTGTGAACATAGCACTTGCATGGTCAATCAGTCAGACTTATCAACATCCATATCATAGGGACTCACCAAGAGTGAACTTCTGCATGCAGGGTGAAGCAGTCACATGTGTGGGGCTGGCTTGATCCCTCATCCAACACAGACTTGATGCCTGTGACATACTTGAAGGGGGCTGGTGCGGCTATTGGGCGGGGCATTGAGGCCTTTGAAGCAAAGCAGGGTCAGCAGGGCACAGAAGCAGCCACTGCTGGTGGATCACCCCTTCAAGCTGGCAGGTGGGTACTGTCACATCATTGCCTGCTCTTGCCTGTTCCCAGAGCTTTTCGAAATGCTGCAGCATAAGCTTACGCTTTGCATTGCTCTCATGCAAAGGCATGGCAGATCAGGGCGTTGATCAGCTGTTTCTTTCTCGGATCAAGTGTTAATGGATCAAGTCTGAGCTGTGCTGACAGGGGTGGGGATCACCTGCCCAAGATGAGTTTTGTCGAGGTGTCTGACACGCGTGTGAGCCGTCTGCACTGCGTCATCAAGCTGGCTGCGCCAACAGACTCATCCACTGCTCCACAAGCCATGCTAGAGGACCACAGCAGCAACGGCACGTATGTGGATGATGTGAGGGTGAAACAGGGGGAGCCCATGGTGCTGAGCAGTGGCAGCAAGGTGTCCCTGGTCAGAAGCGTGACACCCTGGGTGGAGCGCTGCTTTACCTTCTGGGAAGGTTTGTCCATTTTGCCAGGGGCATTGCTGCCCATTCTTTTGCTGCTTTCCTACTTGCTGCCCTTGCATCTGCAGCTTGCATGGCCTTCCATGCAGGTACACAGCTGGCATCTTGCTGCTTTGGTGTCGAGTCTGTGCATGAGTCTGACTGTACATGCAGGTTCTGTGTAGCCTGTCTATTTTGCCAGGGGCACAGTCATCAACACAACTGAGATGTGATCAGACTGTGCTGACCTGCACTGATATGACTACTTCCAGAGTGTTGTAGCCTGTTGTCCATGTTGTTCATGTTTTGTCAACAAGCTTTACTGCACCAGACTCATCACGTCCTGCATTGGTGCCCAGCTGGCAAGCAAGTTGTCACCAGCCACTCACCTTGCAATCTGTGTCAGTGCTGGGATCAGATGGCAGGCAAGAGGTGCAGCAAATGGTTGACAGCACACTGCATTGCACACGCTGAACACGTGCAGATTTGTATTGCGCATGTACATGCAACTCCAGCATATAGAATGCAGAGTCATCAGATATGGCACAGGTGATCCCAGGGACAGCAGATCTGGAACAGGTAGCGAGACAGGGGAGGTTGCAGCATTTGCATCAGAAGCTGCCAAGGCAGCTGCTGCATCCGGCAGTCCTAGGTACACATATTGCTGACTTTGATTGCATTTAACATGTTCTAGCTCAGGAAGCTAAAAGCTTGCTCATTCTGTGTCATTTGCCTATTAAATGTTTTTTCGCAGTGTACTCTTGCATACGCATGTCAGAGCTTGTGCATGCTGCTGATACAGAGAGCTGCAGCACACCTTGAATGGTGTTTGTCACGTGGTGTACGTCATGAGGCTTTTGCAACAGCCTTGCCAGACCAATTTGCATGAATTTGCTAAGCTGACAAGCCGCGCATTTCTTCATGATGTATCTGATGCTGTCAAGGGGGTTTGTCTGCACAGGTTGTTGTGATAAATCATTCATATAGGGCCCCACATGACAGAACTCCTTGTTAGATTGTGTCCATCTGAAAGTGTGCAATAATCAGGCACAACATACCCTCTGCACATTTCATGGCAGAAATTATTCACAGGTTGCTGTATCTTCTGCAAAGACACTTACACAACCTATATCCTTTTGACACCTTTGCAACACAAAACTTGAACATCAGATAGAGAGAGAGGCACCGGCGCACTGACAACCCCAGCCGTAACCATCTGCATCCAGATTCCTCTTTTTCACCAGTGCTGCATGTCCTGCTTCAGACTAGAGCCCAACAAGCACAGTCTCTGTGCTGCTTCAAACTGTCTTGCTTCTAACTACAGCCAAGCAAGCACATTCTATGTGCACCAACCAGCCTCCACTGATGTAGGCGCAGATTGGAGCGAACTGCAACCTCAGACTACACAACAGCAGAGAGCAGCACTCTGGACGATTTCCAGTGCCAGATCTGCTTGGGCACTCTGCGAGACTGTGTGGCCCTGGAGCCATGTGGGCACAATTGGTGTGCCACATGTCTCTCTCACCACTTTGCCTCACTCCTTCAGGTTGGGCTTTTGACCATAGCAATTCTGTTGACCATACTCACAAGAGACTGCTGGTACAGGGTGATAAAACGGCGTGAACCCATGCAGTGATCAATTTATGTCTGCATGGGAAAGGCTTGATGCAATCCCAAGTGTTCTCCTGTTTGTGCAGTCGCCCTAATTAATAGGACACTTGAGCCACTTCTACTTTGTACTTTACTTTTGTACTTTACTTTGGACATTGTGCAGAGTGGGGTGCCCCTGGCCTGCCCCTTGCGGTGTGTGCCCCCAGATCGGATTGTGAGCAACCGTGCTGTCAGGAGTCTGGTAGACAAACTGTCACCTCCCCCTGCTGAACAGCCTGCCAGGTCAGTGTCCTGAGTTTGTACCGCTTGTTTTGAAGTTGCAAGACCTCCTCCCTGTCCTGCACATGTGTTGTTTGACTCAAAGCAGGAAGCAGGGGTGTTTGACGCAAAGCAGGGTCACAGCAGGGATTTCTGACTCAAAGCAGCAGGGGTGTTTAAATCAAAGCAGGGATGTTTGACTCAAAGCAGGGATGTTTGACTCAAAGCAGGGGTGTTTGACCCAAAGCAGGGGTAATTAACAGAAAGCAGGAAGCATGGGTGTTTGATGCAAAGCAGGGGTGTTTGACTCACAGCAGGGATTTTTGACTCAAAGCAGGGGTGTTTGAATCAAAGCAGGGATGTTTGACTCAAAGCAGGGATGTTTGACTCAAAGCAGGGGTGTTTGACTCAAAGGAGGGGTATTTGACTCACAGCAGGAGCCAGAGGTAGTTGACTCCAAAGCAAACAGCAGCAGGACTGAAGGAAGCTGGTGAAGTCAGCGTCGCCTTTCTTTGGTGATTGCACATATTTTCAAACATATGTCTTTTAAATCCCATTCCAATCCCAAAAATAAATTCGAATTCCGAAACGTCATCCCCAATTTGAAATGCATGTGGACATACATTTGGAAACGCCTGGCAACAGCAAAAACGCGCTTTTACACTGGGGAGATGTTTTAGCTCTTTCCGATCCTGAAACGTCTTTTCCAACTCAGGAACGTCATCCCTACACTGGAAATCTAAACCCAAACTCAATCACATGGCACACAGCCATTTGAAAATGCATCAGTGCTTCTGCTAATAAGCCTGCTGTATGGCCTGCTGAATCGGGGTGAGGCATACCTGATGCCTACCTGGCTAATGTGACAGCAAAGGCTGGCACAGGTCTAAATCAATCAATCAATCAATAAAGTGCTTCTGTAGGAGTAGCAGCACAGCCTTGGCCAGGACGGTGAGCCGGCGAGCCTCCTTGGAGCAGGGGGATGGGGAGATGGAGGTCATGTCTGCCATCTGCCCTCTGGGGGATGACTACCTGCCCATCGATGCTGGCAGCCTCAAAAGCAAGCAGGTACTCAAAAGGCTCATTGTGTGACAGCATAGCTTCAGGCTTTGTCATGACAGCTGTCAGCAGCAGGAAGAGGACACCCATGACGCGCAGTTGACACCGTCTGATGGGCTGTTACATCAAGGCCTGCAGAGACTCACACGCTCAACCTGCGCACGAGTGCAGATCTCTTGCATGCAAAGTGAATCAACACTGAGCCTTCTAGCAAATCAGATTTGTTGCTTACGCCTGACTTGTGATGGGGCAGAGTTGCAAGCCTGGCCAGGCAAAGTCTTGTGTATGAGCTTCTACTCTCAATGGCAAGGGTGCCTGGTCTGTATTGAGGTGTGCATAAGACATAAACATCTTGAACCTGCGTATAATTCATCAATTGGATGTAGTGTTGTATGCAGTTTGAATTGTGCGCAGATTTACGCATGTACAGGGGCCTGCTCATGGTTTGACAGTTGGGTGTGATGGTGTATGCAGTTGGAGGTGTGTATGAGGCAAATAGAGGATCCTGCCTCAGAGGCCCTGACAGTGCTGCAAGCCCTTGAATCCCTGGCGCGTCTTGCCTGGAATGATGATGACGTACGGGAGCAGGTCGCTCAGATGGACGGTATGCATCATGCTACCTGCATGATCAGACAACATGCTGTAAGAGCTGAGTCTATACGCATCTGTTCCCACAAAGCAGAAATCGAGCCTGCTTTCTGGCAGCATTGGGCTGCAAACGCGACATATGTGCGTGCATGGGCAGGGACTCAGATGTGAGGTGTATGCAGCGAGGCACATGCAACTAGCACATGCATGTTGCAGCTTCCAGACCCAGTTTGCAGAGCGTTGGAAGAATGTCCTCAATCATTGTACCACTGCTGTTATAAACATGCAATGCACATGACTGCCTTGAGGGGAGTGGCCCCTGTATCTGTTGTAAGCATCTGCAGCTGTGCCCCCACTGTGGACAACACAGCCATGAGGGCATGGTCCTGTACCTGTTGTAAGCAGTAACACTGCAACAGAGGGACGAGCAGCAATTGTTTGAAGTAGGTCAGGTGAAGTCGTGTAAAGTGGTGCGATAGGCTTCTGTGAGATTGGTAATAATCCTTTATCAGGGATGGGGGGGGGGGTCCAACTTGCAAAAATAACCCTCCTCAGAAATGAATCCAAAACATGATAAATTTGGGAGAAGAAACCACAAAAACTCAACGTTGTGCGAGTGGTGCAGGTATTGAGGTTGTGAGCAAGGTGATGGATGCTTGGCAGAAGCACGAGGGCGTGCAGTGCAACTGCTGCCTCGCCATAATGGCCCTGGTCAGAGGCACTGGCTCCGTTTGCCAGGTATACTTCATCACAGCTTTGCACTCACATACCTCCCTCACAGCTAAAACATGTCCACAAGTGCAAATGCGTTATAATGTCCCCAGACGTTTCTGAGTTGAGATTTCCAGAGCAGGGATGATGTTTCTGAATTGACATAGGCATTTCAGGATTGAACAGAGCCTCTGCACTCCATCTCCATCATCTCTGCACTCCAATCTTAATGTTGCTGCTGTCCCAAAGCTGCCACTGTGCATCGACAAATATGTCATGCGCATAGATTTGGCTGATATCTGGCATAACATGTTTAAGAGGAAATTTGCTGCATTGGTCAGGATGCATCAATGAACATCAAGCATGCATCACCTGTCTTGTGAACTGATCTTTGTGACTGTGCTCAAACGGTGCCTTTGCCTTTGCCTTTGCCTTGGCTCACTGTTCTGTCCAATTGAGCGTTCAGGCACCAGATGTAGAGGATGTGACAGGGCTGGTAAACGATGTACACATTTATTGGAAGCTACATGTGTGCTTCTGTACATCATGTACTGTAGTGTTGTATGCATACACATGTGCTCTATTGCTCTGGGAGAGTCAGCTTGTATAATGCAGGCGAATCAGTTCAGGGTGGCAGAGGCTAGAGGGGTGGAAGCCGTTGTGGCAGCCATGACGCGATTCTCCAACCAACCCACAGTGCAGCTCAGCGCCCTGCTGTGCTTCATCCCCCTTGCTTTAGAAAATATCATGATGCAGGCAAGCCCTGATGCTGCTGCTGCTGCTGCTGCTGCTGCTGCTGCTGCTGCTGCTGCTGCTGCTGCTGCTGCTGATGCATTCTGCTTGTGTATCTGTGGCAAAATGGGCTGCATGTCATGCATTGCTGTGTGTGAAAGCTGTACATCCTATTGGTCTGGTTTGGTTCCATGAAGCTCAAGGGCTCACACAGCTAGTGCTGTGTGACATTTAGCCCTTGATAAGCCCTTGTGCTTGAGCTTGTTGGCTTCAGCGCAATTGGCGTGGTTTGTACCTCGTGAACTGGAGTATGGGCGTAGACGCCCTCGTCCATGACATTTCCACTTGGCTGTCATGTACCTCCTACAGCTGTAAGGACTGTGTCTTGCCCTGTGTGGGCGATGACAATGAACCATCATCATGCTCATGCGCCCATGTTGCAGCAAACACACGTAACGCTATGCGACAACTCCCTTTTCTTTGCAGCTATTAGGGAACTCTGACACATTTTCCCAATGTAGAAACGCTTAATACCATTGCCCAGGCATTTCCATGTGTATGTCCGTACTTTGAAATAGGCATCCTCCTGAAATTGGTGCCATTACAACATTCCCAAGATGTGATGATGCAGAGTGCGTGTTGCCCGTGTCAGGTCACACAATGTCTCTGTTGCATAGACTAACACACCGTGATCACACAGGCACATGTGTCACAGCTGGCATTGAAGTCTGTGCTGGCCGCCCTTACACAGCATCCAGATGACATTGACATACAAGCCAAGGGCCTGGTAGTGCTTGGCGTGTTGGGACAGGTACACCCACTCTGGAAACCAAATGCACATTCTGCACTGTCTGCTGCGCTGTAATGAAGCTGTCACAGTCAGATACAGTGCATGTCATGCATGCCGCTTTTGTGTTGTGCAGGTGTCCTATTGCGAAGTCAACTGCTTGACAGGTTCACATGACATATTATATATGACATATGACGTATGACGTATGACATAAGACATATGACATTGTGCGTGCAGATGTCAGTTGTTTCTGCAAATTTGCATTATGGCATCTCAGGATGGTGATGAGCCCTGCCATCTATCAGAGTTGAGGCAACGCTCACATGCATGCTGTCAAACATTCGGATGCCATGTGCATGCCTCGCAATGTGCATTTACGCATTTCTGCTCCCATGGCAGGGTGAAGACGTTGTTCATGATGCCATTCGGCAACAGCAGTTAGATGCCGGCGTGCCAGCACTCATTGCAGCAGCGCTCATGAAGTACAAGGGCCAGAATGAAGAGGTGCTGTGGGCTGCTTTGTTCAGCCTTGCAGTTCTGATTCGGGAAGGAGGGGACCCCTACATTGCATCTACTGATGCCTCCGTGGAAGCAGGGCTGCTGCCACTGTTGCAGGCAGCCTTGAAAGATTATGAGGTGATATCATGCATACTGTTGACTGTATGTTGTACCCTTTGAAAGGATCAAATCAAAGGCTTTGTTGCATGAAGCACACCAGTACTGCTCTGCAGTTATACTGTGATGCCTGTCATGCAGTGCTGTTTGCAGCAGTCGTGCCCTGCTTTGAAATTGCTGCTGCAATGCAGTATACTGGTGTAAGTGAACAGGTCAGCAAGCTTCACATATGGTCATTGATCTCAAGCATGAAAGCAGCCAGAAGTGAGCAGCGTGTTTGCAAGTGCAGGCTCGAGTAGGAGGTAGCAACGATGATGCAGACATGATTCAGACTGCAGGGAAGTACTTGATTGAGACTTTGACTGTAGCAGCGTATGTGTACAGAATTGAGGCTGCACTAGGCATTGGCGCTGTCACAATTGCAATTTCTGTTGCTGTTGTTGTTTTAGGGTACTTGTGGAGACGTCGATAAAGTGTGCACTGCACTTTGGCACATATTTGGTTTTGCTGTTGTTGGAATCTGTCATGATGAATACATGTGCAGTTAGCCGGTGCCTGTGTGAGCACCTCGTGGTTTGCACATGTGCAGCTAGCCTATACTTGTTGCTACTATGCATGCTAGAAATCAAGCTGCACAAACATGCAAATGGTCAAGCAAGATGTGGCCACAGCAGGTCAAAAACAGCAAAGTATATGTGTGGTCATTGGGTTCATACCACTAAGAAAAAGCATATGAGAAACCTCAAAAATTAGGTTCATGGTAATACAGCTCTCATCGTGCTGCAAGCTAAGATCCTGCAGATGGCAACGCTAACTGCTCCTCCATAGACGGTTTGCGTGGAGGATATGGAATGGCTATGGGCTTCTGTGATGCTGCTGTCTGTTGCTGTTGCCGCTGCCACTGTAGAGAAGGCTGTTTCGGCTTCTTGGGCCGTGCCTGCATTCCCGCGCTACTCAGTCATGCAACATCACTCATTTTTTGAAGATATATTGTTGTGGTAAGATATTAGTGCAGCTCTCCAATGGAGCAGAACATGATGAATTTTGAACAGAGTCAGTGATTGCGCTGGAAATTACTGCACCCTCAGTCGATTGTGAGTTGACTTACATTGCCTGAGGAGCCCTTGAAAACCTTCCCCTTACAGGTCCGCTTGTCTCGCCTGCCCATCAGCCATGCACTGCCTTCCACTACACATTGCCATGATGACAAGCTATTGAAAGCTGCTGGTAGTGCTGGCCACGCTAGCTTGGGCAGCTGAGAAACAGCAAAACTTGCTGCTGGCAGTTGACTGCTGACTGCCTGCCAATGGAGGGCGGACATGTAAAATTCAATCGTGCACAAGGTTCCTCAGTAGCCACGCTCAATATATAAGTCAAAGCAGCCCCGCTGCAGCTGATGTGAGAAGCGACTGACGCGCACACGGGGTTATTCTTGAAACCTCAAGGACAGCTGGGTCTTGACATTTTCAACAACTGAAACCAAAAGTAGCGATTCAACGTAATGAGTCTTGCACAAAATGCGCGTCGGAAAGGCTGCATGGGTCAAGCTATACAAGACTTGCAGTTACACCGTAAGCAAGCGTTACTTTCGTCTCGCAATTTGCATTGCGAGGGCAACGGGCTAACACGTTCATGCATGAGATCAAAGTCAAGCCTTGCAACAGTCACAACGACACCTTGCCGATCAAGGCTCGTGCCTGCAGCAAAGCTGCGCTGATTAGTTTAGCAACGTATGATCCGGCAAACCGTTTTACGCAGGCACACGCAGACGTTGAGGTGTCTGAAGTCAATTCCGCGAGCGCTTGCACAGCTCCCTCAGGTCTCACCTGAACAAGCAAAAAAAAACAGCTTTCAAGTAAGCTGTTGGATTTAGCGCACGCATGTTATGCCGCAGTGTCTTAGATCTGTTCGTTGAGTGAGTCCTCTCTGTTGCTCATATGTACAGGAGCCCTCAGGAGCAAACGTATTCCGTGGCTTGAATGATTGGTCTAAGCGATCGATATTGGGGCCTGTGCTGAACGAGCAGCAATGCCCGAGGTGCCATAAACGGCTTGGCAATGGGCCACAGGTATGCCTTTGCATGCCATAGATCACTGCCTTGTGTTTCTAAGCTGACGACCTAAAGCGTTTTGATCTGCTGCTCAGACCCCTCATGATGCAAATTGGTGTGTAGGGCGTCAATGCTGGGTTCATCACTGGCAGAAAGAACAGCTCTGCGCAGGTGGTGTTTTGTGACAACTGCAAGGTACAGCTGCATAGCTTGACATCGGTATTTGCCTACCATGGAGTGTCGCCCAGATGTGGCCGCATGCAGTCACAGTCTGACTTTGTATACATCAGTAAAGTAAAAGCCAATGCTGGCTACACAGGCGTACATTGCCAGTGGGGCAGGCAAGCAACACGCTCAGCCAACAAACCAAGCCTCTGAGGCAGCTGTTGCCTCAGCCCCAGAGGCTGTACAACCCACTGAGGCCCGGCAGGACATCAGGCGAAATCTTGCAGAGAAATATGATGATGCAAACACCAGAGTGCGTAACTTCTCCAAAAACACTCGTAACAATGCTTGCAGTGTGACAAGCATTTGCACACCATAAAGGGTCCGTACTTGAAGTATAGCGTGCTTTCATTGTGCATTGCAGGTCAATCAGCCAATCACCGCTGTGCCAAACTATGGAGGCAACGATGGTCATGGAGTGACTGGTTTCAAGATTACTGGGGATGGACCCATACCGACGCCTAGGCAGCTAGTTGCTATGCTTGACCAGTATGTCATTGGCCAGGAACAAGCCAAACGGGTGAGTGGACGTGCCTTGGTGCCACACTCTGCATGCATCCCTTGCACTCAAGCACTGCACTCAAAACGGAATGTGCACTGTCTTTACTGGCTGCTTTCTCAGCAAGCAAAGCCATGGCATTGTGCGGACAGCACTGTCTCCATGGCTCTGTTTCACAACATGAGTGTTGAGCAAATGGGCTCACGACAGACTATGCAAATGCCGAAGTTGGCTGCAGACCCTGGCTGTGGCGGTACATAATCATTACAAGCGAGTGCGCCATGAGACAAGCCGAAGAAGGCTAAAGGAGCAGCAAGCAGCGTCAGCCCAAAATGGAGGTGCAGTTGCCTCCTTTGTTCAGTCTGGCAAGGTCACCAGAAGCATTCTGGAAACCACCACAGGCCCACCGCCCACCCCACATTCAGCCCAGACTGCGCCCCACTCATTCCCCCATGACTGCTTCCCATTCCCACCAACGCCAGAAGCAGGTAGAACTGTACCACCCTGCGTGACATGCTGCATGAGTGCTAATCCTTTTAGAACCTTGACAGGGCTGCTGCACGTGTTTGGCCTGCATGAGCAGTTCACAGCCAAGTAACGTTCTAACTTGCATTCCTCCTGAAGCTTGAAACAAGCCCATGTTTTGTGATGCTGACTGTTCAAAGATGAGACCAAGATCCCCTTGTCACAGCTCATGCGCATATGCAGCAACATGTTTTTCTCATTTGCTGTATTGCCTTACAGGCAGTGCTGTTCATGCTAGTCAGCAGCTGCAGAAGCAGGGTTCTGTGTTGCATTGCAGGCAGTGCTGTTCACGCTAGTCAGCAGCTGCAGAAGCAGGGTTCTGTGATGCATTGCAGGCAGTGCTGTTCATGCTAGTCAGCAGCTGCAGAAGCAGGGCTCTGTGCCTTACATCAACAACCACACTTCCAGCCACCATGTGGGAGGCTCCCGACTCAAAGCTGCAATGGAGATGAGTGGAGAGCGCATCTCAGGGCCTGTAGAGGTCCCAACCAGCTCTGGTGATGCCTCTGGGTTTGCTGGTGAAGAGGCATTTGGGGGTGAGAATGATGATGTGGAGCTGGAGAAAAGCAACATTCTGATGCTTGGGCCCACAGGTGCAGCATGTACTCTGTGCTTATAGATTTCCATATACAGATGTGTTATGTGTGTTGGCTCAAGGTAGACTCTGTTACTTATATTGGCATTGCCAATGTCTCATCGTAGTGATGCTATGCCAGGATTCTAGTTGGTCATGTCAGGTTATGTCAGCATGCTATGCACAGTGTCTTGGACAATGCCAGGCAACACTACATGACTACAGGGCTTGCATCATTGCGCACGCCCCTGCAGCAGTAGTTCAGCAAGCACTGCATCTGACTTGACATGCTGGTGATCCAGCCATGTCAATTTTGTAGCATTTGTAGGGATCATGCACTGCCGTGTTGGTGTCAAGCTACCTTGACAGCTACCTAAAGTGAACAGCTTTCTCAGGGGCTTCAGCGAACATGCTTGAAGGGCTCAGGGCCCTTCCTGTTCACCTTATACAAGAGTGAACATGGTACCTGTGGTTGCAGGTTCTGGCAAGACGCTGCTGGCCAAGACCCTGGCAGCAGTTGCTCAGGTGCCCTTTGCCATGGCTGATGCCACCACACTCACTCAGGCAGGGTATGTGGGTGAGGACGTGGAAAGTGTGCTGCACAAGCTGTGGCAGGTCTCCAACTATGACCTGTCTTCAGCACAGCTGGGCATTGTGTACATCGATGAGGTGACCCTCTTGTATGTGTGTGTCTCTCTCTCTTGTGTGTGTGTCATCCTGACTCCTTCTGGTGGCAGTCATTGCCAAACACATAACCACGTCACCCAAGTAAACAACATACAAGTCCATCTAAAGCATGACTGAACCGGAGAGCAACCTGTGTTGGAATCATAAATGTATTGGTACAGCGTGTCAGCACATGTGTTGGGCTTGACCCTCGCAGCAATGTAGCAAACTTGCCGGATGTCTCCAAGATTCATGAAAGGAAGGCATGGCTACCTGTTTGTACTGTAGAGAGTCACCAGCTGCATAGATTATTAGTTTGTTTGTCACTGTCACACAGGCAGAGTAGCGCAATGCGCACCTGGAAACACAACTGCTGTCTGAAAGCAGCCAGTAGAAGCTAGAATGCACAGATGATCTTGCCTTCGACTCATGGGACGTGTGTGTGAAGGTGCACTAGCCGACCTGCTTGCAGAATGCAAGGCAGTCGTATGGGTCAAGCAGCATCTATAAATGTACTGAGCTGAACAATCTGTCTGGGACATGTGCAGATTGACAAGATTGTGATCAAGGACAACAACATCAGCATCACAAGGGATGTGAGTGGCGAGGGCGTGCAGCAAGCCTTGCTCAAGATGCTGGAGGGCACCACTGTGAATGTGCCAGAGAAGGGGGGCCGCAAGAACCCTAGGGGGGATATGGTGGCCCTTGACACCAGGGACATCCTGTTCATTGTGGGGGGCGCCTTCAATGGGCTTGACACCCAGGTCTCAGACAGAACCGCGACTGCCTCCATAGGCTTTGGCAACCCAGTCAGGTGACAATCTCATTGATTGCAGTTACTCTTTCCACTGTGAGTCTCAGTGAAATCTGACATGGGGATGACTCTTGCTGCTGTTGTCATGACCTATGCTGATGCAGCTACGATGCACACATCTGCTCCATTAGTGTATTATTGGGCACGCTGTTGGCAATGCTCTTGGCAATGCAACTCATCTTGACTTTGTGGCTTGAAAAGTAGGTCCGCTCAATATGCCCTCAAGTTGTCAAGTCAAAGGGTCAAAGTCAACAATGCGTGGTTCACGCAGGGCGCGGCATGAGTCTGGAGCCCGCAAGGCGCTTGGGGAGGGTGTGCTGCAGCAGGTGGAGCAGACAGACCTCATGAGCTATGGCCTCATCCCTGAGTTTGTGGGCCGCTTCCCCATCATCACTGCTCTCCACGTGAGCCAATTCCTCACTTTGATACACAGCATGTAGAGGCTACGAGACTGATGTGCATTCTCTGTATGGTTGGCGTCACGTGGTCAGCAGCAGTAAGGAGCTGTAAATTGCAACCACCTGGCGCCTTTGATGGTAGCATGGCGCCAAAGAACAAATTGAAGTTTGAGGTCCTGCGCTGCACATGCTCGCCAGTCAGAGTTTCATGTCATAATTGCACTGCCTCTTACTTACTGGAGATGCTGAGTGCTACAGGTTGGGAACCTGGTTCTGCACCCTGGCTGAGTGATATCCATTGCGCTATGCAAGCTTTCTTCTGCAGTGCCAATGTTCTGCATCATCAAGTGCACTGTGTGGCAACAGCACATAGGCTTTAAGGAACTGCCATACAGGCATGGCTGACAGTCTGCTCACTGTATGTCATGCAGGAGCTCAGCACAGACCAGCTGTGTGAAGTGTTGGTAACTCCAAAGAATGCGTTGTCGCGACAGTACGCAAAGCAGTTTGAGATGAGCCAAGCCCGGTTGAGTATCACTCAGAAGGCGCTGCAGGCCATTGCTGTGATTGCCAAGGACAAGGGCACTGGAGCCAGAGGTCTCAGATCCATCATGGAACGCCTCCTGGTGGATGCCATGTTTGACGTGAGTCCTCCCAATGTATGCGCTGACTCGCAAGCGCATACACAGCGATGTCATCAATCTTATGCAGCTTGGTGTACTGTCACAAGATGCCCAGCAGACATGCACAGAGTCTGCTGGACCACTTAAATGCCTTCTAGGAATTTACTGTTCATTCTTGTCTCTCAGGCAGAACTCCCTGGCTGTGTGTGTGACGAGTGTTCGTAGGCGTTTAAGCCTGCCACTTTGTGTGATCTTGCTTTGCTTGATCATGCAGGCCCCAGAACCCAATGTCAAGGCAGTGCTGCTGAGCGAAGAGGGTGTCGCAGCAGGCAAGGCAAAAATTATGGAGACAGAAGACGAAATGCGTGAGGCTCTGGCAGCAGCTAATACAGCTGAAAACTCAGATGACTCTCATGGGAGCAATGAGACTCAGGAGCAGGCAGCTGCTGTCGGGTCCTAAATGTCTTCTGTTGTGGTGACACATGCTGGACTTGATGCATGGCATGTTCAGTGCCAGATCAATTTTGCCATACAGTGTTCATAGTACCCTCAAGAGTCTTGTCATAGTCCATTACCAGCCTGTACAAGTAGTTGACTTGGAGTGTATGTTACATAAATTGTTGCTGACCAAGCAGCATGCTTTTGAATGGTGTGTACACTATAATTTTGGAAGCACAATTTGTACATGTAACAATTGACAAGACACACAATGCTGTTCGTAATTCAAATGAAATGCAGTGTTGCATGATGCTGATAAGTAAATTGTTCTAAAAGCAAGGGCCAGCATAATAGTGGTACACAGGAGCACAACAGCAATTAGAACGCAGCATTGTAAGGGGCTACCTACCAGGACCAGTATCCCATTTGTTGCGGCCACCTTTGTGCTGTGCAGCATTGAGAACTGCTTGAGCCTTGGCTTGGGCCTGCACTTGCGCTGCAGTTTGCTGTGCTTTATTCTGCAAGCCCCCAGGCCCAGAGGGTGCCCTCTCTGTGCCCCCCTTCACAAAGTCTACTTGCTGTTTTTGCTGCTGCTGTTGTGATTTGCGCTCACGCCACGCATTGAACTCTGCTGCCAGGCGGTCATAATAATCTTCCTTGTGAAGAGCGTTGGGATCAAACACATCGCTGGGATAACAAGTTCCGTGAGGATCTAGTTCAAAATGCTTGACAGTATGGCTGAGGAAGTCTGGATTTCGATAGGGTCTAGAGCTTCGCAGTTCTGCATTGAGGAATCTACCCTTGCTCTGTATCCCTAGCAGCTTGACGATCTTGGCCTGCAGCCAACTCATTAAACTGAATTTGACTGGCTGGTGCCAGCTGTGTCAGCAACCTACACAGTTGAAAATAGCCCACCTGTACTGCAGCAGAGCAAACTTGGTCTGGTGGCTCAGCAATTTCTGGCGGCAAGTCAAATTCTGCAGGCTGCTGAGGCAAAGAGGCCAGGTCTGTTTCAGTCAACAACTCCTCGGTAGATATCTGGGGAGCACCGTCCACAGTGCTCAGCATAACTGACGCTGACCTGCTTGCAGCCTCCCCCGCTTCTGCCATCTCAACTTCCTGGGTGCCTGCATCAGGTGACAACAGCTGTGCAAAATGGTCACGCACTGAAGCAGGCTTAGAAGCACGTGCTTTTATGTGAGAAAGATTGGTGTACCTGTTTCGTTGTTATCAGATTCGTCATCACTTCCGTAGTCCCCTAAAAGGCCTGTCAATGCAGCCATGCTGTTGTGGACCAGGACCTGTGCAGACTTTACTGGTCTTTGTTGTACAAGCCAAGGTACGACTGTGTTTCGATGGTGCCGTCGAGGAGGGGCGTTTGTTTGTCAAAAGGCAAGTGTAGACATGCGTGTGGCTGGGTTAAGCTGTCTAAGCGTACTGAACTGCTGTTTCGGAAATGTCCGACAAAGTTGTGATGGCGAAATTTGGACTGTGTGTGCGTGCGTGCGTGCGTGCGTGCGTACGTGCGTGCGTACGAAATATTGTTTCTCAAGCTTGTAATTGCAGATGTGGCAGCGCTGTTGCGTCCGGTCCCGGTCGTGCCATGGGGAGAAGCAAGCTTGGTTCCAGTGATAAAGACCGACGGCCGCGTGTGGACACGGCAGCTTCTGATGTCCCGGAGACTGATCCCATAGCAGCTGCTGCACACGCTAAGAAAGCTCGAGAAGGTATTTACTTGAATATCACGTGCAGCTTTGTTACCTGTATCATCTAATCTTGATCGGCTTGCCTGCTATGCAGAATCCAGGATCAAGGCAGCTGCTGCAGCAGCAGCAAAGGCGTTTGCAGGCAAAACCAAAACAGTGTTTTTCGAGAACACAGGTGACGGGGCTCACTTTCCGGGCGATATACATGCAAGAACACTGTTGGCTGGCGAAACATCCCTGTTCAATTGACTGACGATAATTTTCTGGACATAGGTGCCAGCACTACCACAGACAACACCCCTGAGAGCAACACTGCTCTGGCCGGCTCAAGCACAACAACCAGCTTCAATCCTCTAGCTTCCATTCTTGGCTACGAGTACGCCTTTACCCTCTTGCATGTGCGTCTGCCCAGACAAGCCTTTCATGACTGTAGCCATAAAGAATGTTTCATGCAGTAATGATGACTCTGCATCAGAAGACGGATCAGAGCCACCAAGTCCAAGGGCAAACACAGCAGCTCAGGCACCGACCTCCACTGATGCTGCTGAGTCAATGACAACAAATGTAGAGCCTGGCAAGGATAATGCAGAAGAGGAAGACCCCATGGTAAACAGCAAGCCTGGAAACCTGGTCAATATGCAGATTGCACGCATCAGTGGAAGTGCAGCATTGCTTGTCTGTCATTTACAGCCTGGCCTTGCAGAAAGCTGCGAGCGCATAATACCAAATGCTGGTGCTCCAGAAGACAGATCTATGTTGCAAAGACTGCACTTGCTGTAGTCACAATCTATGCTTGGTTGTCTCATAAGCTGCTGTTTGCTCTGCAGCTGGCAAGCTTCATGTCAGAGCTGGAATCCAGTGGTCTTCTGGAAAGAGACTCTGCACAAAACTCAGATCAGGACACTTTGCCTCATGGTACGAACACAGCACAAGCTGACAGCAGCATCAGCACAAGCCCAAAGCCACAGACTGCGTCTGAAGCACAATCAAGCCTGGCAGCTGCAATAGTAGATGCTGTCAATGACGACACAGCTGAAGTGCCCAAGCAGCAGGACTTATCCAGCTTGCCTGAGCAGGAAGCAGCTTCGTTAGCCAATGCTGATGCTTCTCCGAGTGAGCCTGCTGAGCAAAGAGTGCTAGGCGACCTTGAGGGTGCTCCTACCTGGCGTGAGGTACTGCTGCCAAGCATCTTGTTGTCAAAGTCTCAAGACAGCAACAGAATGCTGATCATGCTTGTGCTGGTGTTGTGCCTGCGCCGTGCTGGTACGCATAGCAAGGCATGAATGCATATGCATGACACCACCAGCTTCTGTACAAATCAAAATCAGCAGTCAGCTGTTCTGCTGCACAGCACCATGGCATGCATGCAATCTTGCATTGGACACTGTGCAGCTTGCAGAATGGTCATGAGTATTTCTGATCCTTGCTGGTCGAAGATATTTTTATCAAAACTTGGTATCAAAAATCCTGAGAGTTGGCTATTCTCTAATGATGAGCATCATTATGTGTGTTTGCAGGTCATGGACATGGGCAGTGGCCAAGTATATTTCTGGGAGCATGACACTGATGAAGTGGCATGGGAGCCTCCACCTGGCGGCAAGCCCCGCAGCAAACAGGCCAATGCTGTCACCTTTGCTGCTCACTCCTCCCCAGCTGACCCACCCATCTCACTTGCCACCCCTGACATGCCAGCAGCAGATGCTGCTGCTGAGCCAGCACATGCCAATGGTGATGTTGAGGTGCATGCTGAGTCAGACAGCAGGCAGATGGGTCAGACTGATGGTCCTGATGCTGGCAACATGCATGAGAGACAGCAAGGCAGCGCCAGTGAAGGGTCCTCAGAGCATGCTGACCAGCGTAGCAGCAAAGAGAAAGAGGATGGGCAGCTGGCAGAAGTAGGATCAGCACAGGCTTCAGCACCAGCAGCAGCATCGTCAGAACAGCTTGATGCGCCTGACACACAAGTGGGCGTCTCTGGTCAGCAAACATGTGATGAACTGCGGCAAGCAACCCACAGGCTGTGCTGCAATGTGCCGCAGCTTGTCAGGTTAGCTGTAGAGGCTGAGATTCGGCTGCAAGACTGGGGCATGTTCTCCAGCAAGCAGCAGCGAGCAGTGGACGAGTCTCTGCCTCAGGGAGCACTGTCTTGGACAGATTTCCAGGACCACATGCAGTGGCGGTGGCAGAGCATACAAGCAGCGCTTCCTGGCGCTCTAGCAGAGGCAGAACAGCTGCATCAGCGCATGGACCAGGAACTTGAAGCAGGAGAAATGCCGCCTCTGCCATCAGATGAGATCATGCCTGCTGCCTCAGTTGACGCTGTTGCACAAGCCGACAGCATTGCTGCTGAGCAGCCTAGCACAGCAGCTGGCAATCCTGCAGCCATTGACCTCGATGAGCCTTCAGGCTCAATAGATGCACCTCCACTGCCAGCTGACACACCGCCTCCTGCTGCTTCTGCATCCACAGCAAGTTCTGACCAGCCACCAGCACTAGCAGCAGCAAGCAATGCAACAGCTGCTCACGAAGCTGCTGTAGCAGCTGATCATGACGGTGATGAAGAAGATATGGAGCTTGATATGGATGTTGACACTGATGTGAGTCCAGAAGCAAAAGTCAGTCAGGCTAGCTCTGCTGAGACTGCAGGCACAGGGGCTGCTGGGGCATCCAGCAGCTTACCCAACTGGGCGGGATATTACATGGCTCATGGCTACACCTATCCCTACTATGGTGTGCCTTCAACATGCTTCACCATGTCTATGTCATAACATTGGCTTTCTTGTGATTTGTTTGCTTGTTGCATGCTCCTCTGATTGTTGTCAACGCTGTCCTCAGCTGTTACGCCATGTTTCAAAAGCATGTTGTCAGCCCCTTAAGCAACCCTGAGGCCCGCAAGGTTTTGTACTTGTTTTTCTAAATCATCTTCCCACTGCTGTCCCTGTCTCTTTTGGGCTGACAATCTTGCAGTTCTCTTGACTTTGACACTGCAAGAGCCAATATTCAGGCATACAAGAGGTTAGCTTGTCCCATGACATTGTATTGCATGCTGTAGGTCAGGCTGCAGGTGCAGGCACATCACAGCCAGCTGCAATGGCTGCTGCAGGGTCAGTGAGCCCTGACCCGTCCGCAGCCCCAACAAGCCATGCAGCAG
>JAABUP010001407.1_pt1 | contig 50334 bp, 49 predicted proteins | sample 5559201 | NCBI WGS metagenome assembly JAABUP01 (sample SAMN10711887, study PRJNA513373) | rock metagenome | isolation source: Antarctica rocks | place: Antarctica | reverse complement strand
GAACAAGGTGTCCAAGGCGCTGACCACCGCGGATCTCGCGACCCTGGTGCAGAAGATCAAGGTGGACCAGATGCCGGCGGCTGACGTGGCCGCTGGGTGGCTCAAGGACAAGAACCTGGGCTGAGCAACCCAACGCGCTGTCGCCGTCATCGACGTCGCGCATAGTCGTGACAGCGACCGCACGCACCAGCAGCGCCCCCGCCTGCCTGGGCTGGGTGGCGCTTCGCGCGCTCTGGGATCGGGGCGCGTCTGAGGCTCGTCCTGTGCGCCTCATTCCAGCGAATCGACCACCTCGTCGTCGCGGGCAAGGAAGGTCGCGAGGCGATCGGTGGCGTCCTCGAACTGCGGGTGTAGGTCGACGAACGCGCGGAGCCGACCGGCCAGCCATTGCATGCTCACCTGCTCCTCGCCGCGGCGTGCCTCGAGCTCCTCGATGCCGCGGTCGGTGGCGTACATCAGCGGGCCTGCCGCCGGCCGAGGATCATCGGAACGCCGCCTGAAGGAGCTCTTCCTGCTCCACCGCGTGCACCTTCGACGAGCCCGCCGACGGTGCGGCCATCGCGCGTCGGGACACCCGGGTGAGGCGGGGCAGCGCGTCGCCGAGGATCTCCGGCAGGGCCAGACCGAAGAACGGCCAGGCGCCCTGGTTGGCTGGCTCCTCCTGCGCCCACCGGACCTCGGTGGCGTTGGGGTAGCGCGCCAGCGCCGCGGCCAACCTCTTGCGGGGCACCGGGTAGAGCTGTTCCACCCTGACCACGGCGGTGTCCGTGACGGCGTCCTTGGCCTGCCTGGCGGCTAGTTCCCAGTACAGCTTACCGCTGCAGAGCACTACCTTCGTCACCGCTTCCGGGTCGGCGACGTTCGGGTCGTCGATCACCGAGAGGAACTTGCCGTCAGTGAAGTCGGCGACCGAACTCACCGCCGCCTTGGACCGCAGCATGGACTTCGGGGTGAACACCACCATCGGGCGGTGCACCCCGTCGGTGGCGTGCCGGCGCAACAGGTGGAAGTAGTTCGCCGGCGTCGACGGCACGGCGACGGTCATCGATCCCTCGGCGCACAGCAGCAGGAAGCGTTCGATCCGACCGGAGGTGTGGTCTGGGCCCTGGCCCTCGTGTCCGTGCGGCAACAGCAGCACCACGTCGCTGCGCTGGCCCCACTTGGCCTCCCCGGAGGAGATGAACTCGTCGATGATGCTCTGCGCGCCGTTGACGAAGTCGCCGAACTGGGCCTCCCACAACACCATCGCATCCGGGTTGCCCACCGAGTAGCCGTACTCGAATCCGACCGCGGCGAACTCGCTGAGTGCGGAGTCGTAAGCGAGGAACTTGCCGCCCTGCTCGTCGTGCAGGTTCTGCAGCGGGGTGTACTCCGCACCCGTCTTACGGTCGATGACGACCGAGTGCCGCTGGGTGAAGGTGCCGCGGCGGGAATCCTGGCCGGATAACCGGACGGTACGACCCTCCAGCACGAGGGAACCGAAGGCCAGCAACTCCCCGAAGGCCCAGTCGACACCGCCGTCGCGGGCCATCTTCGCCCGGCGTTCCAGCACCGGTCGCACCCGAGGGTGGGCAGTGAAGCCGTCGGGTAGTTCGACGTGCGCGTCGGCGATCCGCTCCAGCACCGACGCGGCCACGGCGGTGGGCACGCTGGTTGGTACCACCTGGTCGGACTCCACCGAGGGGCTCGGCTTGATGTCGTACTTCTCCAGGTCGCGGACTTCGTTGAACACGCGCTCGAGCTGACCTTGGTAGTCCCGCAGGGCGTCCTCGGCCTCCTTCATGGACAGGTCACCGCGGCCGATCAGACTCTCGGTGTAGCTCTTGCGGACGCTGCGCTTGGTGTCGATGACGTCGTACATCGCCGGCTGGGTCATGGAGGGGTCGTCGCCCTCGTTGTGCCCGCGGCGTCGGTAGGAGATCAGGTCGATCACCGCGTCCTTGCCGAAGGCCTGACGGAAACCCACGGCCAGGCGCGCCACCCAGACGCAGGCCTCGGGGTCGTCGCCGTTGACGTGGAAGATCGGCGCCCCGATCATCTTCGCCACGTCCGTGCAGTACTCGCTGGAGCGCGCGTACTCCGGCGCGGTGGTGAACCCGACCTGATTGTTCACCACGATGTGCACCGTGCCGCCGGTGCGGTACCCACGCAGCAACGCCAGGTTCAGGGTCTCGGCCACCACACCCTGGCCGGCGAAGGCGGCGTCGCCGTGCAGCATCAGCGGCAGCACGGTGAAGCCCTCCTCACCCTTGTCGATGAGGTCCTGCTTGGCCCGGACGATGCCTTCCAGCACCGGGTCCACCGCCTCCAGATGCGACGGGTTGGCGGTCAGCGACACGGCCACCTCGCCGTCGCCAAACATCTGCATGTACTTGCCCTCGGCGCCGAGGTGGTACTTGACGTCGCCGGAACCATGCGCCTGCGTGGGGTTCAGGTTGCCCTCGAACTCGGAAAAGATCTGCGAGTACGGCTTGCCGACGATGTTGGCCAACACGTTGAGCCGACCCCGGTGCGGCATCCCGATGACCACCTCGTCGAGGCCGTGCTCGGCGGCGGTGTCCAGCACCGTGTCCATCATCGGGATGACCGACTCGCTGCCCTCCAGGGAGAACCGCTTCTGACCCACGTACTTCGTCTGCAGGAACGTCTCGAACGCCTCGGCCGCGTTCAGCTTGCTCAAGATGTACTTCTGTTCGGCGGTGCTGGGCTTGGTGTGCTGCTCCTCGGCCCGCTGCTGGATCCATGCCTGCTGGTCGGGTTCCAGGATGTGGGTGAATTCGATGCCGACGCTGCGGCAGTAGGAATCGCGCAGCACCCCCAGCACATCGCGCAGCTTCATCCGCTGACGGCCGTTGAATCCGCTGACCGGGAACTCCCGGTCCAGATCCCACAGCGTCAGGTCGTGGTTGAGCACGTCGAGGTCGGGGTGGTTGCGCACCGCCCAGCTCAGCGGGTCGGTATTGGCCATCAGGTGCCCGCGGTGGCGGTAGGCCTCGATGAGCTCCAGCACCCTGGTGCTCTTGTCCACCGCGCCCTCGGGGATGTCCTGGCGCCAGCGGATCGGCTCGTAGGGAATGTGCAACGAGGCGAACACCCGGTCGTAGAAGGTGTCCTCACCGAGCAGCAGCTGGTGCACGGTGCGCAGGAACTCACCCGACTCCGCGCCCTGGATGATGCGATGGTCATACGTCGAGGTCAGGGTCATGGTCCTGCCGATGCCCAGCTCGGCCAGCCGCCGGTCGCTCGCACCCTGGAACTCCGCGGGGTACTCCATCGCCCCGGCGCCGATGATGGCGCCTTGGCCCTGCACCAGCCTGGGCACGGAGTGCACAGTGCCGATGGTGCCGGGGTTGGTTAGTGAGATGGTGGTGCCGCTGAAGTCCTCGGCGGTCAGCTTGCCGTCCCGGGCTTTGCGGACGACGTCCTCATACGCCGACCAGAACTGCTGGAAGCTCATCGCCTCGCAACCCTTGATGGAGGCGACCACCAGGGAGCGGTTGCCGTTCTTGCCCGGCAGGTCGATGGCCAGCCCCAGGTTGACGTGCGCGGGTGCCACTACCGTGGGCTTGCCGTCCACCTCGGCAAAATACCGGTTCATGGTGGGGTAGGCCCCGACGGCCTGCACTATCGCGTAGCCGAGCAGGTGAGTGAAGGAGACCTTGCCGCCGCGGGTGCGCCTGAGGTGGTTGTTGATCACCACCCGGTTGTCGGCCAGCAGCTTGGCGGGCACCGCGCGCACGCTGGTAGCGGTGGGCACCGTCAGCGAGGCGGACATGTTCTTGGCAACCGCGGCCGACGCGCCACGCAAGACGGTGCTGGTGGGTTCGTCGGTGGTGGAAATCTGCGGAGTCCGGGCCGGGGCCCGGACCGGGGCGGGTGCGGCCTGGCGCGGGGTGCTGGGCTGCGGGGCCGGCCCGGCCGGTGCACCGACGGCGGGTCGGGCGCTGGGCCCGGGGACCGGGGGAATGACCGGGGCGGGCACAGTCGCACCGCCGACGCGACCGTTGGCCGGGCTGCCCCCGCGGGGCGATGCGGACGGAATCACAGCCGGGGCCTCAGGTGCTGTGCCGTTGGCCGAACCGCCCGCGTCTATGCCGTGGCGCCCGCCGCCGACAGTGTCCGGGGAGTAGTCGGCGAGGAACTCGTGCCACGCCGCGTCGACGGACGACGGGTCGTCCAGGTAGCGGTGGTACATGTCGTCGACCAGCCACTGGTTGGAACCGAATTCGGACTGGTTACTGCTGGACACGGACGGTGTCGCCTCGTTTCGTACTTGATCGCCGATATGACTTCGTCGGGCTTCGAGGTTAGCCCTCTCCCGCCCGGGGGCGACGGTGGACCACCCGGACACTCACGCCACCGCAGTGACCTCGCCGGCGCGCCACATCCGCGCATAGCGACCGTCGGCGGCCAGCAGAGCCTGGTGGGTGCCCTGCTCGACCACCCGACCGCCATGCATCACCACCACGATGTCGGCCCGGGCGGCGGTCGCTAACCGGTGCGCAACCAGCACTGCGGTGCGCTTGCGCAGCAACCTCTCGCTCGCCACCAGCACCGCTGCCTCAGTGGCGGGGTCCAGGGCGGCCGTCGCCTCGTCCAGCAGCAGGATGTCCGGATCTACCAACTCGGCGCGAGCCAGTGCCACCAACTGACGCTGCCCGGCCGACAGGGTCCTGCCGCGCTCACCGGTGGGCTGGTGCAACCCGGCGGGCAGCGCGGCGAGCACGTCGAGAGCGCCCACGGCGCGGACGGCGGCCTCGATCTGCGCCCGGCTCGCCGCCGGCCTGCCGAAGGCGATGTTGGTCGCCACGTCACCGGTGAACAGGTGCGCCTCCTGCGGGACGACGCCGAGCCGCTGCCGGTAACCGGTCAGGTCCAGCTCCCGCAGGTCGACGCCGTCCACCAGCACCGCACCGGCGGTCACGTCGTAGAAGCGGGCGAGCAGTTTGAGCACAGTGGACTTGCCGGCCCCGGTCTCACCGACGACCGCCACCGTGGCACCGGCGGGAATGTGCAGATTCAGCCCGGTAACAGCGTCGGCGCTTGCGCCGGGGTAGCGGAAGCTGACCCCGCGGAGCTCGAGCTCCCCACGCAGATGGGCCGGCACCGGCTCCGGCGTCGCGCTCGGGCGCACCGAGCTGGGGGTGCGCAGCAGGTCACCAATGCGACTGAGGCCAACCCGGGCCTGCTGGTAACCGTCGAACACCTGGGACAACTGCTGGACGGGGGTGAAGAACAGCCCCAGGTACAGCAGAAACGCGGTCAGCGCACCTGGGCTGGTGTCGCCGGCGGCCACCCGGGCGGCCCCGACGAAGAGCACTGCGGCTGCTGCGGTATCGGCCAGCAGTCCGACGAACGGGAAGAACAGCGAGATCGCGCCCTGCGCGCGTATCCGGGAGCGACGGTAGTCGGCACTGAGCCCGACGAACCGGGCGGCGGAACGTTCCTCGCGGACGTACGCCTGGGCGGTGCGCACCCCGGACACGTTCTCCTGCAGGTCGGCGTTGACGGTGCTGACCAGCTCCCGGGATCGGGTGTAGGCGCGGGCGGAGTACCGGCGGAAGACGACGACGGCCACGAGGAGCACCGGCAACACCGAGAGCGCCACCGCGGCCAGGGTGGGGTCGGTGAGCACCAGCACCGCCGAGATGCCCACCACGGTGAGGACGCTCACCGCGGCGGCGGCCAGACCGGTCTGCAGGAACGCCGAGAGGGCGTCCACGTCCGTGGTCATCCTGGTCATGATGCGACCGGAGAGTTCGCGTTCGTAGTAGTCCAGACCCAGCCGTTGCAGGTGGGCGTAGCTGCGGACGCGCAGTGTGTACAGCACCCGCTCGCCCACCCGGGCGGTGAGCACGGTTTGGACAGAAACGACCACCCAGTCCAGGGCCACCACCGCAAGACCCAGTGCCGCAGCCGACTGCAAAGCCCCCACCGACGCCCCCACCACCCCGGCGTCGATTGCGTGTTTGACCAGCAAGGGGAACGTGAGGGTGGATCCCGCGTCGAGGGCGACGAGGGCGATCACGGCGAGCAGCGCGCGGCGCACCGGTACTAGCAGTGATCCCAGCGCGAACCCCGGATCGCCGCCGCGCAGGTCGGTCGCACCCACCGGCGGGATGTCGGTGGCCGGGGGCAGGGCGGCCACCGCTGCGGTCAGCTCCGGGGTGAGCGGCGCCGTGGCGAACGCCCCGCTGATCACCCCGCCGCCCCCGCCAGCAGCAGCACCGATTGTCGACGTCCGGTCCGGCGTCGGGTGCTCGGTCACCGACGGCCAGAGCGGACGCTGCGTCCCGGTGGGATCCACCTCGTCGAGGTTGTCACCCGGTCCGGCCAGCAAGGCGCGGAACAAGGGACACCGTGCGGTTAGTTCGGCCTCGGTGCCCACGTCGAGCACCTGCCCGTCCTGCAGTACCGCGATGCGGTCGGCTAGCGCCAGGGTGGAGCGGCGGTGCGCTATCAGCACGGTGGTGCGTTGGGCGGTGACCGTGCGCAGCGTGTCGTGGATGGCCGCCTCGGTGGTCGCGTCCACCGCGGACGTGGCATCGTCGAGCAGCAGTACCCGGGGATCGGTGAGCAGGGCGCGGGCCAGGGCGATGCGTTGGCGCTGACCCCCGGACAAGGTCAGCCCGCGCTCGCCGACCACAGTGTCGTACCCGAGTGGCAGCTCGTCGATGAAGCCGGCGGCCTGGGCCGCGACCGCGGCGGCGGTCACCTCGGCGCGGGTGGCCTCCGGTCGGCCGTAGCCGATGTTCGCTGCGACCGTGTCGGAGAACAGGAACGCTTCCTCGAAGACCACCCCGACGGTGGAGCGCAGCGAGCGCCTGGCCAGCTCACGTACATCGCGGCCGGCCAGGCGCACGGCGCCCGATTCCACGTCGTAGAAGCGGGGGAGCAGCGCGGCCACAGTGGACTTGCCTGATCCCGCCGGGCCGACCAGCGCCACGGTCTCACCGGCCGCAACGTGCAGCGTCAGTCCGCGCAGCACCGGCGCGCCGGGGGTGTAACCGAAGCCGACGTCGATCAGGTCCACCCGCACCGGGCCGGCCGGGAGCGTCCTCGCCCCCGGGGCGTCGATCACCTGCGGCAGCGCGTCGATGACCTCGTACACCCGTTCGACGGCGGCGCGCGCGAGCTGGGCGTTGACTATCAGGGTGGCGAGGATTCGCGCGACCCCGGCCAGGCTGGTGACGTAGGTGGCGAACGCAAGAAACGTGCCGACGGTAACCGTGCCGCGCAGGGCCAGGTAGCCGCCGACGGCGATCACCCCGACGAGCCCGAGCTGCGGCAGGGCGGCCATAGTTGGCGCGAACCGGGAGTTCAGCCGCGCCACCCGCAACCGTTCGGCGTAGAGGCGCCGTGCGGCGCCGTCCAACTCCTCGACCGCGCGTTGTTCCTGGCCGAAGCCCTTGACTACGCGGACCCCGGTCACGGTCTCCTCGACGTGCTGGGCGATGTCACCGGCCCGCTGTTGGGCGGACCAGGTGGCCGGGAATAGTGAGCGCCGCGAGACCGCAGCGGCCACCCCGACCAGCGGGGCCACGACCAGCGCTACCACGGTGAGCAACGGGGACAGGTAGAGCATCGCCGCGATCGAAACGACCAGCTGGAACGCTGAACCGGCTGCCAAGGGGATGATCGCCAGCAGACCCTGCACCAGTTGGAGGTCGCTGATCGACCGGGACACCACCTGCCCGGTGCTCAACCGGTCCTGCGCGGACCCGTCCAGGCGTTGCAGCGAGTGGAAGAGCTGGCTGCGCAGGTCGTGCTGGACGTCCAGGGACAGTTTGCCGGCCATGAACCGCCTGGCGAACAACGCGGCGAAGGTCACCAGCGCGAGCACCAGCAGGCCGACGACTGCTGGTCGCACCGCGGCAGGGTTCGCTGCGACGGCACCGTCGACCGCGACTCTGGTCAGCAGTGGCGCCACCGCCTGGGTGCCGGTTCCCACCGCCGAGACCGTCAGCGCCCCCGCCACCAATCCGGGGTGCTGGCCGCAGGCCCCGGCGAGTCGCCGCCACCACGGCCTCGGGGCGGGGGCGTCGCTCACTGCGCCGAGGTTAGCCCGCCCGGCTGGTGGGTTTGCCCTCAGCCGACGTCGCGGACCCGGGTCAGCACCCACCCCCCGCCGCAAAGCAACCCCGCCCAGGCGGCCATCGTGAGCAGCCCGCCCCACCAGGACAGCGACCCGAACAGCTGGCCGTCGACGTTGACCATCGCCGCCAACGAGGACTGCTGCGGCAGGAACTGGGCCAGCTGCGGCGCGCCGAGCGAGCGCAGCACGGAGCTGAGCAGCAGCTCGCCGAGCACGTAGTAGACGACGATCCCCACCGCCGCGGCTACCGAGTTGCCCAGCAAGATGCCCAGCCCCGCGCCCACCAACGTCCACAGGATGGTCACCGCGACCCCCGCGGCCAGGAACCGGAACATCGCGGAGTCCAGACCGGCGGAATCCCCGGCGAGCACGGCGACGGACCCGATGGTGACAGCCTCGATCACCACCGCGTACAGCAGTCCGACCAGGGCGGTGATCGACAACTTGGCCAGCAACGACCCGCCACGGGAGTTGGTGGTGAGGAACGTGGTGGTGATCGTGCGGTGGCGGTACTCGCCGCTGGCGTTCACCGCACCGAACAGGGCGCTGAACAGCAGCAGGGCGAAGATCGCGGTGAACAGCCCGACGATTCCGCCGGCCTGGGCACTCAGCGAGCCGGTGCCGCTGAAACCGCCGAACAGCGCCAGCGACAACGACCCGGCGAGCAGACCAATGGCCAACGGCGCCAGCCCCATCGCCCACCACAGCTTCACCGTCAGGGTCTTGCGCAGCTCGGAGCGGAGCAGGTTGACCATCACCGCTGCCCCCAGTTCTGCTGGTCCGGCGGTGGCTGGCTGCCGCCCTGGTAGTACCCGTATCCCGGCGGTGGTTGGTATCCGGTCGGGGGCCCGTAGGGCGGTGGTGGCCCGTACCCCGGTGGGCCGGTCGGCGCAGCAGGGTGCTGCCCCGAGGTCAACGCGAAGAACACCTGCTCCAGGTCGGCCTGCTCCTCCTGCATGCCCCACAACGGCACTCGGGCTTCCAATGCGACTGCGCCGATGCGTTGGACGTCGGCCCCGGCTACTGCCAGGCGACCGTCCGGGGTGCCGGATACGTCGGTGATTCCGCTGGCGAGCAGGGCCGCACCCAGCGCCGCGGCGTCCGCGCTGGCGACCAGCACGCGCGAGCGTTGCCCGCTGCGCAGTTGGTCCATGGTGCCCTGGTACACGCAAATCCCACGGCTGACGATCACCACCGAGTCGACCGTCTGCTCGATCTCGCGCAACAGGTGGCTGGATACCAGGACGGTACGCCCGCTGCGCGCGAAGCTTTGCAGGAACCCGCGAAGCCAGGCAATGCCCTCTGGGTCCAGCCCGTTGGCCGGCTCGTCGAGGACAAGAACCTGGGGGTCGCCCAGCAGAGCGGTGGCCAGGGACAGTCGCTGGCGCATCCCCAGGGAGAAGGGGCGCGTTTTGCGGCCGGCTGCACCGGACAATCCCACCAGTTCCAGAACCTGGTCGGCGCGTTGATCGGGCACCCCGGAGGCGGCGCAGTACACCCTCAAGTGGTTGCGCGCGGTCCGCTTAGGGTGGAAGCCCTGGGAGTCGAGGATGGCGCCGACCGTGGTGCCCGGGCGGCTGAGCTGGGCGAACGGTACGCCGTTGATGGTGCTCATCCCGGCGCTGGGAGCGATGAGCCCCAGGATCATCCGCAGGGTGGTGGTCTTGCCGGAGCCGTTCGGCCCGAGGAACCCCGTCACCGTCCCGGGATTGACCACGAAGCTCACGTTGCTGACGGCCTGGACAGCCCCGAACTGCTTGGACAGACCCTGGGCGACGATGCGGCCGCTGCCGTCCTCCTGCGGGTACCCAGCGGGAGTGGATGCGAACACCTGACCGGACGTCACGCGGGTCCTTTCTGGCGGGTCGCACCTGAGCGGGCGGCGTGCGCCCATCTTGCCGGAGGATCGTCGGGCTGGTGAGCGTTTCGCTCCATCTGCCGACGCCGCGGCGACGGGGTGTCCCTGTTTGCCCGTCGGAAGATGCTTACATGCCAGGACGCTGCCCGGAGGCGCTTACACCCTCGCCGACGATCTCACCGTGACGCGGATGGGCTACGGCGCGATGCAGCTGGCCGCTCCGCACGTGTTCGGCCCCCCTGCTGACCGCGAGGGCGCCGTCGCGGTCCTGCGCGAGGCGGTAGAGCTGGGGATCACCCACATCGACACCAGCGACTATTAGGCCCGCACGTGACGAACCAGATCATCCGGGAGGCACTGCACCCCTACCCGGCTGACCTGCGGATCGTCACCAAAGTCGGTGCCCGTCGCGATGCCCAGGGCGGCTGGCCGCCGGCGCTCGCACCCGAGGAACTCCGCCAGGCGGTGCACGAGAACTTGACCAATCTGGGCCTGGAAACCCTCGACGTCGTCAACCTGCGCGTCGGCGGGTTGGACAGTCCCACTCCGGGGTCGATCGCCGCCGTTCACGACTGCGGGAAGTGTTTCAACGCTGGCAGCGCAACCCCGCGCTCGACGACACCTTCGCCTCCCAGGTGACCCAGGCGCGCCAGACGTCCGCCGCAGAGCTCGACGTTGACCCGTGGCACGCCGCCCTCGGTGACCTCAGCACCTCACCGTGGCTATTCCCCGGCGGCCAACCCGGCCGCCCGATCAGCGCCGCCCACCTCGGCGTGCGGTTGCGCAGCCTCGGCATACCCCCAGCCCGGCCCGCTCCGCCGCCCTGTTCAGCCTCGCCGCCCAACTGCCCGCCGCGATCCTCGCCCGCATGCTCAGCCTCCACATCCACATCCACATCGACGTCGCCGTCACCTGGCAACACGCCAGCGCCGGTGATTGGAGCAACTACGCCGCCGACGTGGCGGCGCGAACGGCCCGCGGCGGGGCCGGACCCAGTAGCGGTACTCCAAGACCGCGAATCGCATCGGCACGGGGCGGGTCTCTGGCGACGGCGCCTTGCCGTCGGTGCCAGCACACGAGAAGTGAGGCCCGATGCTCAGCTGGACTGTGCGCCGGTCACGGCGCCCTCGTCGACGGGCAGCTGCTGCAGGACGCGATAGATCGTGGCCCGCGAGACGGCGAAACCGGCGGCCGGCTCGTTGATGGGTTCTCCGGCGGCGCGCAGGGAGCGCACCTGGCGTACCTGGTCGGCGCTGGGCCGCGGTGGCCGGCCGGTGTGCCTGCCGCGCGCCCGGGCGGCGGCGGGCGGCCGCGGTCCGGCCGTGCATGAGCTCGCGCTCGTAGCCGGCCAGGCGACGAAGATTCCCGCGAGCATCCGACCGGTGGAGGTGGAGTAGTCGATGCCCTCCCGCAGGGAACGCAGCAGTACCCCGTGCTCGGTCAGGGTCTCGATGGTGCGGATCACCCCCGACAGTGATCTGCCGAGCCTATCGAGAGCGACCACGACCAAGGTGTCGTCGGGGCGGACGTAGTCCAGCAGCGCGAGCAGCCCCGGCCGGTCCTCGCGGGCCCCCGAGAGCTGGTCGCTGAAGATCCGCTCGCACCCGGCTGCCCTGAGGGCGTCGTGCTGGGCGTTGAGGTTCTGGTGGTTGGTGCTGACCCTGGCGTATCCGACGAGAAGCGCCGTCATGGCGCACCTCCTTGCCAGGCCGGTCCGGCGCGGACGCGCCGGGCGCCGCCGGTGCGCCGCGGCGCACCCACCTCAGTGGAATCCTTCACCGCCCGCTTGTCTACCAGCGGTAGACTCCACCTATGGCTGACACGACGACCGTCAAGGTCCACACGAGCACCCGCGACCTGCTCCTGGCGCTCGGGGCAGCGCGACGGCAAAGCGCCGACCAGGTCATCCGGACCGCTCTGACAGCGCTGAAGCGCGACGAACGCCGGTTGATCGCCGCAGCCGAAGCCCGTGCGATCGCCGACGATCCGCAGGACCGTGCGGAGATCGAGGCGATCCACGAGGACCTGGTTGCGCTGCAAGCACCGGCATGAGAGGCGAGGTCTACCGGCTCCCGGCCCGCGAAAAGGGGCACGAGCAGCAAGGACGCCGGTTCGCCGTCGTCCTGCAGCCCGACTGGCTCACCCTGAGCACCTGGGTCGTCGCCTTCACCAGCACCAGCGCCCGCGAGACCAGCTTCAGGCCCCCCGTCGAGATCCTGGAGCAACGAACGCTGGTGATGTGCGACCAGATCGCCACCGTCGACCTGAACCGCCTCGCCGAACCCGCAGGCTTCCTCACCCTCGCCGAGATGCAGCGCGTCGATGAAGCACTCGTCCTCGTGCTCGACCTGTAAGCGCCGACGAAGGAGCCGCTTCCACCATCGTGTTTCAACGCTGGCAGCCCAACCCCGCGCTCGACGTCACCTTCGCCTCCCAGGTGGCCCAGGCGCGCCAGACGTCCACCGCAGAGCTCGACGCTGACCCGTGGAACGGCCGACTCTCGACACGGCCGTGTTCATCGCGGGCGTACGCGGGCAGGTCGACGTCGCTTCACGCGCTGGTTCCGACGACGTCGCCATCCCGACGATCGCCGTGGCGGAATACCTGGCTGGCACGATGCTCGATGCCGATCCTGGGCGTGCCGCGGCCCGACGAGCGGGGCACGATTCACCTTGTGGGCCTAGCCAAAGATTGTCCCAGCAAGGTCCCGCCTACCCAATCTGGCTCGCCAAGTCTGTCACCAGGCACCACCCCGGCGTGGTCGAAGAACCCGCCGGTCGAGCCGCCGTCGGACAAGATCGCGAGGCGGATTGCGATCGCTTCACCCTGTTCCGGGGTGCGGACACCGCGGGAGCCGTTGAGGTCGGTCGCGACGAATCCGGGGCACGCTGCGTTGATCAGGATGTTCGAGTCGTGCAACTCCTTGGCGTACTGAACGGTCACGGCGTTGAGGAACGACTTCGACGGCGAGTATGCGACGGCAATTGGCCCCGTTTCGGCACCGGGAGTGGTCTACAGGGTGAGCGAGCCGACGCTGCTGGACACATTCACGATCCGAAGAGACGGCGGGGACGCGGCCGGTTGAGGCGGTGCTGGCACACACCTCCCTGACGACGCCGGCAGGTGAGCCACGCACGCCGCTCGTCCTGAGTCCGTCAGGTCGAGTGGGGAGTACGCCTGAGGTCAGGTTGCGGCCGAAGCCACGACGACGGCCGTGCAGCGCCGAACCAGGTCGAGGCTGCTGCAGCCAGCTCGGGGTCCGTCGGGTCGCCGGCCCAGGCGACGTACCCGTCGGGTCGGATGAGCACCGCCGGCGGTGCGGGCACCTCACCGATGACCGGGAGCTCCCACAGCCCGTCGTACTGAGCTTTCACGAGCCGGACGCTCCCGGCCCAGGCTGAGCCGTCGAGGACGTCCGGTCGGGACAGGTTGAGCAGGACAGGTCGGGCGTCGTGCAGCAAGGCAGAAGCGCGAGTGCCTCCGTCCGCGGTCTGCAGGTCGAGGTCGGGCATCCGCCGGCCGATCAGCGGGTGGCCGTCGCCGAGGTCGTAGCGGACGTCGAGACCGGCGATCATCGCCGCGAGGCGCCCCCGAGGCTCATCCATGGCCAGCAGCTCGGTCATGGCGTTCCGCAGGGCCTGGTGGCGCTCGCCGGGGCGGCTGAGCGCGACCTGCGCCATCGTGTTGTCCAGCACCTTCGCACCGACCGGGTGCCGCTCTGAGTGGTAGGTCTCCAGGAGGCTGTCGGGCGAGGTGCCGTGGACGACCTGTGCCAGCTTCCAGCCGAGGTTGACCGCGTCCTGAATGCCGACGTTGAGGCCCTGGCCGCCCTGTGGCGGGTGGATGTGGGCGGCGTCGCCAGCGAGCAGGACCCGGCCCTCGCGGTAGGCGGCCGCTTGTCGTGCCGTGTCGGTGAACCGGGAGATCCAGTTGGCCGTCTGGATGCCGAAGTCCTTGCCGTAGACCCCGACGAGGGCTGCGCGGAGCTCGTCGATGGTGGGGTCACTGGGGTGCTCGGCGGAGCGTTCGGTGAGCACGAGGCGGACCGGCTCACCGGGCAGGCGGCGGCCGATGGCGTGCTGGCCGACGCTGTCGCGGCGGATGCCGAACTCGGGCTGGTCGTCCATCTCGAGCTCGGCGAGCAACCAGCTGGTGGAGGCTGCCAGGCCCGGGAACTCGATGCCGGCGGTCTTGCGGACGAGGCTGCGGCCGCCATCGCAGCCGACGAGGTACTGCGCCCGCAGGGAGCTGCCGTTGGACAGCTCGACGTCGATGTGGCTGTCGCTGCTGGTGAAGCGGGTGACGGCGCGGTTGCGCAGGATCGGCACGCCGAGCTCGCTGATCCGGTCGAGCAGGATCCGCTCGATGTGGCTCTGCCACAGGGCAAGGACGTAGTTGTGCCGAGTCGGGAAGTCGCTGATGTCCATGGAGATCAGCGAGTAGCCGACGGCCGGGTGCGTCTGTCCTTCAGCGACGAACCGGTCGCCGATGCCGCGCTGGTCGAGCACCTCGAGCGTGCGCGAGTGCAGCCCTCCCGCGCGGGAGCCGTCCAGCTCCTGCGTGGGTCGGGGCTCGACGATGACGACGTCGACTCCGGCGAGCGACAGCTCCCCGGCCAGCATGAGCCCGGTCGGGCCGCCTCCTGCGATCACTACGGCGTGCTCGGTCAAGCGTCACAACCCTTCGTTGATCAGGACAGCAGCCCTGAGTTCGTCAAGGTGCGGCGCAAGAACGTCCGCCTCCCGTGCACGCCGGTGCAGCGCCAGCAGCCGAGCCGCCCCCCGTACTGGTGCCGGCTCAACGCTGGTCAGGCGGCTCGCCGCCAAGCTCCTGGTCAACCAACGACTCCCCCGACATCGCCTGTGCGACGGGCACTATGCGGCACGAACGCCCCCTTGCCGCAAGCCCCCCACCCGGCGGTATCCTGGAAGCAACGGGGCGACGGTGAACGGGTGAACGTCGGGTCGGCGGCCGCACCATGGGACGGCAACCGCATCAGGGCCATCCGTCACGAGCAGCAACCGCTCATCGGCCGGAGCGCCGGCAACGGCATGGGCGGAAGCTGAGTACCGCCGCCGCCAGCGGACAATGTTTGGCGCTTCGATACGCACGTCTTAGAGCCTGTTGACAAAGCATTTCATGCTGCCTGGGCTGGTGGGCCGATGCGTGGCTGGCCCCACCGGGCTGCGGGTGGTTCACCGGCGAGCTGCCGGGTGAGTTGGCGGGTCATGATCGACACGGTGGCCCAGAGGACCATCGCTTCGTGGTGGTCGGGGCGTCGTTCGTAGTCGCGGACCAGGCGGCGGTGGCGCAGCAGCCAGCCGAAGGTGCGTTCGACGACCCAGCGGCGGGGCAGCACCATGAAGCCCGTGGTGTCGTCGCTGCGTTTGACCACGCTGACGGTCAGGTGCAGCACGGACTTCGCCCAGACGACCAAGCGTCCGGCGTAACCGCCGTCGGCCCAGACCAGGGCGATGGTGGAGAACCGTTCCCGCAGCAGCGCCAGCAGCGGGTGCGCGCCGTCGCGGTCTTGCACCGACGCCGCGGTGACCACCACGGCCAGCAGCAGCCCGAGGGTGTCCACGGCGATGTGCCGCTTGCGGCCGTTGATCTTCTTCCCGTTATGCCGGGCCCGGCATAACGGGAATCATGCCGGGTGGGTGGTTATGCCGGGTCGGGTCGTGGGGTCATGGTTTCGCCTTGGCTGGTGGGGGTGATCTTGCCGGGGAGGTCGGCATAACTACAGCGCTTCGAGGAAGGTGAGTACCGCGTCGGAAGGTTTGTAGCGGCGTCGGCCGATGGTAGGGGGTGCGGTGCGCGCGAGCGCTTGTTGTTTGAGCGTGAGATCGGCGTGCAGGTAGACGCCGGTGGCTTTCGTGGTGGCGTGACCGAGCCATAAGGCGATCGTTGCAAGATCAACACCTGCGCGCAGCAGGTTCATGGCGCAGCTGTGCCGCAGGGTGTGTGGTGAAACGGTCTTGCTGGCGAGTGTGGGACATTGCTGGGCGGCGGTCGCGACGTGCTTGGTGAGGAGGTCTGCGACGGCGTCCGTGGACAGGCGACCGCCGGCCCGGTTGGGGAACAGCGGGTCAGTCGCGGCGGCGTGGCGCTCATCGAGCCAGTCCCGCAGCAGCCTGGCGGTGGGCCTGGTCAACGGGACGCTGCGGTGTTTGCGGCCTTTGCCGAGGCAGTGCAGGGTCGCGGCTGGGCCGAATTCGGTGTCGGCGCAGGTGAGCCCGGTCAGCTCGGCCACTCGCATACCGGTCTGTACGGCGGTCAGCAGCAGGGCGTGATCACGGCGGCCGAGGAAGCTGGCGCGGTCTGGGCTGGCCAGCAGCGCATCGATTTCGGGGCGGCTGAGGAAGCAGACGATCGTCGAGTCCCCGCGTTTGGGTGGGATGGCCAGTACTCGGGTGATGAGCGCGGCGTGTTCCGGACAGCGCAACGCCGCGTAGCGAAACAGTGCGTGGATAGCGGCGAGCCGGTTGTTGCGGGTGGACAGCGAGTTGCCCCGCTCGTGTTCGAGGTGGTTGAGGAAGCTCCCGACGAACGGGGCGTCCACGTCGGTGAGGTCCAAGCTGGACGGGGGTGTGCCGAGCTGCCGCTCGGCGTAGCGCAGCAGCAGACAGAGCGTGTCGCGGTAGGAGGCCACGGTGTGGCTGCTGGCGCGGCGTTGGGCGAGCCGGTCGGTGAAGAAGGCTTCGAGGACGGGCGCGAGGGCGGTCATGAGGGGGCCTGCCAGAATCGTTCGAGCAGCCCGGCGGCGGCGCCCATCAGCTCCGCGGAGGCTTCCAGGTACCAGTAGGTGGAGGCGGGGCTGACGTGGCCGAGGTAGGTCGACAACGCCGGTAGCCGGGCTGGCACGTCAACCTTGTCGGCGTACCAGGTGATCAGGGTGGTGACCGCGAAGCTGTGGCGTAGGTCGGTCATCCGCGGGGGGCGTTGGCCGGCCGGTGCCGCGACACCGGCAGCGGTGCGCAGGCCGGCGAAGGTGCTGCTGGCGTTGGTGTGGTTGAGTCGGGTTCCGGCCCCGGACAGGAAGAACGCCGGGGTGGTCGGGTGCGGGCGGAGCTCGTCGCGGCGGTCCGCGTAGCCGCGAAGCTGCGCGGTCGTGCCCGGGTGCAGCGGCACCAGACGCGATTTCCCACCCTTGGAGTTGCGGATCGTGAGCAGGTGGTCGTCGAACTCGACGTCGTCGCTGTCCAGGCGCATCGCCTCGCCGGTGCGCAGCCCGGTGCAGGCCATCAGCCCGACGAACGTTTCGAAAGTCGCCGCCCGCAGCGGGCAGGACAGCCGGACGGCGGCGGCCATCAGCGCGGCGATCTGAGCCGGCGTATACAGGTAAGGTGTCCTTCGCTGGCAGGGGTTGGGTAGCAGGCCGTCCGGCGGGACCTCGGTGTCGGCGTCGATGGTGCTCAGGTAGCGGGCGAACCCGCGGACCACGGTGAGCCGCTTTGCCCACCATCTGGGATCTGCCTGGGTCGGTTCACTCGCCCAGGCCAGCGCCGTTTCGACGCTGACCCGCGTCGCGCCGGCCCGCTCGAGGTGATCGAGGTAGCTGGCCAGCATGCGGCCTTCCTGGCGCAGGGCGTAGCCGCAAGCCCGGCGGACCGCCAGGTAGTCCGCCGCCGCGTCGCGCAGGGCGGTCACTGTCCGGCTCCCGGCCAGGGGCGCACCACGGTGTCCAACTGGGCGCGGTCGACCGCGGCATAGCGGGCGGTGCTCGCCTCGGTGTGGTGACGAAGGACCTGCGCTATCTCGGGCAGCGGCGCGCCTGCGCGCAGCATTTCGGTCGCCGCGGTATGCCGCAGTCGATGCGCCCCGACCACCGGCAGCCCGGCACGGGCCGACGCGGTGCGGGGCACCATCGTGACCGATCCGGGGCTCATCGCCCCGTCCGGGGCGCAGGCGCGCAGGAACAACGCCCGAGACACCGACCGGCGCCGGCCGCGGCGCAGATAGTCGACCAGCACCGTGCCGATGTCCTGGGGCAGCGGCAGCCGGTCGATCCGGCTGCCCTTGCCGCGGATCAGGAGCTCGCCGGCTCGCCAGTCCACGTCCTCCAGCTGCAACGCGGCCACCTCCCCGGCGCGTAACCCCAACCGGACGAGCAACGTCACGATGGCGTAGTCACGCACCCCGACGGCCGTGGACCGATCACAGCTGGCCAGCAGCGCGACGACCGTGGCGGCATCGACACCCTTCGGCAGCCCGGTCATCGGACGGTTCGCAACGCGGGAACCGCAGCGGACAGATCCCGGTCCACGACTGCGGTCACGACTAAGAACCGCAACAAGCAGCGCAGCGAGACGGTGAGGGCCTTCATCGAACCGGGCCGGTAACGGTGTGACTCGCCCAGCACGAACCCGCTCACCTCGCCCGGCGCCAGCCGATCAAGCTGGAGATCACCACGGGCACCACGCGCCGACAGGAATCGGCGGGCCACCGCTACCCGGGTCACGATGCTCGCCGCAGCCAGCCGACGTTCCCTGACCAGGTAGCGACGATAGGCCACCAACAGGGCTTCGGCGGCCGAATCTGGTGCGCCACGTTCGGCCGCAGGGACGGCCTGCACGTCACGCAGGTAGGCGAGCATCGGCTGCAACGACCGCAGGGTGCGCCGTCTGCGATGACCTGCAGTGTCGCGGGCCGCCACGAAACGGTCCACAACCTCGGGTGTCAGCTCGGCCGCCGCCAGCCGTTGTCCGTCAAGCCAACGGCTCAGCTGAGCCAGCACGTAGACGTGGTCCCGGGCAGTGCGCGGCGAGTAGCCCGCCCGGACCAACTCGGTCGCGAAGCCATGCGCCCGCGACGACAGCGGTCCGGTCACCCGAACCTTGAATGGGTCAGCCATTGATCGGCTCCTCTCTGGTCAGTGATCCCAGAGAACAGCCTCGTCACGTCGCCGTCGTTATGCCGACCTCCCCGGCAAGATCACCCCCACCAGCCAAGGCGAAACCATGACCCCACGACCCGACCCGGCATAACCACCCACCCGGCATGATTCCCGCCATCGAATCCCCTGGTGGCGGCGCCCACGGTGTCGGCGGCCTTCACGCTCTGGGAGTCGATCGACCCGGCCGTGGGCAGCGCACCGCGCCCGCACCCGAGGCGGATTCGGGCCCGCAGCGCATCGACCAGCCGCTGGGGCAGTCCCCGCCCGCTCCACCGCGCGAAGAAGGCATACACCGCCTCGTGCGGCGGGAAGTCCGCTGGCAGCGCGCGCCACTCGATGCCATAGCGGGTCACGTACCCGATCGCGTCGAGCATCGCGCGCAGGTCGTGCACCATCGGCCGGCCCGTTGCGCGTACCAGCCCGGTCATCGCCGCGCGGGCCTCGGGTTCGAGCATGGCCCACTGCGCGTCGGTCAGATCCGAGGGATACCGCGGCGCCCGTCCCCGACACGCGCAGCCCAAGCTGGCGCAACTGGCGTCGGGCACCGCCGTCGGGTAGACACCCATCAAGGCTCCTGGTGGTGTAGATGGCTTGACACCTCTCCACTACCAGGAGCCGCCTGTCGTCCCGGGCCGACACGCCGAACTGCCCATCACCCGCGTCAGTCACCCGTCACACCAGCCCCTTTGTCAACAGGCTCTTAGCGAAGCGCCGCGCGCGACCAGTTGGTGAGAGCGCGGGCCACGCGACCAGCGGCATGAGCGCTCATCGCGGGCGGTAGGCCTCACTGCGGTGTTCAATACGTAGGACGACGACCTCGTGACGGGGATCGTTGATTCGGTAGAGCACCCGGTAGGTGCCGCGCCGGGCGGAGCGGATGCCGGCAAGGTCACCACGCAACTGCTTGCCGACTCTGCGCGGGTTCTCGACCAGCGCTCCGGTGACGAACTCGATCACGGCTGCCGCCACGGCCTCGGGTAACCCGGTGCGGATCGCGCGAGCCGCCGGCGGGGTCAGCACCAGCTCGTAGGGCTCGGGATCGGGCTCGGTCACGGGCGCAGGCCGCGCGCAGCCTCCACGCCGCGGACAACGTCATCGGCGGCGTATGCGGCGTCCGCCTCGCGGATGTCCGCCAACGCGTCGGGGTCGCTGAGGACCGCGAGGGTCTCCTCAAGCTCGGCGAGGTCCTCCGGGCTGACGATCACGGCAGCGGCGCGCCCGTTGCGGGTGACGGTGACCCGCTCGTGCTCACGCTCGACCCGCTCGATGACGTCACTGAAGTGGTCCCGGACCTGGCGGAGTGGTTCAACGCTCATGGTCACAATTGTGGCGCTTCGCGAGCGGCGAAGCAAGGGCCAGCGCAACTCGCCGTCATCGGCATGTGCGGATGCCCGGGTCTCCGGTGGCCGCGGAAAGGTTGGGCTGTGTTCAGGGCTTCTCGTCCAGCTCGACGCGGCCGATCCCGCCCGAGCCGAGCTGGGCGAGAAGCGCCTGGATGCGGTCGCGGGTGGCGGTGTGGCGTTCGACCTCTCGGTCCCATCCGCGGCTGGTGGCGTCGTCGATGAGTTGCAGCTCGACGGCCCCCACGCGCGCGGAGCCTGGGTGCGTAGTCGCTGGTGGTGAGGAACTTCGAGCAGGTGAGGACGAGGTCGCATCGCACGGTCCTTCGGCTGGGGTGCGTAGGCAGTGGCCGACTTCGAGTCTTGAGGAAGTTGGTCTGCAGCCGGGACACCGCGTCGGGGTCGAGGCGGTGCTCACGCAGCGCATCGGCAGCTGGTCCGGCGAGGGTAACGTCGGGGCCGAGGTGCGGTCGAGGGCATCCTGGTACCAATCGAGCGGGGGGACCATAGGGGTTGATCAGCCCGGACACCCACACGTTAGGATCGATGACGACCCAGAGCGGCTCGCGGCACGAAACGCTGCGCAACGCACCGTCTCCGGCGTTCGCGGGAAGACCGCCGATCCCGAACCGCCCGAACACCCCGACGACACAGGTTCGGGTCCCATCCTTGTGGTGCCCCCGGCAGGATTCGAACCTGCGCCTACGCCTCCGGAGGGCGCCGCTCTATCCCCTGAGCTACGGGGGCAGACCGCGTTACCGGCCTGCCTGATGCGGTACGAATGTTAGCGCACGCCGCGACCTCAGCCAGCCAGCGGTTGCGCGCCCCGCTCGGCCAATAGCTTCTCGATGCTGGTCGCTTCGGCGCCTTGGGAGGCGGCCACCTGGCCGGCGAAGGTGCGCACCACAGGGTTGGACGCGTGCTGGGCTGCGTAGGTCAGCATCCCCGCGCCCCCCTGGTGATGGCGCAGCAGCAATTGCAGGAACCGGATGTCGAGCGCTGACCCGGTGGCCGACCGCAACTCGCTGAGTTCTTGGGCGCTGGCCATCCCCGGCATGCTGGTCATCGGGGTGCCGGGCGACGCCATGCCGGGCATGGCGCCCGCGGACGCGTCCGTCATCCACCCCATGTACGACCCGGAGCCGAGCAATGGCTGACCCCACACCCCCAGCCAGCCCTGCATTTGCCCGATCTGCACCTGCTGGGTGGAGGATACGTCGAACGCCAGGCTCTTGACCACCGGATCCGACGTGCTTGCCAACGCGATGTTGGCCATTTGCACCGCCTGCTGGTGATGCACCACCATGTCGTGGGCAAATCCGACATCCACCGAATCTGCTGCCGGGACAGCCAGATCCGCACCCGCCGGGCGCGCCATAGTGCCGATGGCGAAGGCAATCGCAACCAGGGCCACTGCGGCCAGCGCGGTCAACGCGCGACGCTGCGAGCGCGCCCCGGTGGCTGGCGCGGCCACCTCAGCCACCGCTGGTGGGCGCCGGTGCGGGGACGGCCGGGTTGGCGGGCGCTGGCGCCGGGACGGCGGGACTGGCGGGCGCCGGTGTGGCCGGGGGGGCTGTCGGCACCGGTTCGGCACTGGGGTTGACCTGGGTTGCCCCGGCACCGTCCATCGGAATCGCGCCGGCACCGGCGGCGCCCACGTCGGCGGGCGGCGGGTTCGTCGGGTCGAACAACTGGGGAGACTGGGTGTCGCAGGTGGCGCCCGGCTCGGGTTGGATCGCCGAGTTACCCCGCACGGCGGTGATGAACTCGGTAATTCGCTGGTCGGTGACGCTGTCCACCTTCAGCTGACGCCCCCAGCCCTGCAGCGAGATCGGGTTGCTCAGCCCGGGGTAGGGCGACATGAACATGAACGGCTTGTTGCGCACTTGGTTCGCCAACGTGCTGACCTGGTCGGCGCTGAGTTGGTCGGGGTTGTAGGTGACCCACACCGCGCCGTGCTCCAGGGAGTGCACGGCGTTCTCGTTGCGCAGGGCGTTCGGATAGACGATGCCGGTACAGGTAGCCCAGATCTGGTCGTGCGGGCCACCGAACGGAGGGTTCTGGTCATAAGCGACCCGTTGAGTGGCCGTGACATGGCTGCCGGGCTTGTAGGTCACCGACACCACACCATTGATTCCGGTGGAGGGGTCGGGATTCGACGCGCTGGGCACAAAACGCTGAGTCTCCGCCCGCACCTGGTAGCGGGGCACCAGGTAGGCGGTGATCCCACCGATCAACGCGAGCACGGCGACCGCGGCGGCGATAGTGATCCACGGGATCTGGCGCGCGGTCACCACCGAGGCGCCGGCACTCTTGCGGGTGCCTCCGCTGCGGCTCTTGGCCGCCCGCAAGGCTTTGGCCGACTTCGCTGCGGTGGCACCCTTCGCCGGCGTGGCCTTGGCGCTGCCGCTCTTCGGGCCACTGTTCCTAGAGCCGCTGGGCATGTTGTGCTCGTCCTCACTCACCGGGCGTTGGGGCCGCTCGGGTTCTCGGCTGACCGCGTGCACGCGCACGTCGGATGGGCGGTTCGGCCCCCACTGTACGAGCCTTGCGGTACCCGGCGGTCCGTCCGCCATCCCGGCGGAGCCCTCCGGTGGCTTCGGGGCGTCGGCACGGAACCTAGGATTACCACCCGTGACCCCCGATGACCTCGCTGCGCTGCTCCGCGCCACCGCGGTCGACGTCTTGACCGGGCACGGGCTTGACACCGCCGCCCTGCCGTCGACGGTCACCGTGGAACGCCCGCGCAACCCCGCCCATGGGGACTACGCGACTAACCTGGCTCTGCAGTTGAGCAAGCGCGTCGGTGCCGACCCTCGCGAGCTTGCCGGCTGGCTCGCCGCCGCCCTGGTCGACGCCGACGGGGTGGCGTCGACCGACGTCGCCGGACCGGGCTTCGTCAACGTCCGGCTCGGTGCCCTCGCCCAGGGTGGCGTGGTGACGGCGATCCTGGCCGACGAGGCGGGCTACGGCTGCGGCCACGCGATGGCCGGGGTGCGGGTCAACCTGGAGTTCGTCTCCGCCAATCCGACCGGACCGCTACACCTGGGGCACACCCGGTGGGCCGCGGTCGGCGACGCGCTGGGCCGGATCCTCACCGCCCAGTCGGCGCAGGTGACCCGGGAGTACTACTTCAACGACGCCGGGGCGCAGATCGACCGGTTCGTCCGGTCGCTGATCGCGGTGGCGCAGCACGAGCCGATCCCGGCCGACGGGTATTCTGGTGCCTACCTCGCCGACATCGTCGTGCAGGTGCTCGCCCACGACCCCGAGGTACTGGAGCTAGACCCGGTGCAACGTCACGAACGGTTCCGGGTGATCGGTGTCGGGCTGATGTTCGACGAGATCAAAGCAAAGCTGCACGAGTTCGGCACCGATTTCGACGTGTTCTTCCACGAGCGTTCGCTATTCGACACCGGCGCGTCGCAGCGCGCAGTGCAGACGCTCAAGAACTCTGGGCGGCTGTTCAACCGCGACGGGGCATGGTGGCTGCGCTCGACGGAGTTCGGCGATGACAAGGACCGGGTCGTCATCAAGAGCAACGGCGAGCCCGCGTACATCGCCGGGGACATCGCCTACTTCCAGGACAAGCGCTCCCGCGGTTTCGACCTGTGCATCTACCTGCTCGGCGCCGACCACCACGGCTACATCCACCGGCTCAAGGCCGCCGCGGCGGCGTTCGGCGACGACCCGGCCTCGGTGGAGGTGCTCATCGGGCAGATGGTGAACCTCAAGTCCGGTGGGCAGACGCTGAAGATGAGCAAGCGGGCGGGCACCGTCGTCACCCTGGACGACCTGGTGGACGCCGTCGGTGTGGACGCGGCGCGCTACGCGCTGATTCGATCTTCGGTGGACTCCAACATCGACATCGACCTGGACCTGTGGTCGGCCAAGAGCAGTGACAACCCGGTGTTCTACGTGCAGTACGCCCACGCCCGGCTCAGCTCGCTGACTCGCTCCGCGCGCGACCTCGGGATCACCTGGGACGCGCCGGATGTCGGTCTGCTGGCGCACGAGAAGGAGGGCCCGCTGATCCGGGCGCTGGGGCAGTGGCCGCGAGTGGTAGCCAGTGCCTGCGATCTGCGTGAGCCGCACCGGGTGGCTCGGTACCTGGAACAGCTCGCCGCGGACTATCACCGGTTCTACGACTCTTGCCGGGTGCTGCCGCAGGGCGACGAGCCCGCCGGTGAACTCCACCGTGCCCGGCTTGCGCTCTGCGCGGCGACCCGCCAGGTGCTGGCCAACGGCCTCGGCATGCTGGGCGTCACCGCGCCGGAGCGGATGTGAGAGCACATCCGGCCGGACCGCGGCACGCCGACGTCGCGGCCACTGACGCGCGCCCAGAGCGGCCAGCGGCCCCGGCCGCGGTGTCGGAGCTACCGGCCCAGGTGTGGCCCAGGGGGAGCAGACGCGGCGCCGACGGCGTGCTGCGCCTGGCTGGGGTGGACGTGCGCGAGCTTGCCGCGACCTACGCTACCCCGCTGTTCGTGGTGGACGAGGACGACTTCCGGGCCCGCTGCTCGGAGTTCGCCACCGCGTTCGGCGGCGCGGCCAACGTGCACTACGCGTCGAAGGCGTTCCTGTGCGGGGAGGTGGCGCGATGGGTGGCGCAGGAGGGTCTGTCGCTGGACGTGTGTTCCGGTGGCGAGCTCGCCGTGGCAGTGCACGCCGGCTTTCCCCCGGAGCGGATCGCCCTGCACGGCAACAACAAATCCACCGCCGAGCTGAGTGCTGCGGTCGATGCCGGGATCGGCACGGTGGTGCTGGACTCGCTGCAGGAGATCGCCCGGCTGAACGCGGTGGCCGCCGCGGCCGAGAAGGTGCAAGACGTCCTGGTTCGGGTCACGGTGGGGGTAGAGGCGCACACCCACGAGTACATCGCCACCGCACACGAGGACCAGAAGTTCGGGTTCTCCCTCGCCGGGGGTGACGCGGCGCAGGCCGTTCGTCAGGTGCTCGGGGTGGCCAACCTGCGACTGGTGGGGCTGCACAGCCACATCGGGTCGCAGATCTTCGACGCCGACGGCTTCGAGGTCGCCGCCCATCGGGTCATCGGCCTGCTGCGGGCGATCACCGACGAGCACGGACCCGATCGGTTGGCCGACCTCACCGTCGTCGACCTCGGCGGCGGGATGGGCATCTCCTACACCGTGGCCGACGACCCGCCCCCGGTCGACGAGTTGGCGGCCAAGCTCACCCACATCGTGGCCGCGGAATGCGCAGCGTTCGGCCTCGCCCGCCCCACCATCACCGTCGAACCCGGCCGCGCGATCGTCGGGCCGGGTACGGTCACGGTGTACGAGGTCGGCACGCTCAAGGACGTACGCCTCGGTGCGAGCAGCACCCGCCGATACATCAGCGTCGACGGCGGGATGAGCGACAACGTGCGCACTGCGCTATATGACGCCAGCTACGACTGCCGGCTGGTCTCCCGGGACAGCACCGCCCAACCGGTGCTCGCGCGGGTGGTGGGCAAACACTGCGAGAGCGGGGACGTGGTGGTGCGCGACACCTGGCTGCCGGCGGACACCGCACCCGGCGACCTGCTGGGCGTGGCCGCCACCGGCGCGTACTGCTACTCGATGTCCAGCCGGTACAACATGCTCACCCGCCCCGCGGTGGTGGCTGTCCGCGACGGTGTGGCCCGGCTCATCCTGCGCCGGGAGACCGTCGAGGACCTGCTCAGCCTGGAGGTCGGATGAGTTCGCCGGCGATCGGAGTGGCCCTGCTCGGCTGCGGCGTGGTGGGCAGTGAGGTCGCGCGGCTGCTGCTGGAACAGGCCGACGAGCTGGCCGCGCGCGCCGGCGCCCCCGTCGAGCTGCGCGGCATCGCGGTGCGTCGGACGGGCAAGGCTCGGACCGTCCCTGACGCCCTGCTCACCACCGACTCCGCGGCGCTCATCGCCCGAGACGACGTGGACGTGGTGGTGGAGGTGGTGGGGGGCATCGAACCGGTCCGCACCCTGCTGCTGTCGGCGTTGAAGTCGGGCAAGTCCGTGGTGACCGCGAACAAGGCGCTCCTCGCCGAGCACACCGCGGAGCTGGCCGAGGCGGCCGACGCCTCCGGGGCCGACCTGTACTTCGAGGCCGCGGTGGCAGGCGCGATCCCCATCGTTCGCCCGCTGCGTGAGTCGTTGGCGGGCGACCGGATCACCCGGGTGGTGGGCATCGTCAACGGCACCACCAACTTCATCCTGTCCGCGATGGATTCCACCGGAGCCGGCTACGCCGAGACGCTGGAGGAAGCGGGGCGCCTTGGTTACGCCGAGGCCGACCCCACCGCCGACGTCGACGGCTTCGACGCCGCCGCCAAGGCGGCCATCCTGGCCAGCCTCGCCTTCCACACCCGGGTCACCTCCGCCGACGTGCATCGGGAGGGGATCCGGGACATCACCGCCTCCGACCTCGCCGCCGCACGCGCACTGGACTGCACGGTCAAGCTGCTGGCGCTGTGCGAGCGGGTTCCCCAGCCGGACGGGACCCAACGGGTGTCGGCCCGGGTGCACCCCGCGATGGTGCCGCGCAGCCACCCGTTGGCAGCGGTGGACGGGGCCTACAACGCCGTGGTGGTCGAGGCCGAGGCCGCCGGCCGGCTGATGTTCTACGGTCAGGGTGCCGGGGGAGCGCCCACCGCGTCGGCCGTGCTCGGCGACCTGGTGGCTGTGTGCCGCAACACCGTTCAGGGCGGGCGCGGGCCGCGGGAATCGGCCTACGCCGAACTCGAGATCGCCCCGATGGGCGACACCCCGACCCGCTACCACGTCAGCATGGAGGTGGCCGACCGTGCCGGGGTGCTCGCCGCGGTGGCCGGGGAGTTCGCCCGCCGCGGGGTCAGCATCTCGGTGGTGCGGCAAGAGGGTCGCGGGGCGGGTGCGTCCCTGGTCGTGGTGACGCACACCGCGCCCGACTCCGCATTGGCAGCCACTGTTGCGGCGTTACACGAGTTGGAGCACGTCACGGCGGTGACCAGCGTGCTACGCGTCGAAGGGGGGCTGTCGTGAGCAACCCACGGCTGGACCCGGTGCACCGGGCGTGGCCCGGTGTGATCGAGGCCTACCGACACCGGCTTCCGGTGGCCGCCGAATGGACGCCGATCACCCTGCTGGAGGGCGCCACCCCGCTGGTTCACGCGGCGCACCTGTCGGAGCTCACCGGGTGTGAGGTGCACCTGAAGGTGGAGGGCGCCAACCCGACCGGGTCGTTCAAGGACCGTGGCATGACGATGGCCGTCACCGATGCCTGGTCGCGCGGGCAGCGGGCGGTGATCTGCGCGTCCACTGGCAACACCTCGGCATCCGCGGCCGCCTACGCGGCTCGGGCAGGCATGACCTGCGCCGTGCTGGTGCCGCAGGGCAAGATCGCGATGGGCAAGCTCGCTCAGGCGGTGATGCACGGGGCCCGGATCATCCAGGTGCGGGGCAACTTCGACGACTGCCTGGAACTGGCCCGCAAGACGACGGCGGAATTCGACACCATCGCGCTGGTCAACTCGGTCAACCCGGTGCGGATCGAGGGCCAGAAGACCGCCGCCTTCGAGGTGTGCGACGTGCTGGACCGCGCCCCGGACGTGCACGCACTGCCGGTGGGCAACGCCGGCAACATCACCGCCTACTGGCGCGGGTACCGCGAGTACCACGCCGACGCCACCACCGACCGGCTGCCGCGCATGCTGGGGGTGCAGGCGGCGGGTGCTGCCCCGTTGGTGCACGGTGCGCCGGTGCGCGACCCGGAGACCGTGGCCACGGCCATCCGGATCGGCACACCGGCGTCCTGGAGCGGCGCGGTGGCGGCGAAGCAGGAGTCGGGCGGGGCGTTCCGCGCGGTCACCGACGAACGCATCCTGCACGCCTACCGGCTCGTCGCCCGGCACGAAGGGGTGTTCGTCGAGCCCGCCTCCGCCGCCAGCGTGGCGGGGCTGCTCGCCGCGCACGCCGACGGGTGGGTGCAGCCAGGTTCACTGGTGGTGTGCACCGTCACCGGGCATGGCCTGAAGGACCCGGCCACCGCACTGGAGGGCATGGTGGAGGTCGAGGCTGTGCCGGTGGACCCGGTCGCCGTCGCCCGAGCGCTGGACTTGGGGTGAGGCCCGGGCACAGGGTGCGAGCGGGATCGTGGTGACGTCGCCGATCACCGTCGGGCGCTCCGTCACCGTCCGCGTGCCGGCCTCCGCGGCCAACCTCGGCCCAGGATTCGACTGCCTGGGACTTTCCCTTGCGCTCTACGACGAGGTCACCCTCACCGCCACCGACGGTGGGCTTCGGGTGCGGGTACAGGGCGAAGGCAACGGTGCGGTCCCGTTGGACGAGACCCACCTGGTCGTTCGGGCCGTGCGATCGGGGCTACAGCTCGGTGGACTGAGCTGGCCGCAAGCCAACGGCCAAGGGTTAGACGTGCTGTGCCGTAACGCCATCCCGCATTCCCGCGGTCTGGGTTCCTCGGCGTCGGCGGTGGTGGTCGGGCTGGCGGCGGCCTGCGCCCTGCTGGGTACCTCGGTCACCGACACCGACCTGATCCAGCGTTCCTCGGAGTTCGAGGGTCACCCGGACAACGCTTCGGCCAGCGTGCTCGGCGGTGCCGTGGTGTCCTGGACCGACCCGGGTCCCCGGTATTACGCCGCGCCGCTGCAAGTGCATCCCGACGTGCTCCCGGTCGCTCTGGTGCCGCTCGCGCAATCCTGCACCGAGGAGACCCGCGACATGCTCCCCCGGCAGGTGTCGCACGCCGACGCAGCGTTCAACGCCGGCCGCAGCGCCCTCGCGGTGCTGGCCCTGAGCACCCGACCGGACCTGCTCCTGGCGGCCACCGAGGACCGGCTGCACCAACCGCAGCGGGCTGCGGTGATGGCTGCTACGGCCGCGATGGTGCGCGAGCTGCGGGCGGCGGGGGTGGCGGCGGTGGTCTCCGGTGCCGGACCCAGCGTGCTCGCGCTGACCCTGGGCGGGCTGGCCGAACCGTTGCGCCGACATGCCGACGAACGCGGCTGGAGCATCCTGGAGCTGCCCGTGGCCGGGGGCGTTCAACGGATCTGAGCCCAACCCCGCGCGACACGCCGCGGGGGCATGTTGCTGCCGATGTCCTGGGCGGCTACTCTCGGCAGTGTCCAGCCACCGTGCGGTTGACGCCGGTGCCTTCCCAGGGTTTCTCCTCGGGAAACGATCACCTCGAAGCAGTCGTGTTGATCGGCTAGGCACCGAGTGCGCTCCAACTCGCATCGGGAGTGGGCACGCCGTCGGCCCCGTCGGGGTACGGCGGAGACTTCCGGGCACGGCGTGCGTCGCCAGTGCCCGGGCCGAGACCTCAGTGCTGCGGTGACGCAGGCCGAGGAACGAAAGGACCTCCGTGACAGATACGGACCTCAGCACTGCTCCCACGCCCGCAGCGCCCGACGCTGCTGGTGCGCCCCGCCGTCGGGTCGGGCTCACCGGGATGGTGCTCGCCGACCTCCGTGCCCTTGCTGGGCAGCTGGGCGTCGGCGCGACGACGGGTATGCGCAAGGGCGATCTCATCGCCGCAATCAAGGAGCGGCAGAGTTCCCCGGCCTCGAACGGCGCGGCACCGATCGGGCCTGCGAATAATCGCGTCTCCCCGAACGCATCGGCCCCGCCGAGCGGGTCGCCGACCGGTGGCGCTGCCCCCAATGCCGTTACCCCCAGTAACGGCACCTCCAATAAGGGGGTCGCCGAGAGAGCCACAGACGGCACAGGAAACGAACCGCAACCGGCCCGCCGGCGCACAGCTACCCGCCCGGCTGGCTCGACCGACGGTGGCGCGGCCGGTGTCGATGACGCGCCCGCGATCGCGCCGCCGCGCACTGGCGCGTCGACGCCCGCCGAGTCGAGCACCGACACCGACCACGGCCGGCCCCCCATGGTCTCCGCCAGCGAGCCCGCTGCCCGGGAGAACACCGGTCCCGACCAGCAGGTCGAGCGGCAGCCACGCCGGGACCGGCAGGGCCGACGCGAGCAGGGTGGCCCCGGGGCGCAGCCCAGTTCGCCAGCAGTAGCCCAGCAGGCCCCCGAGCGCGAAGTCACCCGAAACGGCACCGACCGCAGTGGCACCGACCGGAACGGAACCGACGCGGCGCCGGCCGGCGGCAACGGACCGCAAGGTACCCGTAATGACCGCGACCGCGACGAGGAGGGCGAGGGCCGTGGCCGCCGCGGCGGACGACGCTTCCGGGAACGACGACGGGGTCGGGACCGCGACCGCGGCGTGGAGGGCGGCCAAGCCCAGAACCAGAACGAGCGGGACGTGGAGGTGCGTGAAGACGACGTCCTACAGCCGGTCGCGGGCATTTTGGACGTACTGGACAACTATGCCTTCGTGCGGACCTCCGGTTACCTGGCCGGGTCCAACGACGTCTACGTGTCGATGAACCTGGTGCGCAAGAACGGATTGCGCCGCGGTGACGCTGTCACCGGTGCGGTGCGGGTACCCCGAGAAGGGGAGCAGGCGGGTTCGCGGCAGAAGTTCAACCCGTTGGTGCGCATCGACACCATCAACGGCGGTGATGCCGAGACCGCCCGCAAGCGGCCGGAGTTCGGCAAGCTCACCCCGCTGTACCCCAACCAGCGGTTGCGGCTGGAGACCACCCCGAATGTGCTGACCACCCGGGTCATCGACCTGGTCATGCCGATCGGCAAGGGCCAGCGCGCGCTCATCGTCAGCCCACCCAAGGCCGGCAAGACGAGTGTGTTGCAGGCCATCGCCAACGCCATCGCGGTGAACAATCCGGAGTGCCACCTCATGGTGGTGCTGGTCGACGAACGGCCCGAGGAGGTCACCGACATGCAGCGCTCGGTGAAGGGTGAGGTCATCTCCTCCACCTTCGACCGCCCACCGGGTGATCACACGGCGGTCGCCGAGCTGGCCATCGAGCGGGCCAAGCGGCTGGTGGAAAGCGGCCGCGACGTTGTGGTTCTGCTGGACTCCATCACCAGGTTGGGGCGGGCGTACAACAACTCCTCGCCGGCGTCCGGGCGGATCCTCTCGGGTGGAGTGGACTCCACGGCCCTGTACCCGCCGAAGCGGTTCCTGGGTGCGGCGCGCAACATCGAGCACGGCGGGTCGCTGACCATTATCGCCACCGCCATGGTGGAGACCGGCTCCACCGGTGACACGGTGATCTTCGAGGAGTTCAAGGGCACCGGCAACGCCGAGCTGAAGCTGGACCGCAAGATCGCGGAGCGCCGGGTGTTCCCGGCCGTCGACGTCAACCCCTCCGGTACCCGCAAGGATGAGTTGCTGATGGCGCCCGACGAGTACCAGGTCGCGTTGAAGCTACGTCGCGTGCTGTCCGGTCTGGACTCCCACCAGGCAATCGATCTGCTCATCGATCGGCTGCGCAAGAGTGGCTCCAACGCGGAGTTCCTCATGCAGGTGGCCAAGACCGCACCCGGTGGTCCGGTCTCCGGGCACAGTGACGAATCCTGACGAACGACGAATCCTGACGAACGACGAATCTGATCACCGCCTGCCGGGAACAGCACGTCGGCTGGCGCGGTTGACCCCCACGACAGCCGCTCTGGCACACTGAGCGGCGGGACAGGGTTCCGGTTCACGGCGTCGACATCGACGACCGACCCGGCGACCACGACGAAGGGCAACAGATGAAGACCGGTATTCACCCCGCGTACGCCGAGACGACTGTGACCTGTGGTTGCGGCAACTCCTTCACCACTCACAGCACCAAGAACGGCGGCAAGATCCACGTCGAGGTGTGCTCGCAGTGCCACCCGTTCTACACCGGCAAGCAGAAGATCCTGGACACCGGTGGCCGCGTCGCCCGCTTCGAGGCCCGGTACGGCAAGCGAGCCGAGAAGAAGGCGGACGCCCCCGCGCAGTAGCACGCTCGCCAGCGCCCGTCCTGCATCCCGCAGGGCGGGCGCTGGTGTGTCCGGATCCGTCCGTCCCATGTCGGTGGAGGTTGCCCATGACCAGCTCGTCCGCCATGGACGACGTGCTCGCCGAGCACGCCGGTCTGCAGCAGCAACTCGCCGACCCAGCGCTGCACGCCGACCCGGTGGCTGCCCGGCGGGTCGGCAAGCGTTTCGCCGCGCTGGCCGCGCTGGTGGCCGTGCACAACGAACTCGCCGGCGCCCGCGCCGACCTGGGAGCGGCCAGGGAACTTTCCCAGCAGGATTCCTCGTTCGCGGCCGAGGCTGAGCAGCTCCATCAGCGGGTGGCCCAGCTCGACTCCCGCCTCACCGACCTGCTCGCACCGCGTGACCCGCACGACGGTGACGACGTGGTGCTCGAGGTCAAGTCGGGAGAGGGCGGGGCGGAGTCCGCGCTGTTCGCCGCGGACCTGGTGCGGATGTACCTGCGCTACGCCGAGCGGCACGGTTGGAGCACGCAGGTCCTGGACGCTACGACCTCCGAGCTCGGCGGGTACAAGGACGCGACCGTCTCGGTCCGCGGGTCCGCGAGTGCGCCCGAGGGGGTATGGGCTCGGTTAAAGTTCGAGGGCGGGGTACACCGCGTACAGCGGGTGCCGGTGACCGAGTCAGCCGGGCGTATCCATACCTCCGCGGCCGGGGTCCTCGTCTATCCCGAACCTGACGACGTCGAGGCCGTGCAGATCGACGAATCCGATCTCCGCATCGACGTCTACCGCAGCTCGGGCAAGGGTGGTCAGGGGGTGAACACCACGGATTCGGCTGTCCGCATCACCCACCTGCCCAGTGGGATCGTCGTCACCTGTCAGAACGAGCGATCGCAGCTGCAGAACAAGGCGCGCGCGATGCAGGTCCTGGCCGCGCGGTTGCAGGCAGCCGCGGATCAGGACGCGGCAGTGCTGGCGTCGGCCGGTCGGCTCAGCCAGGTGCGCACCGTGGACCGCTCCGAGCGCATCCGTACCTACAACTACCCGGAGAACCGGATAGCCGATCACCGCATCGGTTTCAAGGCGCACAACCTCGACGCTGTCCTGGACGGCGACCTCGACCCCCTGCTGGACGCCCTGGGTGCGGCCGACCGCTCCGAGCGCGTCTCCGCCCAGTGAGCCCCATCGTGCACGTGGCACCCTGAAGTGATGCGCCGTCAACCCCTGCGTCTGGCAGTTCTGGACGCCACGGCCGCGCTGGCGGCAGCGGGTGTCGGTAGCCCCCGCGCGGACGCGGAGATCCTGGCCGCGCACGTGGTGGGCGTGGAACGCACCCGACTACCGATGGTGCCCCTGGTCGACCCATTGACCATCGAGACCTACCGTCGGCTGGTGCAGCAGCGCGTGGCCCGGGTACCGCTGCAGCATCTCACCGGATGGGCGTCGATGGGTCCGATCACCGTGGAGGTGGGCCCGGGAGTGTTCACGCCGCGGCCAGAGACCGAGCTCCTGCTTGCCTGGGCGTTGCAGGCCATCGACGGTATGGACCACCCGGTGGTGTTGGACCTGTGCACCGGATCGGCTGCGCTGGCGCTGGCGATCGCCCACCAGCGACCGGACGCCCAGGTGCACGCGGTGGAGTCCGATCCGACTGCTCTGGCGTGGGCCCGCCGCAACACCGACGCCCGGGCGGCGAAGGGTGACACCCCGGTGTGGTTGTCTCAGGGTGACGCGACCGACCGCCGACTGCTTCCCGAGCTCCAGGGCGGTGTCGACCTGCTGGTGGCGAACCCGCCTTATGTGCCGTCGGAGGCCCCGGTGCCGCCCGAGGTGGGTGAGCACGACCCCCGGATCGCGGTGTTCGCCGGGCCAGACGGACTGGATGTGCTCAGGCCCCTGGTCGGCCACGCTGCCCAATGGTTAGCGGTGGGTGGAGCAATCGGGGTGGAACACGAGGAGTCCCAGGCCGACGTGGTCGCCGGCATGTTCGCGGTGCGGACCGTGTTCGCCGACGTCGTGGTGCATCCCGACCTGGTGGGCCGGGCGCGGTTCACGACTGCCAGGCGGGTGTCCCGCTCCGGATGACACCTGGGAGGATGTCCGACCGTGAGCACCGTCTATGACTGCGCCCAGCCCGACACCCGCGCCGCTGGGCTCAGTGCGGCCGTCACCGCACTGCGGGGTGGGCGGTTGGTGGTGCTGCCCACTGACACCGTCTACGGGCTCGGCTGCGACGCGTTCGACGGTCAGGGGGTGGCCAACCTGCTGCGCGCCAAGGGGCGGGGCCGGGACATGCCGGTGCCGGTGCTGGTCGGTTCCTGGCACACCATCGACGGCCTGGTCTACACCGTGGCCCCGCAGGCGCGGGCGCTGGTTCAAGCGTTCTGGCCGGGTGGGCTCAGCCTGGTGGTCGCGCAGGCACCCTCGCTGTCCTGGGACCTGGGCGACACCAGGGGCACAGTCATGCTGCGGATGCCGCTGCACCCGGTCGCCCTGGACCTACTCCGTGAGGTCGGCCCGATGGCCGTCTCCAGCGCCAACGTCTCCGGCGAACCGCCGGCGACCACCGTGCAGGACGCCCGCAACCAACTGGGCTCACTCATCGAGGTGTACCTCGACGGTGGTCCCTGCGGGGAGGCGACACCATCGACCATTGTCGACCTCACCGGTGAGCGCCCGCTGTTGTTACGGGACGGCGCCGTGGGTGCCGAGGCGGTTGCTGAGGTGCTGGGCTGCACCGTGTCGGACCTGCGCCCAGCGTGAGCCGGCCCGCCTAGACTGGCCACGAGCCCGGAGACACCCGCTCCGCCGGGCCATCGGGACGACAGGAGTAGTACGTGAGCACGCCGTTCTGGGGACCTGACTTCGACTCCTTGCAGCAGAGCGACCCCGAGATCGCCGGTGTCGTACTGTCCGAATTGGACCGGCTGCGCGGGGGGCTGCAGCTCATCGCGAGCGAGAACCTCACCAGCCCAGCGGTGCTGGCCGCGCTGGGTTCTACGCTGAGCAACAAGTACGCCGAGGGTTACCCCGGCCGACGGTACTACGGGGGCTGCTCGGAGGTGGACAAGGCCGAGCTGATCGGCATCGGACGCGCCAAGGAGCTGTTCGGCGCCGAACACGCCAACCTGCAGCCCCATTCCGGGGCCAACGCCAACCTCGCCGTCTACGCCGCGTTCTGCAAGCCTGGCGATACGGTGCTGGCGATGAGCTTGCCGCACGGCGGCCACCTCACCCACGGTTCCAAGGTCAGCTTCTCCGGGAGATGGTTCAACCCGGTGCCCTATCGCGTCCGTAAGGACACCGAGCTCATCGACTACGACGAAGTACGCGACCTGGCCCGCGCCCACAAGCCGAAGATGATCGTCGCCGGCGCCACCGCCTACCCCAGGCTGATCGACTTTGCCGCGTTCCGGGCCATCGCCGACGAGGTCGGCGCCATCCTGTGGGTGGACGCCGCGCACTTCATCGGTCTGGTGGCCGGGAAGGCGATCCCGTCACCGGTGCCCTACGCCGACGTCGTCTCAGCTACCACCCACAAGGTGCTGCGCGGACCCCGTGGCGGCATGTTGCTCTCCCGCGCCGAGCACGCCAAGGCGTTGGACAAGGCTGTGTTCCCCTTCACCCAAGGGGGGCCGCTGATGCACGCCGTGGCGGCCAAGGCGGTGGCTTACCGGGAGGCAGCTACCCCCGCGTATCAGGCATACGCAGCCAGCGTTGTGGCTAATGCCGCCGAACTCGCCAAGTCCCTGGAGGCGCAGGGGATGCGCGCGGTGTCCGGGGGGACCGACACCCACTTGGCGTTGCTGGACCTGCAGGGACTGGGTATCAGCGGGGCGGACGCCGAAGTGCGTTGCGACGCCGCCCGGATCACGCTCAACAAGAACGCCATTCCCTACGACCCGGCGCCCCCGATGGTGGCCTCGGGGATCCGGGTCGGGTCGGCCGCCGTCACTACGCAGGGCATGGGCCAATCGGAGATGGCCGAGGTGGCTGCGCTGATCGCCCGCGCGGTCAAGGCCGAGCCGGGCAGCGCCACGGGTGCAGCCGAGCTGGCCGAAGTGGCCACAGCCGTCAGCGCCCTGGTGGGCCGTCACCCCGTCTACCCCCGCCCCTGAACCGGTCACCTATGCCCGTGACGATCGCAGCAGCCATTCTGGGGCCGCAACCGGGCAGCGCCGGGGTTCCGCTGCGGGAGCTGGCGCTGGTCGCGATGACGGCGGCCGCAGTCACGTTCCTTTCCACCGGCCTGATTCGGGTGCTGGCGGTCCGGATCGGCGCGCTGGCCCAGCCGCGGGAGCGCGACGTGCACGTCACGCCGACCCCCCGGCTCGGGGGCGTCGGGATGTATATCGGGGTGCTGGCCGCCTTCGGTCTGGCGTCCCAGCTGCCGGCGCTGAACCGGGCGTTCGCCTTCAGCAGCGACGTGGAGGCGGTGCTCGCCGCGGGAGCGGTCATCGTGGTGGTGGGTGCCCTGGACGACCGCTTCGGGCTGGACGCGTTGACGAAGTTCGCCGGGCAGGTCACTGCGGCAGCGGTGATGGTCTACCTCGGGCTGAGCTGGATCCTGCTGTACGGGCCGTTCGGGGCGGGCGGGTCCTTCACGGCGGTGTCGCTGGACCAGTTGCAGGCCGGGCTGGTCACCGTCCTGGTGACGGTGTTGCTGGCCAACGCAATGAACTTCGTGGATGGGCTGGACGGGCTGGCCGCCGGCATCGGGCTGATCGCCGCGCTGGCAACCGCCGCCTTCTCCCTCGGCCTGTTACGCAAGCAAGGCGGTGAAGTGTTTACCTACCCACCGGCGTTGATCGCGGCGGTACTCGCCGGGGTATGCCTGGGGTTCCTGCCGCACAACTTCCAACCTGCTCGCATCTTCATGGGTGATTCCGGATCGATGCTCATCGGCCTGATGCTCGCCGCCGCGTCCACGAGCGCCTCCGGGAGGGTCTCGCCGTCCACATACGGCCCGGGTGACCTGGTGGCGTTGCTGAACCCGCTGCTCGTCGTCGGGGCGGTGGTGTTCATCCCGGTGCTCGACCTGCTGCTGGCGGTCATTCGGCGCACCCGGGCCGGGCGAAGCCCGTTCAGCCCAGACAAGATGCACCTGCATCACCGGCTGCTCGAGCTGGGGCACTCACATCGGCGATCGGTGTTGCTGATCTACTCCTGGACCGCACTGATCGCCTTCGGGACGGTGGCTACTACGCTGGTAGACCCCAGGATCGTGGCGGTGGTCGCGGTGGTGGGGGCGTTGCTGGCGCTGACCGCGTCGCTGATTCCCCGGGCCCGCGATCCTCGCCGCCCGCCCGGCCCCGGCCAGTCCCAGTCCAGCACGACCCCGATACTGCCCAGGAGCGCACCGTGACCACGCAGCGCCAGCCGGACCCGCTGCGGGCCGCAGCCAGGTACGGCGCGGGTGGTGTCGTCGCCGTGGCGGTGCTGGCGAGCGTGATCGGTGGGCTCGCAGTCGGGATCTCCGGTGTGTGGGGCGCGCTACTCGGGTCGGCCGTCGGGGGTGGGTTCGTGCTGTTCACCGTCGCGGTGGTGCTGGCCACGGCGAGGTCGAGCCCCACCGCCACGGCTGCGATCGTGATGGGTACGTGGTTGCTCAAGCTGGTGGCGGTGCTCGTGGTTCTGGCCGTACTGCGGCGATTCGATTTCTATGATCGGACCACGCTCGGCGTGGTCGTGCTGTGTACCGTGGTCGGGGTGCTCGGACTGGAGACGACCGCGATCCTGCGAACCCGCAACACCTATGTCGACGCGGTGCCCAGTGCGCCGGTTGATCGCTGACCCCGCTGGTGAGGGCCTCCCCCATAGGTTGGTAAGGTTGGCCCAGTCGAGGGACGAAGTGGACACCGCCTCCCCGGGGTGTCCCGCAACCCGGGCCTCGCCGTCTCGGTGTCGTTGCAGAGCACGCGACGATGCTCGCGACAGTCCACGTCAGTCCGAACCGGGACTCCAACGGCCCGGCCCGATCACGGGAGAGACCGCTGAGCGTCATCGTCGCCGCCGCCGCCGAGGGCGGTGGTTTCAGCCCACCGTCGCTGGCTGACTTCTACCCCCCGGCGATCCTCTTTGCCGGCACACCGTTCGAGATCAATCGCATCATGTCGATCCGGCTGCTGATGACCGGTCTGCTCATCGGGTTCTTCTTCCTCGCGCTGCGCAATCCCAGGGTGGTGCCGCGCGGCCTGCAGAACGCCGGGGAGATTGCCCTGGACTTCGTGCGGGTGCAGATCGCGGAGGAGATACTCGGCAAAGTGAACGGCCGTCGCTTCTTGCCGATCATCGCGTCCATCTTCTTCATGGTGCTGGTCATGAACATCACCGGGGTCATCCCGCTGCTCAACATCTCCTCCAACGCAGTGATCGGCGCTCCTCTGGTGCTTGCGGTGCTCGCATACGTGGCGTTCAACTACGCCGGCATCAAGCAGAAGGGCCTGGGCGGGTATCTGAAGAGCAGCACCATCGTGCCGGGACTGCCGGTAGCGCTGCACTTCATGGTGGCGCCGATCGAGTTCGTCTCCACGTTCATCCTGCGACCGGTGACGTTGACCATCCGACTACTGGCCAACATGCTGGCCGGGCACATCCTGTTGGTGCTGTTCTTCAGCGCCACCAGCTTCTTCTTGTTCGAATCCAGCGCCCTCCTCAAGGTGGTGGGGCCGTTCACGCTGCTCGTCGGCTTTGCCTTCACCCTGTTCGAGATCCTGGTCGCCTTCCTGCAGGCCTACATCTTCGCCCTGCTCACCGCCGTCTACCTCGACTTGGCGATGGCCGAAGAGCACTGATCGACGCCCACCCGCCGGGATCGGGCCGGTACACCACCTGACTCGCAACGGGAGACCAACCCCGGGGCAGGGCCAACCGAAAGGGAACGGAACACACTGATGAGCGTCCTCGCACAGACCCTGGCTCAGGCCGGCAACGCCAAAGTCACCGGATACGGCGCGATCGGGTACGGCCTGTCCGCCATCGGACCCGGCATTGGTATCGGCATCGTGGTGGGTAAGACCATCGAGGGCATGGCACGTCAGCCGGAGATGGCCCGGCAGTTGCGAACCACGATGTTCCTGGGGATCGCGTTTACCGAGGCGCTGGCCCTGATCGGCATCGTCGCCGGCTTGATCTTCTGAGTTTGACGATGAACCCCTCCACCGCAGTGCTCGCCGCAGAGACGATCAACCCGCTGCTGCCGGCGACCTACGACATCGTCTGGTCGGCCGTCAGCATGGCCGCGATCGTGTTCTTCTTCTGGAAGTACGCCCTGCCGGTCTTCCAGAAGGTGCTCGCTGAACGCACCGACAAGATCGAGGGCGGCATCGCCCGGGCTGAGCAGGCCCAGGTGGAGGCAAAGGCCGCCCTGGACAATTACAACGCCCAGCTTGCCGAAGCCCGTGGTGAAGCCGCACGCATCCGCGATGACGCGCGGGCGCAGGGTGAGCAGATCAAGGCCGAGATGCGGGCACAGGCGCAGGAGGAGAGCGCGCGCATCACCGCGGCCGGACAGTCCCAGCTCGCCGCCCAGCGTCAGCAGATCGTGGCCGAGTTGCGGTCGGACCTCGGGCGCACCGCGGTGGACCTGGCCGAGCGGATCGTCGGCGAGGCACTGGCCGATGAGGCACGCCGCTCCGGCACTGTGGACCGTTTCCTCGACGATCTCGACGCGATGTCCGGGTCGAACCCGGCCGCATCGGCAGGGGAGTGACGGCCGATGCACGCCGCCAGCCGTGACGCCCTCGCCGCAGTGCGTGCCCAGCACGATGTCGACGGCGCGCCGGACGGGCTCGGAGCGGAGCTGTTCGCCGTGGTGACTCTGCTGGACTCCCAGCGGACCCTGCGGCGCACGCTGGCCGATGGCTCCACCGAGCCGGACGCCCGGGCAGATCTGGTAACCCGGTTGCTGGAGGACAAGGTCGGTCCCCCCGCCCTGTCCTTGCTCCGCTCCGCGGTTCGCCAGCGCTGGTCCAGCGCGCGGGACCTGGTGGACTCCGTGGAACTACTCGGTCGGCAGGCGTACCTGGGTCGGGCGCAAGATGACGGCGCGCTCGACACCGTGGAGGACGAGCTGTTCCGGCTGGGCCGCATCGTGGCCGGCAACCCCGGCCTGGAACGCGCGCTGGGTGATCGGTCGGCCGGACCCGACGACCGGCAGGCTCTGATGCAGAGCCTGTTGGCCGGCAAGGTCAGTGCCGTCACGGCGGCTCTCGTCGACCAGGTGGTACGGCGACTGCGGGAGGAGCCGGCGGAGGCGTTCGACGCCCTGTCCACCCTGGCCGCCCGCCAGCGCGAGCAGTCCGTTGCGCACGTGCGCAGTGCGGTGGCGTTGACCGCCGAGCAGCACGATCGTCTCACCGCCGCGCTGTCCCGCACCTACGGCCGCACCGTGACGGTGCACGTCGAGGTGGATCCCGAACTGGTCGGCGGGCTGGTGGTCCAGGTCGGTGACGAAGTCATCGACGGCAGCGTGTCCGGGCGCCTGGACGCCCTGCGCCGACAGTGGGCCGGCTAACGGCCCGGCAGTACTTGACGACCCGGCGCACCTGCCGAATGACAGCCCTTCCGCATCCAGACACCGAGAGCAGGACGACATGGCGGAGTTGACGATCTCCTCCGAGGAGATCCGCAGTGCGATCGAGAGCTACACCGCGAGCTACTCCCCGGATGCCTCCCGTGAGGAGGTCGGCGTCGTCACCGACACCGGTGACGGTATCGCGCACATCTCCGGGCTGCCGTCGGCGATGAGCAACGAGCTGCTGGAGTTCCCCGGCGGGATCCAGGGTGTGGCGTTGAACCTCGACGCCCGTGAGATCGGTGCGGTGATCCTGGGCAACTACGAGGGCATCGAGGAGGGCCAGGAGGTGCGGCGCTCTGGCGCAGTGCTGTCGGTGCCGGTCGGCGACGGCTTCCTCGGCCGGGTGGTCAACCCACTCGGCGCGCCCATCGACGGCCGCGGTGAGGTCGAGTCCTCCGAGCAGCGTGCCCTGGAACTGCAGGCTGCCTCCGTGCTGGAACGCCAGCCGGTGAAGGAGCCGATGCAGACCGGAATCAAGGCAATCGATGCCATGACACCGATCGGCCGCGGCCAGCGCCAGCTGATCATCGGTGACCGCAAAACCGGCAAGACGGCGGTCTGCGTAGACACCATCATCAACCAGAAGGACGCCTGGGCGACCGGCGACCCGGAACAGCAGGTGCGCTGCATCTACGTTGCGATCGGACAGAAGGGCTCCACCATCGCCGGGGTGCGCACCGCGTTGGAGGATGCCGGGGCGATGGAATATACCACCATCGTCGCCGCCCCCGCCTCCGACTCGGCCGGGTTCAAGTGGCTGGCGCCCTACGCAGGCTCTGCGATCGGCCAGCACTGGATGTATCAGGGCAAGCACGTGCTCATCGTGTTCGACGACCTCACCAAGCAGGCCGAGGCCTACCGGACGATCTCGCTGCTGCTGCGCCGCCCGCCCGGTCGCGAGGCCTACCCCGGTGACGTCTTCTACCTGCACTCCCGGCTGTTGGAGCGCTGCGCGAAGCTGTCCGACGAGCTGGGAGCCGGATCGATGACCGGGCTGCCGATCATCGAGACCAAGGCCAACGACGTCTCCGCCTACATCCCGACCAACGTCATCTCCATCACCGACGGCCAGTGCTTCCTGGAGTCCGATCTGTTCAACCAGGGTGTGCGCCCCGCGATCAACGTCGGTATCTCGGTCTCCCGGGTGGGCGGATCCGCCCAGGTGAAGGGGATGAAGAAGGTGTCGGGCTCGTTGCGGTTGGACCTGTCGCAGTACCGCGAGCTGGAGGCGTTCTCCGCGTTCGCCTCCGACCTGGACGCGGCGTCCAAGGCCCAGCTGGACCGGGGTTCGCGGCTGGTGGAGCTGCTCAAGCAGGGTCAGTACGCCCCGGTGCCGGTGCAGGAGCAGATCGTCTCGATCTACCTCGGCGGCGAGGGTTACCTGGACTCGGTGCCGGTGGCCGACGTGCGGCGCTTCGAGAAGGAGTTCCTGGAGCACCTGCGGCGAGGGCGCGACGATGTGCTGGGTGAGGTGCGGGAGAGCAAGGCGCTCACCGACGACAACATCGAAAGGCTGGTACGGATCCTGAACGAATTCAAGTCCCAGTTCACCGCCTCGGACGGGTCGTCGGTCGTGGTCAACGAAGCCCCGGCGGAGGCGATGGACGCCGACGAGGTCTCCCACGAGTCGGTCAAGGTCACCAAGCACCGCCCGGCCGGCGCCACGGCCGCGGGGAAGTGACCGGCTGACATGCCCGCCCAGCTGCGTGAGCTGCGCCAACGGATCCGTTCGGTCAACTCGACCAAGAAGATCACCAAGGCCCAGGAGCTGATCGCCACCTCGCGGATCACCCGGGCACAGGCGCGGGTCACGGCCGCGAAGCCCTATTCGCAGGAGATCACCGCCGTGCTGTCCGCGCTGGCGAGTGCGGCATCCTCGCTGGATCACCCGTTGCTCAACGAGCGAGAAAGCCCCAGCCGGGCAGCAGTGCTGGTGGTAACCAGCGACCGGGGGATGTGCGGCGGTTACAACTCCAACGTGCTTCGTGCCGCCGAGGAGTTGCAGCAGCTGTTGCGCAGCGAGGGCAAGGAGCCGGTGCTGTACGTGCTGGGGCAGAAGGGTGTGAGCTTTTACAACTTTCGCGAGCGTGACCTTGCCGGCTCGTGGACGGGGTTCTCCCAGCAACCGGCGTACTCCGATGCCGCCGAGGCCAGCGAGCACATGGTGGCCTCCTTCCTGGCCGGCGCCGAGCAAACGGTCACCGGTGGCCCCGCAGATGGAGTGCAGGGGGTGGATGAGCTGCACATCGTTTACACCCGGTTCGAGTCGATGCTGACCCAGGTTCCGGTGGTGCGCCGGGTGGCGCCACTGGACATCACCTACGCCGACGACACCGACGGTGCGGCCAACCAGGGTTCTGATCGCGACGGCGAGCCCCGGGGGGGAGCCGACGACGACGAAGTGGTCGTGGAACCCACCACAGGTCCCCGCGCCGGTTACGAGTTCGAACCGAGCCCGGAGACGCTGCTGGAAGCCCTGCTGCCCAAGTACATCGGCACCCGGATCTATGCGGCGTTGCTGGACTCGGCCGCATCGGAATCGGCGGCCCGGCGTACGGCGATGAAGGCGGCGACCGACAATGCCAACGAGTTGGTGCGCACCTTGAGCCGGGAGGCCAACCAGGCCCGTCAGGCTCAGATCACCCAGGAGATCAGCGAGATCGTCGGTGGCGCGAACGCGCTGGCCGCGGGCGCGGAAGACGAGTGAGGGAACTGATATGACTGCTGCAACCACGCACGAGACCGACAGCCAGGCCAGCGCCGACCTCGGGGGGCGCGTCGTGCGGGTCATCGGACCTGTCGTCGACGTCGAGTTCCCCCGCGGCGCCATCCCGGAGCTGTTCCACGCGTTGCACGCCGAGATCACCCTGTCGACAGTGGCCAAGACCCTCACCTTGGAGGTGGCTCAGCACCTCGGTGACAACCTGGTGCGTACCATCTCCATGCAGCCCACCGACGGGCTGGTGCGCGGGGTGGAGGTCACCGACACCGGCGGGCCGATTTCGGTCCCGGTCGGCGACGTGGTCAAGGGTCATGTGTTCAATGCCCTCGGGGACTGCCTGGACGCCCCGGGCACCGGCCGCGACGGCGAGCAGTGGGGCATCCACCGCAAGCCACCCGCGTTCGACCAGCTAGAGGGCAAGACTGAGATCCTGGAGACCGGGATCAAGGTCATCGACCTGCTCACGCCCTACGTTCAGGGTGGCAAGATCGGGCTGTTCGGCGGGGCGGGGGTGGGCAAGACGGTGCTCATCCAAGAGATGATCCGCCGGGTCGCCCAGGAGTTCGGTGGGGTGTCGGTGTTCGCCGGTGTCGGCGAGCGCACCCGCGAAGGCAACGACCTCATCGAAGAGATGACCGAGTCTGGCGTGATCGAGCAGACCGCGTTGGTGTTCGGCCAGATGGACGAGCCCCCGGGCACCCGCATGCGGGTTGCGCTGTCCGCGCTGACGATGGCGGAGTACTTCCGGGACGTGCAGAACCAGGACGTGCTGTTGTTCATCGACAACATCTTCCGGTTCACCCAGGCCGGTTCGGAGGTGTCCACCCTGCTGGGTCGGATGCCGTCCGCGGTGGGGTACCAGCCCACCCTGGCCGACGAGATGGGTGAGCTGCAGGAGCGCATCACCTCGACCCGGGGAAACTCCATCACCTCTCTGCAGGCCATCTACGTCCCGGCTGACGACTACACCGACCCCGCGCCGGCCACCACGTTCGCGCACCTCGATGCCACCACCGAGCTGTCCCGGGCGATCACCCAGAAGGGGATCTATCCGGCGGTGGACCCGCTGAGTTCCACCTCGCGGATCCTGGACCCGATGATCGTGGGTGAGGAGCACTACCGGGTGTCCCAGGAGGTGATCCGCATCCTGCAGCGGTACAAGGAGCTGCAGGACATCATCGCCATCCTCGGCATGGACGAGCTGGCCGAGGAGGACAAGGTGCTCGTCGGGCGGGCCCGTCGCCTGGAGCGCTACCTCGGTCAGAACTTCTTCGTCGCGAAGCAGTTCACCGGCCAGGAGGGCTCCTACGTCCCGCTGAAGGACACCATCGAGGCTTTCGACAAGGTGACCAAGGGTGAGTTCGACCACCTGCCCGAGCAGGCGTTCTTCTCCACCGGTGGCCTGGACGACGTCGAGGCCAACGCCAAGAAGCTCGCCGGAAAGTGAGGGCCTGCCGATGGCCGAGATGACGGTGGAGCTCGTCGCGGTGGAGCGCCGGCTGTGGTCGGGATCCGCCACGATGGTGGTGGCGCAGACCACCGAGGGGGAGATCGGGATCCTGGCGGGCCACGAGCCGTTGCTCGGGCAACTGGTGGAGGGCGGCACGGTCACCGTCACCACGACCGAGGGCGAACGCGTGGTGGCCGCGGTACACGGGGGGTTCCTGTCGGTGACCGCGGAACGGGTGTCGGTGCTAGCGGAGTCCGCCGATCTGGCCGAGGAGATCGATGTCGAGGCGGCGCGCACTGCGTTGCGTGATTCCGGTGAGGACCCGGAGGCGGCAGCGGTGGCCCGCGGACGCATCCGGGCAGCGGAGCGGGCGTAGCGGCGATCAAGCTCGGCCGGGCGCTGAGCTGAGGACGGAGGCGGGCAGCGGTGTTCCTGACCGAGATCGTTCTGCTCGTGCTGCTGGGCCTCGCCGCCAGTCTCGCCGTGTACCGGGTGCACCTGCTGCGCCAGCGCGGCACCGAGGTGGTGTTGCGGCGCCTGCCCGCCGCGGCGGGGCGGGGGTGGCGGCACGGGGTACTGCGCTACGGCGACGCGGAGCTGCTGTTCTTCCGGGTGTCCAGCCTGCGGCCCGGCCCGGATCGCAGCATCTCCCGCAGTGCGCTGATCGTATTGGACCGTCGTGGACCCCAGCCCCCGGAACGCGACGTGGTTCCGCCGGGTTCGAGCGTGTTGCGATTCGAGGCCGGCGGCGACGAGATCGAGGTGGCGCTGGACGAGGGTGGGCTGACAGCGTTCCTGTCCTGGGTGGAATCGAGCCCGCCTGGCCGTTCCCGCCGGGAGGTACCCCGCTAGTCGGTGCCGGTGGAGCCCTCAACGCCGGTGGAGTCCTCGGCGCGTGCACCGCCGGGCATCCACAGCACGTCACCGCCGGGGTTGACCAGCCGCCCCAAGATGAACAGCAGGTCTGATAGCCGGTTGAGGTAGGTGGCGGCCAAGGTGTTGGTGTCCTCGGGCGAGGCCGCGATCTGCGCCCACGCGCTGCGCTCAGCTCGGCGGGCGACGGTGCGTGCGGTGTGCAGCAGCGCCGCCGCCGGGGTACCACCGGGCAGGATGAACGAGGTCAGCGGTTGCAGGCGCTCGTTGAACTCATCGCACCAGCCCTCCAGCCGCTCGACATAGGCCGCGGTGGTACGCAGCGGGGGCTGCGCCGGATCGGCAACCACCGGCGTCGACAGGTCGGCCCCCACGTCGAATAGGTCGTTCTGCACCTGGCGCAGCACGGTGGCGATGTCCTGCGGTGGCGCGCCCACCGCCAGCACCACCCCGATGGCCGCATTGGTCTCGTCCACATCGGCGTAGGCGATCAGCCGCGGATCAGTCTTGGGCACCCGGGAGAAGTCGCTGAGGCCCGTCGTGCCGTCGTCGCCGGTCCGGGTGTAGATCCTTGTCAGGTGCACGGCCATGTCGCGAACCTACTGGGAGTCCGCCGACACGGCGTCGGCGCCCAGCAGGATTAGTGTTCGCGCCTGTGACTGAGCACTTCCGGGTGACCGGTGGCGGGCGGCTAGCCGGTGAGGTGTGGGTCGGGGGAGCCAAGAACAGCGTGCTGAAATTGATGGCTGCCGCGCTCCTGGCCGAGGGCACCACGACCATCACCAACTGCCCGGAGATCCTGGACGTCCCGCTGATGGCGGAGGTACTGCGAGGACTTGGGTGCACTGTCGAGCTGGAGTCGACGACCACCCGGATCACCACACCTGCGGTATTGAACCACCGGGCCGACTTCCCCGCGATGGGCAAGCTCCGGGCGTCGGTGTGCGTTCTCGGCCCGCTGGTGGCCCGCTGCCGCCGCGCCGTGGTGGCGCTGCCCGGGGGGGACGCGATCGGGTCGCGGCCGCTGGACATGCACCAGGCCGGTCTGCGGCAGCTGGGGGCGCGCAGCAACATCGAGCACGGCTGCGTGGTCGCCGAAGCGCAGGGCTTGCACGGGGCTCAAGTGTGGCTGGACTTTCCGTCGGTCGGCGCGACCGAGAACATCCTGATGGCCGCGGTGCTTGCCGACGGGGTCACCACCATCGACAACGCGGCCCGCGAACCCGACATCGTCGACCTCTGCGAGCTGCTCACCGACATGGGTGCAGACATCACCGGCGCCGGATCCTCCACCCTGACCGTCACCGGGGTGCCAGCGCTGCACCCGACTGCGCACCGGGTGATCGGTGACCGCATCGTGGCAGCGACCTGGGCCATCGCAGCGGCGATGACCGTCGGCGATATCACCGTGCGCGGTTCCGACCCGGCGCACCTGAACATCGTGTTGGAGAAGCTGCGCAACGCCGGTGCGAACGTGAGCACGGTGGCCGGCGGCTTCCGGGTGGTGCAACGGCGCAGGGCGTCGGCGGTGGACTTCGTGACGCTGCCGTTTCCCGGTTTCCCCACCGACCTACAGCCCATGGCGATCGGGTTGGCCGCAGTGTCAGACGGTACGTCGATGATCACCGAGAACGTGTTCGAGGCGCGCTTCCGCTTCGTCGAAGAGATGGTGCGTCTGGGCGCGGACGCGCGTACCGACGGCCATCACGCGGTGGTCAGGGGCGTGCCCATGCTCTCCAGTGCACCGGTGTGGGCCTCCGACATCCGGGCCGGCGCGGGTCTGGTGCTGGCCGCGTTGTGCGCAGAGGGCACCTCGGAGGTATGGGACGTGTTTCACATCGACCGCGGCTACCCACAATTCGTGGAGAACCTGCAGCGCCTAGGGGCCGATATCCAGCGGATCCAGGCGTAAGGCGAGCGTCGCGGCACACCGGTGTCCAGGGCTGCGCTCAGCCCAGGGAGTTGCGGCTCAGCACGGTACGGGCGCTGGCTTCGTCGCCGGAAAAGACCAGCAGCCGGTAGCCGCCGGTGTCGCCAGGAGACACCGTGGCCCGGACTCCGGACTCCGCAAGCCGCCGACGCAACACCGCCGCGGACTCGGCGGTGGGTACCACCCCGACCTCGGTGAGCAGCCCGTCACCGTGGCCGCTGCGGTTCGGCCCTGACATGGACCGGGTCGTACCGAAGGTCCACCGCAGCATGACCGCGAGCAGGCCCAGCACCGCCATGGCCATGACAGGGCCCACCAGAACACCGGGTTGCACGCCCACCATCGTGCTCCCCGCCGCCCGGCGCTGCCAGCCGGCATCCGCCATGGGCAACACCCGTCGCTGATGCGGGGCGGGCGGACAGTACGCTCAGCCGACATCTCCTCATCGACGACTGAGGTTCTCCGTGCCGTATCCGACTGACCGCGAGCGGGATCGCCCGTGGGTGATGCGGACCTACGCCGGCCACTCCTCCGCGACAGCCTCCAACGCCCTGTTTCGCCGTAACTTGGCGAAGGGCCAGACCGGGCTGTCGGTGGCCTTTGACCTGCCCACGCAGACTGGGTACGACCCCGACCACGAGCTGGCCAGGGGCGAGGTGGGCAAGGTCGGCGTCCCGATCAGCCACCTGGGCGACATGCGGACACTGTTCGAGGCCATTCCGCTGGCCGAGGCGAACACCTCGATGACGATCAACGCCCCGGCCATGTGGCTGCTGGCGCTCTACCAGGTGGTAGCTGAGGAACAGGCGGAGGCGGCCGGGCTCGACCGGGCCGACGTCCTGGCGAAACTGGCTGGGACCACCCAGAACGACATCATCAAGGAATACCTCTCGCGGGGCACCTACGTGTTTCCCCCCGGCCCCAGTCTGCGGCTGATCACCGACATGGTGGCGTACTCGGTGACGACGATCCCCCGGTGGAACCCGGTGAACATCTGCAGCTACCACCTTCAGGAGGCGGGTGCGACCCCCGTCCAGGAGATGGCGTACGCCCTGTGCACTGCCATCGCGGTGCTGGACTCGGTCCGTGACTCCGGCCAGGTACCCGCCGACCGCTTCCCCGACGTGGTGGGGCGCATCTCCTTCTTCGTCAATGCCGGTCTGCGGTTCGTGGAGGAAATGTGCAAGATGCGCGCCTTCGCCCAGCTCTGGACCGAGCTGGTGGCGCAGCGCTACGGGGTCACCGACGCCAAGGCCGCAAGGTTCCGCTACGGCGTGCAGGTCAACTCACTGGGCCTCACCGAGGCGCAGCCGGAGAACAACGTGCAGCGGATCGTGCTGGAGATGCTCGCGGTGACGCTGTCCCGTGATGCGCGTGCCCGGGCGGTGCAGCTGCCGGCGTGGAACGAAGCGCTCGGGCTGCCCCGGTCCTGGGACCAGCAGTGGGCGCTGCGCATGCAGCAGGTGCTGGCGTTGGAGACCGACCTGCTGGAGTACGAGGACCTCTTCGCCGGCAGCCACGTGGTGGAGCGGGCGGTCGCCGACTTGGCCGACGGCGCTCGGGCCGAGATGGACCGGGTGCAAGAGATGGGCGGCGCGGTAGCGGCGGTCGAAGACGGGTACATGAAGTCCGCGCTGGTGTCCTCCCTCGCCCAGCGCCGCCAGCGGATGGAATCCGGCGCAGATGTCGTGGTCGGGGTGAACCGGTTCGAGGCCACCGAACCCAGCCCGTTGCAGGCCGAGGGCATCCCAGCGATCGAGGTCGTCGACCCGGGTGTGGAGGCTGCCGCCATTGACGCCCTGGCGCGCTGGCGCGCCGAGCGCGACGACGCAGCGGTGCAGGCTGGTCTGGCGGCGCTAGGAGATGCCGCCAAGACCGAAGCCAACCTGGTCGAGGCCACCGTGGTGTGCGCCCGTGCCGGGGTCACCCTGGGCGAGTGGGCCGACGTGCTGCGGGCGGTATTCGGGGAGTACCGCGCACCGACCGGCGTCTCGGCGGCAGCCGGTGGGGACGGGGCGGGGCTGGGGCAGGTTCGCGAGCAGGTGCGCCGCGCCGAGGCGCAGATCGGTGGTCGGCTGCGGATGCTGGTCGGCAAGCCGGGTCTGGACGGGCACTCCAACGGTGCCGAGCAGATCGCGGTGCGCGCGCGCGACTGCGGATTCGAGGTGATCTACCAGGGCATCCGGCTCACTCCGGCGCAGATCGTCAGCGCTGCCGTCCAGGAGGGCGTGCACGTGGTCGGCCTGTCGGTGCTGTCTGGGTCGCACCTGGAGGTGGTGCCCGCCGTGGTGGACGGTTTGGCCGCCGCAGGCGCAGGCGACGTCCCGGTCGTGGTGGGCGGCATCATCCCGCCGGAGGATGCCGCATTGCTGCTCGGCAAGGGGGTCGCCCGCGTGTTCACCCCCAAGGACTATTCGATGACCGAGATCATGGCCGAGATTGTGGACTTGGTGGTGCGCACGAACGGCGCCTGACTGCGGGCCGGCTGCTTCCGACGCGGACACGTAACCGCCGCGGCCCTGATCCGCCGCGCGAGGCTCGCGGCCAGCGGACCCTGGCGACCGGCAGCCACGGGCGAGCCCGCAGAGTTGCACTCCGCCCACCGGATCGATAGTCTTGTGAGGTTGCCCCGCCGACGGCGCGTATTGCGCCGACGCAGGTGTGCGTGTGTTCTTTGAGAACTCAACAGTGTGCCGGATTATGTTGGTGCCGTTTGTTTTTGTTTGGGTTTCTGCGCGCCTTGTTGTTGGGGGTGTGTGGGGTTTGTTT
>JAABUP010001406.1_pt1 | contig 50341 bp, 64 predicted proteins | sample 5559201 | NCBI WGS metagenome assembly JAABUP01 (sample SAMN10711887, study PRJNA513373) | rock metagenome | isolation source: Antarctica rocks | place: Antarctica | reverse complement strand
CACGTACCTTAAACGAAGTTGCTCAGAGCTGCTCACTTTCAAAGTGAGAAAGCGCACTGTGAAAGCACATTACTACACCATTTTACTACTTTAAAACCCTACCTATAAGTCATAGTCATAGCTCCCAGCTGACACTCGGTTGCGACCGACTGTAAGCTGCATCATCTGTTGCGCAATGGTTGTCGCTGTGAGTTGTTGACTGCTTGCAGCTCGCAAACGAGGTACGTGTGACAAGGTCCACTCGAGCTCGAGCGGAGTAAGCACGGTATCGGGCCGAGGTTTGCCTGCAGCTGCTGCCCGCGCGCAGCACGGAATAACCACAGCACAGGCGAGGCGCTTCATTCGCTGATACAGTGACGGCACCGCCAGCACAAACTCGCAGCTGTTGGTTTCAACGTATCTCTTAGACTGCTGCTTAGACGTCAGCTATACGATCGACTATTGCATGCAAGGCACCTAACGGCACCATACCAGGAACGTGAGGGCATTACTTGACTTGTCCTGCTGATCACAGGAGCATTTAGCTGATGTCCTTTTCCTCTGATCCACACAGTGTTGGCTTATTAACCCTTAAGCAGCTAGATGTGGGATGAGTTGTTGAAAGTGAAAGTAGGGAATTTAACGTGCAAAAAGCATGCACACAGCGTAACATGTGCTGCATTGTGCCCGCACAGTGAGTAATTGCACTTTCAGACGCTGCAGACAGGCACATACTTGTGCCCCACAAAAAAGTGGTGATTGGAAAGACATGGACTTGCAATTGCTTTGTTTTTGACAACAGACATACATGCATTGATCACAATGTCATGCACATTGACATGCAGTGCATCATGATGATCACCCATTGGGCAGCATTCAAGAAAATCCATTAGAAAGTCACTATATGCTGTGCTTGAGCATATCTCTTGCTAAAAATGTGTGGCTAGCTGAGCATGCCATGCACTGGCGTATACAAGCTGTGCTGTGTTGAAGAAATTCGAAGCAAGTTGCAGACATGATCATGCGGATACAACAGTACATTATGTCTATGTCTGTGTCTAGACCTTTTCTATCTTGTCACAAGCAACGTTTTAACAAGTCTTGTTGAACAAGATAATGATGTCAAGGTCCTATAACGATATAGCAAGGGCTACTTTCTCATGATGCATGCGCGGTCTACACAGACTCGTGTGCCACAGCACATTTTGCCATGCCATTCACGCGTTGAGGACTGCAATTTCAAATTCACTTACTGCTCGTGTTGCAAGCATTGATAGCTTGCCATGCCAGGTATGCAGGTATACGCAGGTATACACAGGGATACGCAGCCCCGGCCTGGGGTGGTCCGTCCTTTGATGCCAGATTTCATGCCGCGATGAGAAAGGTTTTTTTTATTCCGCTGGATGACGGAAGCCAAAACCCTAGGAGCTCTGCTGACCTGAAGGGGTTTTGTGTAAACGAAACGAAACGAGTCTCAAACCTCCACAACTTATTCCCGGAGTATAGAGCTGAGTTCCGGTCAGCCCTGCGTTCAAGTCATTTGGCGACTTCGCTGCTTGGGCTGGGGTGCGCATTCACCTTGCAGCCTGCGAGCACTGCCGTTGGCCTCGTCCAAGGTTCACACCTGCCAAAACGTGTACAGCAGCGCAGCAAAATACAGCAGCTTCCTAACGGGACAAACGCTAACCTGAGAACAGCAACATGGCCGGCCGTTCTAGCAAGGGCAAGATGCGGGGGGTGTTGTCGGACAAAGTAATGCTCTTTGCGCAAAGCAACGGTCACAGCTTTAGAGGACCTGCTCGCTCAGTAAGCCAACTACAGTGACATCAGCTTCAAAGTCCACCTATGCGAAGCGCACCTGCAGGTGAGGGTATGGTGGCCTCCCACCCAGGACAAGAAGAAAACAGATTACAGCGGAATGTACTGGCCTGCCAAGGTCGTCAAGCAGACAAGCGAAGGCTACGAAGTTCAGTATGATAACGGAGACAAGGAGATGGTCCTCAGCGAGAACGTGTCGCCGTTCAACCCTCCATTTAAATTTGGAGAAGAAGGATGTTCTCTGCAAGTGAGCTACCCTTTCCCCGGCGGTATATCTTGCTAGACCGCTGTCCGACAAGACGTCAGCTCTAGCACCTCCTGGTCAAATTGCCTCGTTGACCTGGTCGGTCAGTGACTGGGTCACTGCTCAGAACGCGCTTTCGATGTTTGCGCAAAGCCTCGGTCTCTGTTTCATAGGTCGGAGAGTTCTGTGAAGTGTTCAACGGCAGCAAGTCCGATCCTGCCGCTTGGGTTGGCAGAATCAAGAAGGTTAATAAAAAGACCACCACAGTGAGCGTTGCTGCTCAAAACTCACCTCTCCTGTCTTTGCTGAGGCCGTTGCTTCAACTGCACTTGTAACGCAACATCTGCTCAGTTGGGTGTTATCTGTTGCAGGTGAGCTATCCTTTCCATGACGCGCCTGATGAGCAAGTCAAGGTAACAGCACAAAGCAGAGCACCTGTCCATAGCATTTGATCTTCGCCTTATGACACATTGACGTATGCTGATATGTTGTTTTGTAGCCTGAATTGTTGCGGCGGGCAAGAGTGTATGATGCCCAGACCCGCCAATGGAGCCTGGTCACCCCCAACCAGGAGTGGAAGGACGGGGAGGTATGCATCAGTGTACATTAGTGTTGTTGAAATGTATTGCTCGTGATGCCGTCAAGCATTGGTATTGCCTGTCAAGCTTGCTGCTCAGCCGCAATGCTGTTTCCAAATCAAAAGCCTTGTGTCCATCACACTACTTCATGCACAAGCGCAAACCTAGAGCTGATGCTTGAATCAGTTGTTTCACAACATGTGGAACATGTGTTGCATGATCACTCCCTGCAAAGGTAGAGCCACAATGCCAGACATCCATTGTCTTTGCATTTGTCTCGATGTCAAGCTCTGGGTGCACTTTCAAGCAAATTGCTGCTTGCACAGGTGTCATCACCTGTGGAGCTGGAGCAGTGCGATGAAGAGACTCTTGCTGCTATACTTGGGACTCATGCCAAGGTATTAACCTGTCTTCCTTATTCCACTGGCAATGCCTTTTCACAACATACCCTGTTTCACGACACACCCTCTCCACTCAGCAAAAAATATGCGTGTCTTTGAGCCTGTCATATCACATCACCACTGCACAGCGTCTGTTGTAAAGGGCAAGCTTTTATTGCTAGACTGGAAGCTTGTGTGTGTGGCAGCTGGTTCCAGTAGCTTCTGAGTGTTCTGAGCATTTCAGATGCTGTTCTAAGCATGGCATGGCATTGCTGCTCAGCTTCTGGAATCCAGAGTTTGTTAGTATCAAGTTGACGGACTCTGCAGACAAACATTCAGAAACAAGATTGTTTGATTGACACATCTAATGGGTGTCTGCATGCTGACTTTATTCCACATTGTCACTATCATGCAGTGCTGCAGGTACTGGTGAACAAGCGAGCTGGCCGTGGCGTCTCCAGCCCAATTGGTGGCAGAGTGAGCCCAATGAAGCAGCAGGCCGAGGCTGCCGGCTCCTCCAAGAAGGAGACCTCGGCATCTGCTGCCGCCACTCGAGTGAGCCCGACTTCCTGAACCTGCTGACATCATTACAGCCATCTTCCATTTTATGTTGCAACATACAATTCGACTTCTCTGTCTGCTTGTCCATGGGCACTGAATCCCAACAATATGCTTCTTCTCCTTAGCTGCTGCAAAAATGCACTTTGTGCAATGTCGGCTGTCACAACCATACATGTGACAGCAGCTGTATGTGCAACCCTAGTCGTCAACAGCCAGCTTACACTGTCACAGCTAGGTCTGATGAACTTTAGCAGCTCACATGCTTGACCAGCATTGCTGGTCCACAAAGCACTGCATGCTGGTGCTAGCGCACTGGAGTCTGGTAACCTTCGCAGAAGCTTTTGCTACTCTCCAAGCTGAGGTGTTGCATTGCAGCTGATGATCAGTGTCTGTCTGATGTGTGAGCATCGCTTCCATATTTCTGGTTTGGTGCAGAGGACACGCAAGGCAGTATCAGATGAGCAGACTGGGGACAGCACCAGGAGTGCCAAGAGGGCCAAGAAGCTGGAGGTGCGTGTGTATGTGCTAAGGGGGGGGAGGGGTATCCAGCGTTTTGTCAGCATGCATCTAGCCTATTGACTCTGTGTCAGTCACATTAATATGGCATGCCGTGTCCATTGATACAGTTCAAAGCTTTGAACAGTGCACCCACATACAGTACAGGAATGTCGAGTCAATGTATACATATAGTTTAATGTTTGAAACACTTGCATCTAACTGCAATGCATCTACCTGCCTGCGTATTGGCGCTTAGGGTTTGCACAACTTCTACGTGCAACCCCAAGCTTTGTGGCCTCCAAGTTGCCTGCCTTTTTTTTGTTTCTGGTGTTGCAAGAGAGCCTTGCTGCCAAATTTACGCTTGCAGCTGAGCTGTGTGGCATGTCTGTATGCTGCTTATCCTGACACATGCTTGGGCAATACATTGAGCATGCTGTGTGCGCCGGCAGGCACAGATGTTGGCTTGTTCAAATGGCACATGCCTTTTATCTGTCTGTGTGCGACTCCTGCCACTTTGGTGCAGGCTGCAGTCCCTGAGTTTCCAACAGGGTTGCCCATGGGGGTGCTTGCATCCCCAGGAGGGACCCCTATCAGTGGCTACATCACTCATGACGTGGAAGGTTCTGCCCTGTTCACTTGTTTCCCATGTCAAGACTCTTGTCATTGCAGTCACTTCTTGTCATCTGGCTGCTCTGTTTAGGCACGGTCATTGTTGTGGGACATAGATCATGTGTTCTTGCTTGCACAGCATCATATTGACGTGCATCACCAATTGCTCTCAGGGACATACCCCAGCCAGTGTTTTGAGAAACTGCTCAGAAGAACTGCTAGGGTACAACCCTGTCATGTGCAAGGATATAACTCTGCAATGTTAGGGTGAGATTGACTCTGACTTACCAAGGTAAAAGAGGGTTGTGTGTATCAGGCTAGCTGCCATGGCTAGGCCATAGATCCAGATCAGGCCTACATGACAATGTCCCAAAGCCTGCCCATTGTTCAAAGCCTGCTCATTGGCACATGCAGGTCTTGGGCCTGTGCTGGTGCCCCTGAGCAGTGTCCTAGCAGGTGCCACATCACACCTGCCCCCTCACATCACAGCCGCCCTTCAGTCCCTGGCCCCTGGGGGATCTGCCCCTCCTCAACATGCAAACCCTCCCCTGCTGCCTGTCCCAAAGGGACCAACTGCCAATCAGCTCTTCCAGCATGCAGCAGTCAGTCAGCTGCTGCAGCAGGCCACAGCGGCAGCGGCAGCACAGCCGCAGCCCCACCAGGCAAGTGCCAGTCTCATGCTGCAGGCGGCCACCTCTCCATGGCCTGCCACAGCTGTGGCAGGGCCGGTTGCTAGTGCTGCCCCATCTGGAGCATCTTTGGCAGCATTGGTGCCTCATGTGCCTCAGGTCGTGCCACATGTGCACCCGGCGGTGGCTGCTGCCATAGCTGCAGCTGCTGCCCCCAAGTCTGAGACAACAGCCCCTTCAGCAGGTGACTGGCTGTTTCCCTTGTCTGACACACAACTTTGATGCAGCTGCGCAATGCCATCCCAATACTCTCTGGACACATCACCATCATCATCAGCTGAAATCTACAGGAGCAACATGACAATAGGTTGATTCAGCTGCTTGAACAGAAGCTGACAATTGCTTCATTGGCATCAGTTCTTCAGCACACATGCTAAATATACAAGGTCATCCAACAAGCACGCTTGTGATAAGCCAACTCCTTTGCGCAGTGGTGGCGTTGCCGTACATTTCCAAAATTCAGGACAAAGGCAGCAGCTTCTCTTGAAGAATCTGGCACATCAGCACCAAAGCAGCCCTGCCCTAATAATCAAGACAAGCATGTAACATGCAAGTTGCAAGCAGCCTGGTGATGCGATGCTGATGGCTGCTGCAGTGGCGGCACCACCTAGTCCCAAGACTCAGGCAAAGGCCGCAGCTTCTCTGGTGGAGGCGGGCACATCAGGGGATGGGCAAGAAGAGCTGGGTCCAAGCGGTGACAAGAAGAGGAAGAGCAGGAAGAAGAAGGACCCGGCAGCCCCGAAGAAGGCTCTGACGGCGTATCTGGTGTTCATCAATGGCAAGAGGGACCAGGTCATCAAGGAGCACCCTGAAGCAGACCTCAAGGACCAGGTGGGGCTTCAACTCTTGTTGTGTGCTTTTCCCTCCTGCTTATCTTTTTGGCGAATGGTGCGAGAAAAGCAACCATCTAGGCCAGGTCAAAAAGCAGCATCTGCACAGCTTTACACACTTGTTATCCATTCATTGCCTGGTCAGCAGTCACATGTCAGCGTGAATATATACTGTTATCATGGTGCAGGTGCGGCTACTAGCTGCGCTTTGGCGGCAGATCAGTCCAGCAGACAAGGAGGCCTGCGTAGCCATTGCCTCTGCAGACAGGGACAGGTGATTGTTTGGTCATCAGCAGCATCAGTGTTGTCTGTTCAAGCTGTTTGATGAGGCTGCATGCACAGATGAAGCTAGCCGGCACTTCTGGACAAGCACTCTGTCTTTTTGAAGAGTCAGCAAACATATGCAATGCTGGTGTATGCAATTGTGAAGATCTTTCTGCTGACAATCATCATTGTCTTCCCCAAGAAAAGGCATGAGCATAATTGGCTGTTGGCAGACAGCAAGCATAGCTGTGCTGCCAGTTCTGGACGTTAAGGGCACAGTGATATGCATTGTGTTCATGACAAGTATTGCAGCATATGCATCATCTTGATTCCATGTGTTAGTCCCTCAGACTATGCTGGGATGAGTTCAGCCATGACTAAGGAGTCCAGGTTTATGATGTGAGTGAACCCTGAGGCATTGCTTGCTTACACTTCACTGCTGCAAATCCTATGAGACAGCTGGAATGGACTTCTGCTTGACATGACTTGCGTTGCATGCAGATATGCACTGGAAAAGGCAAAGTATGAGGAGACCCTGAAGCAGGAAGCGCCCACCTCCCCGCCCCCAGTGGCATCCCCCCAGGACCCCACCATGGCAGCCACCCTGGCAGAGGGGGTCATCTCCCCCAATGGCAAAAAGAGGAAGGACCATGATGCGCCCAAGAGGCCCAGGACAGCATACATCCTCTTCTCCATGGAATTTAGGAAGACTCTGGACTCTAACATCAACTTTAATGACGGCACCAAGCTGGTCAGTTGTATTTTGGACTTACGCTATGCCAAAAAGGCAGCACTGCATGTAGACTTCAATTTGCTGTAGCTGGGCGCAGCAAATGCATCTCATGCATGTTGACCTGTCATTGCAAGAGCATGCTTCCTTGAGTGCATGCTGGTCATGACACACAGTGGTGACCTGTTTCCTCAATCATAATTGGCATTAGCCTTGGTAGCATGTTGCAACTGCCCTGTTTCGCTCTGGTCCTCACCCACATCTACACCACATTGCAGGAGAGCGTTTATGTGTAGTGCTGTGAACTTATCAGCTTGAGGTTGATAGCCTGCATATCAATGACTGTGGGGCAGCTTGTGATGGCGTGTGAGCGTCTGTCTGTGCAGGCAGCTGAAGCCTGGAAGAAGGCAACAGAAGAGGAGAAGGCACCTCATGTGGCTGCTGCTGAGCTGGAGAAGGAGGTGTATGAGAAGCTGTCTGCTGAGTACTCAGTCAAGAAGGATGCTGATGCAGCCGCAGCTGAGGCTGAGGCTGAGGCTCTTGCCAGGCAACCTCTGACATCTCAGGTAAGAGCAATGCCACCTGCACATGTGTGCTGTTTGCCATATGCGCTTGCTCAAGATCACCAGCTGCTGGGAACCATCCGTCAGTACTGCAAACCAGAGACAGCTATTTGAGGCCCATTTTGAATTGGCAGTGATAGTATGCAGAACAAGCAGAAACCGTCCCTTGTCACTGCTGTTGCTTGGCCTGCTTCTGACATTGATTTTAAAGCAGTCAGTGTGACCTCATAGTGCTGCAACAGGCATATGACTAAAATCCCAGGTCTCCTTCTGGCTTCTGGTGAAATCAGATGGATTTAGCTCTGCAATGTGTAGGCAGTCCAGTCAGAAACGGCAGAGCCCAGCAGCATGGCAGAAGCGCCATCCCTGCCGGCTGCCCCTGCTGCAGCAGCTGCCCCTGTGACAGAGCATTACACAATGGGGCCAGATGAGGGAGTCTTGCAGGAGCTGGACCTCGCTAAAGCCAAGTCCTGCCTCACCAGGGTAATAGCCCATGTGCCCTTGTTGGATTCTGTTTATCTTATGCTGTTGGTCTGATCCCATTAGTGAGAACTGATGGACGCACAGATCTGCGCCTAGGATGGAATCTAGTACGTGTAGTGGCATGGTGCAGGCCAGCACATGTCTTTGCAGGGTGACGTCCGATACATATCATAGAATTGAAGACAACAGTGCTGAGGACATGCACAGTCTGACAGCTGGCATTGACTGTGGAAGACATGCATCATCACAAAGCATGTGCCCTGTCTATACTTGTGTTGGGCGTACACTACTGTCTTGTTCATCTTTAGCTTGTCTGAGAATTCAATTGGCATGTGACAGCTTGCAAAGCTTGCAGCTGAGCCTGTTTGTATGAGAAGTTACTGTGCTGAGCAACATTGCGCATGTGTAACAGGCAGGCTTTCAGAGCCCAGTGTACTATATGCTGGTGGATGTGTGGCGCTCTGGCTCAGAGAAGCTGCCAGATGCAATCAGGTCCTACAAGACCCATGTGGCCAGCCGTAAGGCCAAGCCTGACTGGAAGGGCTTTGTCATTGGTATCTTTGGCCTTGATATAATCACACCCTTGCTGAGCAAGAGGTCAGGTGCAGCAGAAGCCACGGCGCTGCTAGCAGAAGCTGCAGTGCCTGCTGCAGCAGATGCAGATGACAACACAGACTGAGTCGACAAGACAATTTTGGCCTTTGCGCAAATCATAAACAAAAGAAGCACCCCATTGTTGTTTGCATCTTTCCTGTGCATATGTCACCAGACATGACCCATCAGGTTACACAGCACAGTCTCGGTTGCTACTGGCTCTCATTTTTGTATGACAGCCTTAAGGACAAAACTCATCGCTTTGAATCGGTGGCTGTGAGTCGCACTTACAGCTCAGGCACAAAGAGGCCTTGCTGTATCATATGGCACCACCGCTGCAACCAAGCATTCAAGCTTTGTGTTAAGCTTTGTCATGTCGTCCAATCAAATTGGCAGCACATGATGATGATTAATGAGCTGTAAAAATATTGTCACAGCCATAGTCTGGAATTCTCGTAATGAATAGGAGTAGTCGGAGTCGAGCTCCGCTCCGATTCGAGTCAACTCAACCGAATTAATTACAGTGGGACCCGGGGCAGTGGCAATCTGTGACCAGTTGCTTCCAGCTTTTGCACTTTAAGCAACTATTCCAGGGTAAGGTGAAATTTCCCGTTCAGATGTCAAATCAGTCGAAATCGTATGATAGGTCACGTAGTAACTGGGGGGACTGAGCTCCGGCCTTGTAGTGTCGAAGGTGCAGTGTTGCTCCGCAGGAACAGCGAGGTCATGCAGTACTATACCAAACAGCAGCTGCAAGGCGCTGGAGGCTACAATCCTGGTGTGCGGGTCGGCAACTGGAATGAAGAGGCCAACATGCAAGAGACAAAGCTCAAGGAGTTGCTGCTCAAGCAGCAGGAAGGGTCTTTGAAGCTGAACATGTACGCGCGCCATAAACGGCTTGGGATAGACTTGGCCTCGACATCGATCTGCCAGAAAGGACCTGACCAAAGTCACCTTTTCTGCAGATTTCAGCAACGGGTGGCCATCGCTTTGCAGCCGGTGAACTGCTCCACAGTCAGGAACGACGGTCTGATACATTTTGGGGACGTTTTGCAGCTGGCCAATGTGGGAGCAGCAGCTTTCCTGACCTGCGACATTGAAGACAGAGTATGTCAGATATCTTTGCAGGTATATTCAAGCAGACCCTTTAGCACCTGATCTACTGTGCAGGACACTCGAGTGGGAGACTTCTCATGCGCAGTGTCAGCTACAGTCAGCAATGATTCAGTGGCCTGCAACACCTTTCTCATTGCCAAATACAGTCCTGCCCAGCCAAGCATATATGACAGGGAGTACTCAGGTATGCAGGTCCTCATTGCCTCTTGGGCTGCAGCAATCAGGTTATGGAGCACACAAATTTGCTGAGCCAGCAATCAGTTGCAGCTTGTCATACATGTCATGGGAGGCTTGCTACCTTGTACATGTCCCTTGTAATGCAAACTGGGCCTTCCATTGACATGCTTATTGCCAAGGCTTGCCTTGATGACTGCCTGTCTTCAGATTGACATGCATTCTCACATCATCAACCTGACATTGACCATGTGCCAGAATTACATGTTCATCCTGGCAGCCATCACCGCATGTGCCAGACTGCGGCCTTGCTTCTGCATCCTTTGTGTAGCTGGACCTGTAAAACAACCCTGGACAACTTGCAGATGATGCCTTGCATTATGGTCAGAAGCTGCGCATCATAGCCAACCCCATGGTCCAGGGGGAGACACTAGACGGGGTTGGGGGGAGTCGGCCCCTGTACCTGTACTCCCGCCCTGTAGGCTTGACACACTTTGCCAAGTTTAGTAGGCATCAGCTGGTTGCCTTGACAGACAGGGCTAGCTATGACACTGTTTGGCAGGTAAGCGTAACGGAGATGGCAAATGACAAATTACAAGCCTGCACTAGTGGACGACTGCTGATCAGACATGCACAGCACTATGCGCATTGCTAGTGCATCTGCACAAAGATGTCGTCATAATGCAATGCATTGAACACCGCAAAGAATTTGGCTCTGTCCTGACCACAACTTTGCCCTAATCAGTGCCTGATTGCAGACACCACACTGGAATATTGCCGTGACAATGGTCCAGGAGCAACTACTTGTAAAAGAAGGCAATGCATAGTACAAGAACAGGCCTGCTGGCTGCACACACTTTCCATGCCATGAACCATAACCCGGCAATGTGCTATGCTGCTTACAAGCACCCATGATGTGGAGACGCTTGCTGGCTCTGGAACTCAAAGCTGATACAAGGATCTTTTTGGTACAGGTAGTGGCAGTAGACCCAGGGCAGCGGGGCGTGAGTGAGGGGGTACAGGTCATGGCTGGGGCCCCTTTCCTACTACAGCACTGTGCCACTAAGCAGGTCTGCACTTCTACAGCATTCAGTCTGCATGAGCTCTAGTGTTGCTGCAAAGAAAATAGGGGATGACATTCTATCTAGGGTTGAAGCAGCTGCAGCTGCAACTATGGTGTCTGTTACTTTTGATCCCATCAGCAGTTCTGCAGGCGTTGCTGTAACTTTCCTTGAGCATGTCAGAAGTCACTTTCGACTTGGGTGACTGCAACCACACAATGGCATGGCAATTGCAGGACCTGTGTTTGGAGAAGCACAGCTTTCTGAATGACTTGGGCAGTCAGCTGGAGGTGTCTGCCCACTCCAGCTTCAGCAAGGGTCAAAAGAGTGTCTGTGATATGGAGCGCATGGTATGCTCACATCTTCTTCAAATGCTTTTGTGTTATCTTCAATGTAGCTTTGTTGGGAAAGGCTCTTGCCCATTCACGCTGTGGCACTTGTGACAGACATTGCTGTGGCGAGCAAAGCATACCAGTCTGACAGCGCCAGAGTGCAGAAGGATGTGCTAGGAACCCTTTCTTTTGTGCTAGCAGACATTCCTATTGCAATGTGAGGACTTTCCATGACCTAAGGAGTTACACTGCATTGCATCAGCTTTTGAATCAAAAGCTGCGTTTAAGCTGTATTAAACACTGGTCTCAAAGTTTGTCAAATTGCTCTTCCTGGCCTCTTCATGACTTTCTCTTCGATGCTGTCTGTGTATACATGATGCGTAAACATACAACTGTTGGCCTTGTCGCAATGATTGTTGTCATTCTCATTGTCACTGTCTCTGTCATTGCGCCTCTCTCTTTGTTATTGCCCATTGTCACCGTCATCAACATCTTTAGTGTTGTCGTTGTCATTGCATCATGGTGGAGCGTGCAGGGTCGGACCCAGGGACAGCTGGACAAGGCAGAGGGGGAGCCCAACCATTGGACTTTCCTCACTGGCAACACTGTTGCCACCTTGCCCATGACCAGGTTGACTGCCCTTGCTGCTCCATTAAGTGTTCACACTGCAGCCTTCAGACTCAACCATGCTGTCATTCATGCTGTCCTTGGGCGGCTAGTGCAGTCACTGGTGCTGCTGCAGATTGTTCCAAGCTCAGCCAGCGCCGCCTGTGCCATATGGCAATGCATGGTCTGGCCACACACCAGTCATCACTTTGTAGCCACAGCAGTAGCAAAGAATGTATCAGCTATGCACTGTTGAGCTTGCCAGTCCCTTTTTTTGGGAGCGGCTGTGTCTGCTTGTCCACCATCAACACACCTCCTCAATGTCACGCTAGGCCTGACCGTTTCAAAGCGTTTCAAACTGGTCCTTCATTGTCAAGGACTCTTTCAAATGTGATGGCATTGATGTCCCGCAAGATCAGGTGTGTGCTGACTCCTCTGACTGATGTTGGCATGGCTTGTGCCCATTGCAGTGATCAGGGTGAAGGAGCACAGGCACTGATCAAGATCATTGCACAGTCAGCAGATGCTGGACCAGGCGGCTGGGTGGGCCTGAAACGCAAGCTGCTGCATCTGGACGTGGATGGCAGCGGTGCTGTCAATGCTGAAGGTGAACCCTGTGCTTGCTAGTATGCACATTGCGTACGCTCTGTGACTCTAATGTATTACAACACAAATGCATGTTGAAACGTAAAATCGGCAGTGGATAAACGAGCTCCTTATGTCAGCCATCGGCAGTGTGTGAACGAGATCCTCATGTGAAGCTGGGCCTGGGTTTTGTTCAGGCCTCGTTTGCAGTTGCACATGTGCCAACCAACGTCGCTTGCTGCCTGCAGATCTGTCTATTGCTCTACGGCACGCTGGTTTGTGCCTCAACGGAGGAGAGCTTCAGTTGCTGGCAAGACAGTGGCCTACTGTGCACAGTGATCAAGTTGATGTTCTAGCTTTGGTGCAAGCCATTGAGAAGGCTTTCTGCACAGACTACTGAGTGATGCTCTTGTTGTTGTGAAACAGCCACATGCTTATTCCAAGCGCGCTGTAACAATATCCTGTATGTATATTGGCTTCTCATGCATAGAGTAGCTGTATTTGTCAATGTAGCTATAGGCAGGTTTGAATATAGACCCACCTGTAGCATTCACGAAGCAACAGCGGCTGAAACGAAAAATAAACAAGACAGCATTGTCCAACTGGCATACTTTGGGGCATCAACTCAATCTTCACATACAGCCCTTGATCACAACCTCAGAGCGACTATCACATCAAATGCCGCCCTCTCGCATCTTTTTGCGCAACCTCTTCTTCTGAGCTTTACTCATTCCGGACTTGTCATCATCATCATCACCCTTGCTGGAAGCTGCCACGGCAGCAGGACTAGTCAGCGCAGCTGTAGGCCTCAAAGCAGCCGCAGGCACCCTAGCCTGAGGAGGCATGCTTTGGGGAAGGGGGGCATGGGACGCATTGGCAGTAGGGTTTTGTCTTTGCTGCGCGGCGTGGTTGGGGGTATAGTGGGGGACTGGCGGGGTGGGTTGGCGCTGTGAAGGGGCAGCCTGTGCAGGGCGTTGCTGGGGCACCCTGCAGCACAACAGGGACTTGACAAACTGGCAGAGCGCTTTTCAGCAGGAGACAAACGTTGGTTGCGCACTTGTCCTGTTTGTCAGCAGCAACTGCAGGATATAAAGGAACTCAAAAAGCAGGCGTGCACAAAGCATGTATGTAGGATGCGCCAACATTCGATGAAACTGTCAATGTCATGCATCGCATTACTTGTGACGGTAAACCGCTTACGTCACAGTGCCGGCAAATGGCACTGAGTGTGATGGGTTGCAGTGATGCAGCAAACAGGTGATGGGAGAGCAGGCACTCTTCCAAGGCCACATACTTTAGGGAGCCTATGCTGACAACAGCGCAGAGTGCAAGCGATGGTTGCAGCATGTATGACAAGCGCGCAGCACATGCAGCTGCCTGTGGTTCAAAGAAGTATGCCACTGCACAAACCATGCTTTTGCAGTCTACTTGGACTGCTTAGGTTACCTGCCAGCACCAGCTTGACCACCTACAGCTGTGTGATAAGCAGCAGGCGGCCGGGGGTTAGTAGCGTAGCCTTGCCTGCCTGCAGGTGCTTGAGCCTGAGCTTGAGGCACAGCTTGCCTGGGCTGTGCAGGGTTACTAGGAACTGCTTGGGGTAGTGATGGGGTGCCTGGGCCTCTTGCATTACCGTTTGCCTGGTGCACAGCAAGGCAGTCATGGCATGATAAGCAAAAGGTCTGAAACAGTGCTTTGTAGATGAATGCTCAAACAAGGTGCTTGCTCCGAAAGCACAGCCGGAAGGCTTTGAGCGGGACGGCATTGTCACTGGTTGGGCCGTATCAAAGCAATCTCACCTGAGGTGTGTGTGCAGAGGAAGATGGAGTTGGCTGAGAGGCAGGTCGTGAAGCCGGCTGTGCTGCACCAGTGTACTGCTGATACTCCTGAGGGTATTCCAAGTGCTACAAAGGCAGACCAAATGATGAAGAGCAAGGCATTCAAGGATTATGCATTTTGGCTACTGGCGAACAATGGTCTTGAAAACAGACATTTACTATTGTGTACAAAAACCACTGGTTACTTCAGCTTGCTTGCCGTACCGCTACAGTGGGGGGTTGAATCTGAACCGGCTTTTCGAACGGTCTCTGAGGCGGGAACTGAATGTACCCTGATCCCACGATGTTTGGGTTCTGCGACAGCTTCGATTCAAGATGCAGCTCTTACGCAAACAGTTCAGACAGTTTAGGCGTGAACAGGGATCAGGATCCACCCTACACTCACCTCTATGCGCATCGTTTGCGCATCGATCCGGTCTTGATCAGTATAGTATTGAGTCATGTTGCCCTGTGTGATCGGACCACTGAAACGTGATGTCAAGTGTTGGCGTTTCCGCGAACATCCAATCTTCACGACTGTGCGCGGACTGCAGGGCTTATTCTTGTTGTGGCCCTCGACAGGTGCCCTGCCAAGGGCCTTTGTGAATGCATTCATCTGCGCACTGCATGTGCTGAGCTCACTGCAAGCTTGCATCTTGGAGAGATCGTGGAAATCGTCGCGGGTACAGCTCCCCGTGGTAAATTACTGGGCATCAGGCATTGGATTGTTGTGTCATTTTGCTGATCAAAATCTGCCAGCATCGGGCCACACTGCACCAGTCATCAGTCGTCAAAGTCTGACAGCCAGGAGCTTAGACGTGATCCTGAGCAAAAGTATCCGCGGCACCTATCTGAAAGGCGTGCGCACTGTACTCGGAAGCTGGTGAAGCACTCATGGTAACGCTTGCATACGCCTGCAAACCGTGCTTGTACTCCACTTCTCCTCCAACGTTCTGTTGGCTGACAGGGTCGATATGATTTTGCAGAAAGGCCTGTTTGGTGGCTTGACTCTGGGGACTTATGCAACTGTGCAGCTCGAGTTCAGAAGGGCAGACCGCAAGCCTGTCAAGGCAGCAAGTATAAAAGGGAAGGGTTCTGAGACTGAGCAACTTCCATTGTACACCAATAAAGATAGTGTTGTAGGCGAAGTAAGCATGTGTGTTGGAATCATCATTTAGCTGCAGTCCTGCACAAGTGCTCCTGCCACTCAGCTGCGCAACTCTTGCAGATCAGGGTTGCCAATACTCCCGGCAAGAAGGTTGAGCATCAAGGCATCAAAGTCCAGCTGCTGGGGCAGATAGAGCTCAAGACAGAAAGGGGCAGTCCTAATGACTTCCTAGCTCTAGGTAGGTCTTGCATGCATGCAGACATGCAGCCTCAGCTTTGGAACTGTAATCATGGATGATGCTCCGATGAAACACACGCCATACCACAATTGCCAAATGAACCAGGTCTGCCTGTAGCATATGACTGTTGTAGACAAGCACACATTTCAATAAGGAATGAGCTATCCTGTGGGATTATGAACCATAGCAAGGTGATCTTTTGCAACAGCATCTGCATGACTCTTGCGCTGCGCATGCTGATGCACAGATTGTCGATGCAGTCAGGGATCTGGTGCCTCCAGGAGACTTGACCTCTCTGCAGACATACAGCTTTGAGTTCAATGACGTTGAGATGCAGTATGACTCATATAGAGGCTTGCAGGTCCGACTCCGGTGAGTGCTGGGACTTTATGACATGCCGGACTTATAGTTTCCATTGGCGCATGCATGTATGTACAGCGCATCAATAGTGTTTGCAGAAAATGTCTGGGCTGATGTCTGCTGCATTGGCCTGCATCAGCTCTGCGGACCTGGAATCAGCATTGTAGACCTGCATCAGCAACACAGCAACTGCTGTTGCACCAGGCTCACTGTGTTGCCACTGTTGGCCATGACCTGTGAGCGGTCCCTCACTATTGCAGCACAGGTTTCTTATGTGCATAGGCAGGGAGCCCATGTACTGTCTGCTTTGTCAGGTATCTTTTACGGGTGACTGTCTCAAGGTCATACGGTACCAGCATAGTGAAGGAGTTTCCCTTCTGGATACGCAACACAGAAGATGTGCCCCCACCCCCTCCCGGGCCACAGCCCCCCATCAAGGTACAGTTGCAATCTTCGCAACTTTTTGTGCTCCCAGCATAAGAAGCACTCAAGTGCATTCAAAACCAGCATAGAGTTACAACTCACAAGGAAACATGAAGCGGCCATTCACATGACTAACCACATGTGCGATGTGTATTCACCACAGCTGCAGGTGCTCTGACTCGCCAACGATTGTCTTGTTGTTAACCAGTTCAGTGTGATTTGCTTTGCGATGTTGCATTACACTGCCAGGGTTTGGCAAAGATGCAAATAAGCAACCTTTCAAAACGTCTTAGTAGTGCAGGTCAAGCTTGATTGCCTAAAGCTCCAGGGAGGCCAAGCAAAGCCATGCTGTTAGCGGTCTCTGCTTGGATTCAAAGTCTGTGTCAGCAGCCTTGAGCAAGCACGCTGTGCTGCTGATCCAACATGTCTGGGTACAAAGCCGCAGAGAAGTCAGGCTGACCACACTGACTGCCAGACATCAAGCTGGCACTCATGAATCATGCTGAGCAATGTGCCTCATGATGCTGACATTGCTCAACATCCATTTGCCCTCACAGATGGAGGTGGGCATCGAGGAATGCCTGCACATAGAGTTTGAGTACGACAAGAACAAGTACCACATGAAGGACACAGTTGTTGGCAAGATCTACTTCTTGCTGGTGCGGATCAAGCTGAAACACATGGAGATAGAGATCAGGAGGCGCGAGACCATTGGATCTGGATCGCATGCACGGAATGAGAATGAGACCTTGGCCAAGTATGAGATCATGGATGGCGCTCCTGTCAGAGGAGAGTCCATACCCATCAGGTGATTGATGTTGCCCACAAGGGCAGACCAGTGTCATGGCCTTCTTTTTGCATGCTGATCACTGCAGCTTCCAGTGAAGACTGCAGACACTTCGAAGCTGCTTGCAAATGACGTTAGCTGAGTTTGCCCTCTCTGCCTTGTGCTTTGCTGCTTGTCCAGCTGCACCGTGAGGAGGAAATAACATTCCCAAAGCTCTGCAGCGCTGCTAGTGCGCAATTTATGCAAGCAGCATGTTGCATATGCATGCATTGGCGCTGTACAAATTCAGCTCAGCTGGTCATGATGTTGCAGGCTGTTCTTGTCTCCATATGACCTAGCGCCAACATACAAGAACGTGCACAACAAGTTCAGTGTCAAGTACTACCTGAACTTGGTCCTAGTTGATGAAGAAGACAGACGGTACTTCAAGCAGCAGGAAATCACTCTGTATAGAGCGTCAGATGCACAGAAATCGGCAGCCCCAAGTCCACAAAGCAGTACAGCAGCGCTACAGCCACAACCAGAATCACCCAGCAGCAGCTGATTTCTAGACTTGGTGGTCTATCAGCACTGCTGTAGCTGTGGCTCCTCTGACAAGTCTTGCTTTGCTGTCCGGCGCAAAGCTCATTTTGCAATAGCTTTTGGCAATTTGATTCTCGTTGAACAGTTGGGCGCATTGCTACAGACAGCTTGGAGTTTGCAAGTCAGCTCACATGTATGAATGAAAGAGTTTGCCTTCCAATCATGTCCCAGGCACATGGCATCAGACATAGCAATAGACACATGCAGGACTGGGTTATCTGACTGGACCGGCCCTTTCACACTGTGCAGAGATGCCATTGCAGGGCCAGATCGTTATAGCTGCAGAACCGTTTAAGCTCTGCCAGAACACTGACTATGAGCACACATGTAAGATGCAGCGCATAGTGCGGAATAATGTATTGAACCAGGCAGTGACAACCGTCACAAACTGCATTGGGTCACTGCAAGGCGAAATGGTGAAAGACAGCAAAGAAGCTGCAGCAAAGTACAGGTATATGTATAAGTACAGGTGCATGTACAAGTATATTCGGATTCAAATAGAGCTAAGTCTGAGGTAAATGTTCACTTATGGTAGGCTTCCACTAAGGGTGAAAGCCCTTCTTGTCTGCCAGGAAAGCAGCCCATAATTTGTCTGCTTTGACTGCATGCTCATTCATTTTTGAGCTGACTACAGACCAGTCTTCACCAGCAACTTTCATGCAGCACTGCCGCCATGCTACCTGCAGCAGAAATGTCCATTCATGAGTTTTGAACAAAACCAACGTGTAGTCAATTCTGTGCAAAGGAGAGCTAAGTAGCTTAAACCAGGGAGGCACTGCAGCAGATAAATGCTGCTCACTGCTTTGCTGCACTTGCCCAGATGGTCTAGCCTGTGCATCCAATCAAACCTGGTAGAAGTGCAACTCTTGCAGCCGTGGTGCATAAGTGTCCCCTCAGCGGCTTGAGTCGGTGACGTACATCAATAAGTGCTGACACCAGATGGTTTGCAAGCTCACATGGTATGGTAATCAACAGCAAGCACCCAAAATGCATGAATCAAGCTACAACAATGTGTTTGAGCACTGGTCTGCATTCACCAACCTGTCCATCATACATCACGTCGTGAGGCACAGGCAGACCAATGCATATCCGCAAGACTGTATGCCACCATTGCTTATATGAGGCTACATAGGCAGCCAGCAGGTCTGCAAGAGAGGAGTAGATAAGGGGCTTGTCCATTAATTCTACCCTTCTACTGAGACCTAAGGCACCCCACCTCCCAGTCTCTGGATGCCTTACTGCCAGGACAATGTGCCTACAGAAGCACACATCCTTGTCAGACAAGTTGCAGGTGCTTTGGTGCTGGACACCACTGTACAAGGATTTGGATTTCTGGCATGATCTCTTGCATCTGTCAGCTTGGTGCAGCGACAGCAGATAAAACTTGCTTTAGGACGAGCAGTAGAAACCGCCACAATGGTCTGCAATACTCAATACTCCTGTCAAACACTTGGTGTTGAGCAGCTGCTCTGAAACCTTGTCATTGTGAAGACAACATCTTTCTGTTTGCAAGTCGGTTAGACCTGTAAACATGGCCTGCCACGCACGTCTTGAAGCCAACAGGGACTCTGTCCAAGTCTCTCCAGCCAGATGTGAGCAGCAGCCCTAAAAAAACAGCCTCCACACACTTGATAGGCAAGCCCTGCCGCACAATGTCTCTTGCAGTGCTCAGAATGCGGCACAGAGGGCGCTGCTTGTTCTGATCAAAATACGTGGTGGCAGTATGGTTGTACTGGAAGCTTGTGATGTAGTCCTGTAAGCAGTTGCAAGTCACAGCACATGCATGTAATACAGTACTGGATGCAGCATTTGAATGCCATGTCTCACAAGAGCAACACACTCATCTGCAGCACTGTGTAAATTGCTCTGGCACCCTTTTGCACAATGCCTGAAGCCAAGCATGAGCAAACTTACCTGCACACATCGCAGTCTGTGCTCAATAGGCAGGAGCTCAAGATCTGCACCAAGGCTTGGACGAGAGGCTGATGCCAAGCCCAACTGACTCAGATCATGTTCAGAGGCAGTTTTGATGAAATCTGTCTACAGATAATAGCACATACTTGGCATACTCAGGTTTGCGAAAAGGACGGCAACAACTGCAAAACGGCACAGCGAGAGTCACGTGCGCAAAGTCTCACCACGCTCTTGGCTTGCTCGACTGTCAGTGGCAGAGCCCATCTCTTCCTCCATTCGCTCATCCTTCAGTGTGCAAGACTAAGCAAGCTAAGATCTTGGCCGTTGCCGACGTAGGCCTGAGACATAGCTATTATGCAGGCACCACCAACATGCAACATTGCAGCTACGATGGGGTATCGCACCCAGGAGGAGGGAGGCGCTAGTCAATCGACAACAATACCCACAGTTGTCACTGGCTAAAAGTTTTGTGGACGTTTGTAACGATGCGTGGAGATGATCATTCTAGATTGGTACCCCAGCGCTGAAGACCGCGTCAGCTTGCAAGCTTCTGATGCCGTTCGGCGACAGAACATCGAGCAGTGTGTTTGAAGGTTAAGCGAGGAGATGAATCGGCGAATGTCATACGTAACGCAAGAACTCAACAATAGTGTTCAAGGCGATCGAGCGCAATGTGCTGCCTGCAGTCTAGCAACTGCTAAGCTCAATTGTCCCCTTATCTCGAATCACGTCACATCGCTGACAGCGCTTTGCTTCTAGTGTCTCAGCGTGATGCTGAGTCGACCTACCGTCTAAACTCACATGACAGTCATCCCTTCGATAGCACCCGAGTCGGTTTCAACTTACGGCTGGTCTTGTCATCGCGCTTACGCTTTGGGCAGTTGGTCAGCCGCTTGCGCGCCTCCTAAAGGCGACCGTTGTTGTGTTCGACACATTTTTGCAAGTAGAAGGCACAGGCGACCTTCCTGCGGTGCGCTGCGCGTCTCAGCAGTCAGTGTCACAGAGCGATATGAGCAAGCAGAAAAAACAGACCCGATCAGGCCGCTGCGACATCCTTTGGCAGCTTGGCAACGTTGGTGGTACATAGGAGCCACACCTCAAGCTGAACTGCCGCAGTCTCAAAAGTTCAGCAAGATTTGTGCACGTCTTTGGGGCATTATGAAGCACAGCAAAACGTCTCTGTCATTTGCTGTCACGTTTATGGTGAGCTGCAGTCTGCATCGGCAGGTTCATGTGGCTCTGTCTTGCATAGCATTGTCACGTCTCAACAGTGGCACGTATCTGGATTGAAAGCTTGTTTGCTCAATGACTGTGACGCACATCTTCTTTGAAACATGCATGCATATTGCATACCTCACATGCATGGTGTAAGGGCAATACCTGCTGCACAGGTGCTTGCAGCAGCTTCAGAGCTGGCCATACCCCACTATGTCTCAGCATCCATCTTTGCTATCACCAAAGCCAATTCTAAAACCCTGTTCAAGAGGAACGTGCAGCTGCTGGCAACCATGGCGTTCAGCTACGGCATCTTTGCGGGACTCAGAGGCTTTTGCTTCAGTCTGCTCAATACTGATCTCATTCAGAGGCTGAGGTGAGCTTTCTGCAGCATCCACTGCAAGAGCTTGTGAGCAGCATGTCACCATATCCAGCCCAGAAGCACCGCTAGGCCTGACCCTGCATAATCCCCCCGCAGACAGCTACTGCACATGACCTATGCATACAGCCACTGCATATGACCCACGCACACAACAATGCATATGACCCCTTCATACAGCTGAGGAACCGAGCTGTTACAGCGTACTCTCAGGCTTGAGCAGGACTGGCGTTTGTAGCATTGTCAGACTCAAAACAGCATGAAATCAGAATGGAAGTAACTTCCAGGTCATTGAGATGTTTTGGAATTTGCTGAGGAGCTTTCATGGGCTGCTGTGCCCTTATATTTTGATGTGATCACGTAATGTAGGGGCGACCTGTTTGGGTCCTTGCTCAAACAAGAGGTTGCATTCTTCGACAAGGAGGAGGTTGGAGTGCTGACCTCGCGACTAGGGTCAGACTGTCAAGCTGTTGTGCGCGCCCTTTCCACCAACATCAACGTTGCACTACGCAATGCACTGCAAGCCATAGGTCAGTGTCAACCTGTCACAAGTAGAAGCAATGATGTGGTGTCTTCATGTCAGGACCCTGTGCCTGCATCTGCACTAGTCATGCATTATTCAGAGCAGCTGACATGCAAGCATTTGCAAGTGCATCTGTAACTCGATGCATTGAGCTGCATTATGCTCAGCTTGTGACAGCACAGGGCATGGGAGCAGAGCGATTATCAGTTAAAAGGTCTGCACCAAGCGGACACATGTATTTTAATCACTGGTGTCATGTATATTGCGTTGAATGGAACAGTGCAAGGTATGCTGCAGGAGGGGCAGCGTATCTGTTCTACTTGTCCAGAAAGCTTGCTGCAGCTGTTGCTGGAGTGACAGCATTCTTGTGGATTGTGGCTCTGTGCTATGGCAACTTCTCGCGCAAAGCCCAGAGGACATATCAAGATGCCCTTGCTGAGACCAATCAGGCATGCCTGTAGCCGCAACACCTGATGCTGCCAATCTGGAATCTAGCTTTCCTGCTGAGCCATGCACATGGACCTTGCAGTCTGTGTGAAAGGAAGTGCCACTTGGCAATGCCATCTGCTTGTGCATATTCTGTCTGTAACCTGCCTGTCATCATTAAAGGTTATGCAATTGTTGGTCAAAGTGATCTATCCTTCATTGTGGCATCTCCTAACAGCATCACAGAACCTGTACTGTTTGGAGCCGCAGCCTTACCTGCTTTTCATGCTACTACTCTAGCCTTCCATCTTTGCCCCGCAACATAAGATTGCATATTTGCATGAGCTGATTATGGTAGGCTGTGAGTTTGCAGGTTGCCGAAGAGGTGTTTTTGCTGTCAAGGACGGTACGCACATTTGGGACAGAGGACTCTGAGAAGAAGAGGTACCAGAGCAGGCTGGGCATCTTGCGACACATCAGTATTCGCCAAGCTGGCGCCTACCTGCTGTACCTTACTTCCAATTCCTTCCTTTTCAACCTCACCAAGGTGGGCAAGCACATCTCACAAAATGTACTACTGCTGTCTACCAGGCAGAGCAATGTCCCCCACATTGGTAGTCTGACTGGCAGCTGACGCATTGAAGAAGGTAGGGAGCGCGGGGACTGTACTTTGGGAAGAAGAAGGAGTGCTACTGAGTACCCTGTCAGTCCTTTGAAGTTGATGCCATGTAGCTGCATGTCAAATGGTGATTCCCAAAGCATGTTGCATGATGAGGTCTTGATGGGCGGCTGCCTCACAAACAGCTCACCAAGCTTGCATACTTTGAGCAGATTACACACCAATAAACCATCTAATTATTTAATAGTCCACCAAAAACATGGATTCTGTTGGAATGTTCAACCAGAACAGCACCCCTGCTTCCAAGATCTGCTGGTTAGCTCCTGTTGCTCCAAGGTTTGCAGTGGAGGAATCTGAGAGGTGCAGTATGTACAGGTGGTGACGCTGCTAGTGGGGGGAAGCATGGCATTGGCAGGGCAGGTCAATCCTGAACAGCTCACCACCTTTGTGCTGTATGTGGAGTTTGTGACGGCTGCCAGTCTGAGTGTGTGTGACCAGTGGGGTCCCCTCATGGAGGCCATAGGGGCGTCAGAGAGGGTCATGTACTACCTGGATAAGCCACCGGCCCCTCAAATTGCTGCTGGCCGGACTTTACCTTCCTGGTCTGGCAAGGTGATCGTCTACTGTGTGTGGATCTGAGGCAGTGACTGTCTGATTGTGATGTGAGCAGACAACTTCAACAGAGGGTCATGTACCTATCTACCACTGGAACTTCAAATTGCTGCCGACAACACTCTGTGTGGTTTGGCAAGGTGAGGGGTAAGAGAGAGGAAGAGGGCTTGAAAGAGCAGCAGGCGTTTCATGGACAGAGCTGTTGCTTGAACCACTGCTGACTGAACAATTACTCACGGACAAACTTGTTGCTTGCAATCATTGCTGACTGCATGCTGTCCTTTTCTGATCCACCAAACAACTGACCAGATCTGGTTGGCCTGCGGTGTTGAGACACAGCCTGAGGACTTGTCAGAAGTGTGCTGATGCACTCATCTCACCTCAGAAACAAACGCATGTCAGCGTGGTCTGCTTTCCTGGCAGAAGCTATGTGTTGTGGTGTGCAGGTAGACCTGACCAACATAGGGTTTGCATACCCTGCCAGGTCCGACATTGTGGCGCTGGAAGATGTCACATTCAAGCTTGAACCTGGCAAGCTAGTTGCCCTTGTGGGGCTGTCAGGCAGCGGCAAATCCACCTTGGTCGCACTTTTGCAGCGCCTTTATGACCCCAACTCAGGCCAGGTATGACAGCCAAGTGGGACTTGACAGCACTGTCAGCATGCAACAAGCTTTTGCTGAACACCCAAGCGTTGTTCAACTCAAGCTCTTGTTGCTGAAGGCATCTGTACCTATGTTTGATTTGCAATGACACCACAACTGGTGCCATGTGCTTTGGATTTATTTCAGTGTTTGCCTGCGTCGGCACATTTAGATTCTAACAGCATGGATGCAAACCCATTGGCCTTGTTGCAGTCACAGTCTAGTCTTTAGTATAACAATCCCTAATCCCTAGAGCCTATTCCACTGGCTTGCTACAGATGTAGCACAGGCACATCAGCAACACTTGACATACCAAATTCAAATCCTATTGAAGCAAAACTACACCAAAAGGTACCCCAAAGCTGTTATTTGGCCTTCAGGTGTTGTTAGATGGGGTGCCCTTGACAGATGTTGATGCCAGCTGGTACCGCGGCCAAATTGGAGTGGTGGCTCAAGACCCACGCCTCTTCAGCAACACCATCACTGCCAACATCACCTATGGCTGCACTCAAAAGACACAGGTCGGCCACAGGCTGTAACGAGATAAGCACCATCTGTAAATTGTGTGCATTGCCATCTCATTTACAACAGCATTGTTTGCGTCAGCATTAAAGCCACAGCGATTTGGGCACCACTCTTGAGCTGACCCATGACACTCCAAGACGCATCGCAATGATGTTAGCCAAGTACATGCACCAACTTTGAGGTTGATGCAGGAAGATGTGCAAGAGGCGGCGAAGCTAGCAAATGCGCATGACTTCATCTTGGCTCTCCCAGATGGGTATGCAACCAAGGTAGCCGCAAATAACCATCTAAGCTGTCTTTGGGAACAGACCACGACGTGCTCAAACTTGCATTGGCTGTTTACATGTCTCAATGTCAGATCAACCTGAGGATTCAGTTGCTTCTCTGCCTGCATGTTGCTCATTTGCATGTACATGCCCTTTGTCTGCAATGCAGTGGACGGCTTGTGTAGTTGTGCTGGACTACATTGACTGCTCTATCCCTCAGCCTCCCTTAGCCTTCCATGTGATCATCTGCAGGTCAGGGATGGGTTGTTGTCAGGGGGCCAAAGGCAGCGAATAGCCCTCGCCAGAGCCCTAGTCAGGGATCCCAAACTGCTGATCCTAGATGAGGCCACATCAGCGCTAGATGCCAAGAGTGAAGCTGCCGTTCAGGAAGCCCTAGATAGAGCCATGAAGAATAGCCATAGATCCGTCCTAGTCATTGCACACAGGTCAGTTCATGCATTTATGGCTTTTGCACGTCATACTCTGCTCACAGCTGTGCTACAAACCTCATTTGTAGGTCAGTGCTGGCTGTGCACACATGATGTTGCTGGTTTCTTCTGCCCTGCAGGCTTGTCACCCTCATCCACTGCAAATCATTGCGCCGTCTTGCATGCAGTGACAACTCGGTCATTACCCATAATTGCGCACACATGCAAAACTTGTGCACAGCTTAGCAATGCAGGGCGAGTCTTCACATGCAATATAGTTCTAGGCAACTCCGTTTCATTTTGTGCAATGAAATATATTTTGTCCACTAAATTTTTGTGTCAATGCATTGAAGCACATCAGACAAGTAGTTGACACAAGACTGGTACCTAATTTCACAAGCAGCAGTCTTATGCCTCTTCATGAATGACCCACATGGCCTCACCCAGTCATGTGCTCCCTGCAGGTTGTCGACGGTACGGTCTGCTGACCATACCATTGTTATGGAAGCAGGCCGCATAGTAGAACAGGGAACGCATGATAGCTTACTAGCTGAGGGCAAAATTTATGCCATGCTGGTACGTCGGCAGGCTGGTGGTGGTGCTGAGCAAGCTCACCTCTCTGACAGCAACCAATCTGCTGTTGCTGGCTTGCAGACGCCAAGTGCAGCTGAGAGTAAGGTATGAGCGTGCTTTGAAATGATGCTGAGTGACAGTGATAGTTATTCATTTGGGCTGTATGTGTGTCTGACCTTGCCATCCTGTTCTGTGCATGTAGCATGCAACATGAGTGTTTGTTATGTCCTGTACTAGCCTCAGCGCAGACCATCATATCCACGCCTCAACTGCTGGTTCAATGTACCACAGTGAATTTTGACTTGCACTGATGCGACTATGCGGCAGCCGCTGCTGCCTTCTGTGCATCAGTGCTAGCTTCTTCAGCAACACATTGGATCAATATTCTTTGTGAATGCTGTGTCCATTGTTGCAGGCTGAGAGCAGTTTGGCTCTCAGCAGCACCCCAGGCTTTGATACCCCAGAAGCAGCCAACGCCTGGTTTGGTCATAATCCACAAGACAAGCGATCAGGCGGCATGGAGGTTGTTGATGAGAAAGTTTTGGCTGCTGCAACATTGCCTCAGCATATTGTGCAGCAGATAGAAGTAGATGCGAGGCCAAAGTCGCCCCTGCTGTCTTCCATGGAGGGCAGCATTGATGTGGATGACCTGGGTCCGATTGATATGCCTGAGCAGTCTGGCAAGCTGAAAGCTCAGAATTACAGGAAAGGGGAATAGGGCTTTAACACCGTGGTATTGTTTGTGCATTTTGTGTTTGGCTGCATTTTTATGCATGTTGTGTTTGGCTGCATTTTTGTGCATGTTGTGTTTGGCTGCATCCATTAGCAGCTACAGTTTGATTGTGCATCAGCATGATGTGATGACAACATTTTTTGTCTCTTGCTGCTAGAGTGCACAATGCAATTCCAATTATGTACGCACTCTTGCACTGCCGCTGCAAGAGTCGCTCATGCCTCGCATTCAACTTAGATAACTTTACAGGCATAAGATCGAGGGAAAGCCCTAGCCCGCAGGGCTGCAAAGGAATGCTTGTTGCTAAATTAAAAATGTCATTTCGATATTGATGTTGACATTAACGGAATCTGTGGCAGTATTTCGTGAATCTATTGCGAGGGCACAATAGAGTCTCTTAGCCTCCGTCTCAACCTTTGGCCCATTCATCACACACTTCACGCAAGGACTGCGGTTGCAAGGATGACAGAGGCTACAATGAGTGTTGACTGACGTGGCACCATCTGTCTGACACAGCAATGCGAGAGCAACCAGTCATATGTACACTATGAAGTGCGACTTGCGCAAATTTGTTTCCACTTGGTCATGCCAAACGCAATGATATCCATTAGCACCGAGGTGCAGACGACCTGGTAGGAAAGCCTGGACGGAACCAGAAAGGCTTTGCGTGCACACACACGCAACAAATACATCGGCCGAAATACATGGCATGCAGAACACGTATCAGTCTATTTGATACACGGGTGTGCACAAGCCAGATCAATCAGTGTATCACAATGTAGAGTTGCTAAAAACACGTATCACTGAATCTATACACACTGTGACATGCCTATACCTAAGGAGAACTGAAGCTAAGAGCACAGGAATTGCATCAACAAACAAAGCTGCCCTAGTGCACACTGACAAGGTCCCAATCTACATGCCAACCTACATCTTGGAAGAAGACTTGCGACCCGCTTCCAAGGAGGTGTTGTTGTCTGCAGCTTGTTGCAAGTACTTGCATGGCTTAAAGAAGCCAGCAAGACCTGCAGGCTCGTACTGCTTGGCCCAGCTATTCAACTTGTCAGCCACAACCTTGGCTCCAAGCAGATCAGCCCACTTGATCAGTCCTCCCCTGCACAAGGCACCAAACTATGTCAGCACTGGCTGCCACTTATATTGGCTGCACAAGTTGAAAGCGGTTGACCTTGCAATGTTCCTCTAGCTCAAGAGCTTATATGAATAGGGTCTTGTTAGGTTTTCAGCAGCAAATGCTGGGTTCCGTCAGGAACACAGCATAAATATGCAGATGACACATTCAGGTAAAGTCAGGTTGACTGGCCTGTAAGCTGGGAAGCCCATAGACATGACGGTGGCCACATCCAGGTCCGAGGGCTTGTCCACAATGCCCTCATCGATCACCCGGCAGCCCTCATTGACAACAGGGAAGAAGATGAACTGGATAATCTCCTCTGGGCTCAGCTTTGGGGGCTGTCCCTTGAACAGCCCTGCCTTTTTCCTTGACTCCTCCACTATTGGCGCCAAGTCCTTGTCAGCGGATGCCTTTCGCCTAGATTCACACAGACTTGCATTGATACACTTGTGGTATGAACATCTGTGTAGTGTCCGAGTCCTGAGCTTGATACAGCTACCAGCATCATGACTGCGGTGAGCACGCACTACAAAACAGCGTAAGTGCAGAAAAGTCTCGAGCAAATAAATGCGCAGATGCAGTGAAGTCATGCGCGACTGAACATCCCCTCTGGAAGTGTTTTGCATGTAAAGGATCAAGCTGCCAGTCGGTAAGACTATATTAGGCTTACTTGTTGTCAAATTTATAGAAACCGCTGCCAGTCTTCTCTCCTAGGCGCTTGTGGTCATTCAGGAGGGAAATGATCTGAGCGGGGTACACCCTGTCTGAGAAGGACTCGATGAAGTTCTTGCCCACATGCAGCCCAATGTCAGCCCCCACCAGGTCACTCAACCTGCAGTCATCACGCGCAACACTAATCCATAGTCCTTATGCAATATACAGTGCAAACACAACACATGCACAGCACTGCTGCTTTGTGGATCCAATCTGGGCTCAATGAAAAGTTGCACTCTTGGTCGACACTGGTCTGTGTGAGTCTCTGCTGCAAACGTTCCTGAATTTGCTGCCATGAAGGTGATCAGTCTTAGCTGCGATCATCCACACATGTCCAGTAGACTTCCAAAAGCTGCACTCTGGTGTGTACTAGCTATACTCTGATCTATCCTGCATGAGTCCTGTCAAGCACATAAAGACCTGTACCACTAGTGCACAGCTGTATGCTTGCTATTTCAGCGCTGTGCTTGGGCTTAGACAAGAAGCACACTGTCCACACAATGAATAATTCACATGCCACTTGTTCATGGTGCATACCAGAAGGGTTATGTTCTGTCAAGTTGAGGGCAACAGACGCCCTGGTCATAGTTGCAAAGTTTGGTGTGAGGTTGTTCAGTCTGATGTAGAGTACATCAACACATGTTTTGATTGGTACGCTGACTGCCAAAGCAGGACTCTAAACCAGAAGCTACTCAGAACAATACATACCTGAAGCTAAGGGAAGACGCATGTTGCATGAATGACTGCGTGGATAGGTGAATGGAAAGGATACCTGAAGGGCCCCATGGGCATGCCAAAGCCCTTGAGGATGACCATGTCAATCATGTAGGGGTCCAGGCCCAGGTCCACCAGCATGCAGGCCGCCTGGGTGTAGGGGAAGAACACCCGGTTCACTGCAAAGCCCGTGCAGTTGCCCACCACCACAGGGGTCTTCTTGATCTGAGCACCATACTCAATGGTGTCTAGGATCACCTGCACAATTGCAAGCTCCTGTCAAGACTAGTGCATATCAGACTGCACGTACTGAGCCTTGGCTTTGCCAGAAGTCTGGATGGCGAAAGCATCTTGTCCAGATGGACTATGTTCATTCAGCCATGACATTTGCCAAGTATGAGGCTTGTGGTTTGCATCAGACCCTGCTTCAGCAAAAGGGTACTTGGGACATGCTGCTCTCATGGGAACCTGCCTCATTGGAAACTGCTATTGCCATTGGATGCTGCATAAATGATGTTGGATCAGCCCTTACGGACATACCAAGGTAAGCACCAACATGTGACCCACACAGCACACACGCACAGGAGGTAAAGGCAGCAGCACACCTGCTTTGAGGTCTTGTTGGTGCGCACAATCTCCAGCAGGGGCATGATGTGTGCAGGGCTGAAGAAGTGAGCACCAATGATCCGGTCCTGGGACTTGGTCTTTGAGCCAATGAGCTCAATGTCGATGGTGGAGGTGTTAGTTGACAGTATGCAGTCAGGCCCGCATACCCTCTCCAAGTCTGCAGCAACAGTCCTGGCACACTTGTAGCATATGCATGTCCATCATGTGCTAGCATGGAGCTCTATGCCTGGATTTTGAATCAAAGCCAGCCGTTTGAGTAGAGGCTTGCCCACTGCCTTGTGCAGTGCTGCAAGAGTTGACACATGTACCAGCTGTGTAACAAGTCCACTTGATGGGATGGAGCAATTGCTGCCAACAGTACTTGCAGAGGCCAGGTGCAGAAACTGTGCTCTTGAGAGGCTACATTTGCTGGCATGCTGCTAGCACCACATATGTTGTGAGCAGCATATTGACCACGCTTTTATTGACCACCTGCAGCTTGTGCTACATCCTATTGCACAATTCTACGAGCTCCAGCAGCTGTCAACACAGGCATGCTTTGTTGCAGGCACTCAATTTTACCTGCAAAGATCTTCTGCTTGAGGTCGATGCTCTCGATGACAGCCTCCACAACCATGTCCACTGTCTTGAAGTCATCATAGGTCAGGGTGCCCTTCAACTTGGACAGCAGCTTGTCCACCTGCTGCTGGTTCATCTTGCCCCTCTTCACTTGTGACATCAGGTTGGACTTCACCCGACTTAACCCAGCCTGCAAAGATAGCAGACAGCACTGGTAGCTGAATGTAGTGCCAGACCATGTTGCGTGCTGCTTGGAATGATATGAGCAGGCTTCCCTATCTTCCCTGAATTGATAACAATGGCAGCAGAATGTGCTACACGACCATTCAGCTGTTTGCTGCTTGCAATGGGTGTGGGCAAGCTACCAGATCATGTTTGTATTGCAGCAGTTGCAATAAAGCATGATTTGTGACAACTCTTTGCACCTGCCAGACAAGGCTGGTCATAGAGCGCTAAACTCACATTCAGTCGTGCTGAATCAGCTTTGCCAGCTCTGCTGTGAGACATGAACAAAGCAGAGTGATTGCCTTGGTGACCAGCCACTCAGCAGAAGCTGTCCAGGTGTCTATGCAGACTGTGCAGCTTTGCAGGAGAAGCACAACAATATGCTTGGTAAACATTACATTGCACGCACACTGCGGTCATACCTTCAAAACTTGTCATTGACCTACTTGTTAATCACTACAAAGCATACACACTGCATCAGCAGCATACCTCCAGAAACTTGTCATTGACCTCCTTGATGATGACCTCCTGGCCGGCCAGCAGGCCTGCAGTGGCAATGCCGCTGCCCATGAGCCCCCCCCCAATGACTGCCACCTTGCGCACCTTACCCGGCTTCAGCCCGGCATCTGTCACCCCGGACACCTTCTTGGTGGAGCGCTGGGCAAAGAAGATGTGCACCAGAGCCTTGTGGGTGTCTAGGGAAGCCGCCTTGGCAAAGGCTTCTTGCTCCTGCAAATGGTGATGACAAGAACTTTGCAGGCTGGGGAAATTGATGTATGAAAGACGCTGTTGACTTGCAGAGCAGAAAAGCCTTTCCAAGCAACCTTGCTGCTCCTGTCCATGAGCATTGATCAGACCATGGATGGTCAAGGCACACCTGATGCAGACCAAGCATGTGTAAAGAAGTCGACATTTTGTTGACGGTCAATGTCCTGGAGCAGTGCAGAGCAGCATTGTGCTGGATAGTGCAGCTGAGCAACTGCCGCAACCTATGTCCAGATCAAAGTGTTGCTGCTTAAGAATCAAGAATGGCAGCAGAAGAACTTGCAATGTGATGCATTGGTGCATAATTTTGCCAACAGGAGGTGGGGAGGTCCTAATTTTCTTTCCCAAAGATTGTCAGAATCGCCATCAAACTATACAGGACACAAACAGATAAAGCATTTAAGCCTAGTTGTCACACCTTGTCAATGCCCTTCAGGCCTCCAAACTCCACACCCCACCGGATGGCATCCAAGCACAGCTGGGGGTGGGTCAAGTGGGCTCCCTTCTTGGCTGCCTGAGCCTTGGCAAAGTCAATGATGGCCAGTGCTTCTCCTAGGGACTCCAGCTTGTCTGTACGATATAGCGTTTGCGACCTGGGCGCTTTTCCAGCCGCAATAGCTAGGGCCAGCTGTCTTGCTGCTGGGAGAAGCTTCTCCTTGGGGACGACATCGTCTACCAGACCCAGCTTCTTGGCAGCGCCTTCCTTGATTGGCTGACTGGTCAGCATCATCTCACAGGCCTGCAAGTTGTCATGTCATGTCATGTCACAGCTGATGAAATGTCATGTATATCACACTGAAGACACAGTGATGGATAGAAGCAAACGCACAGCACAACTGACTTTGCTCAGCCTTAGTGACAGCTGTCAGCAAGTTCACAGGCTGCTTGGCAAACACACAGCAAAAAATGGGAGCATTTGCCTACTGAACTGGGCACAGCTGACTATGACTGTCACCTTTTGCAGGCCCACCAGCCGTGGCAACCTCTGTGTGCCGCCAAATCCTGGCAATATGCCAAGGGAAAGCTCTGGCAGTCCCAGCTTTGTGCCTGGTGTACATAAGCGAGCATTGCAAGCCATGGCTGTCTCACAGCCACCACCCAGAGCAATGCCCTCTACTGCTGCAACTGTTGGCTTTGGACCGCTTTCCAGAAGTTCACAGAAAGCAGCGTTGATCTTGCTGTCAATTCCGCCTCCTCCTGACTGTGTAAGGAACTGCTGGATGTCAAAGCCGGCTGAGAAGCGACCGCCTTGGCCGGTAACAACGATAGCCTTGACATCAGAGCGGTTGTGAGCTTCTCTGGCGTGGTTGAAGAGGGAAGACAGCACTGCAGCCCACCATCAACAAAACTCAGCTTTTCCTCCACAGTAAGGTTGAGTCATTTCAAAGCTCAAGGTGCAAAGACAATCGACACTGCGACGCCAAACATCAGAGACGTCTGTTTGATTTACAGTGTATACCGTTAGGGTGCAGTGCGTTCACTGGAGGGTTTGCCAAAGTGATGATGGCCACACCATCCTGTCCTACTTCCATAGTTGCGTTTGGCGCCATGTTTCCACTTACGGGTCAAGTGCGAGCAGGGAAACGCGTTTGTGATCGGGCAAGGCGTGGAAGTTGTTGACCTTTGTTGTCGATCCCACGCTGGCAGCTGACCTGGCGAAAAGCTAAACCTTCATGTGTCACATGGCATGTTTTATGTGTAACAGATCAAGAACTACATCGGACCGCTTTCTGCTATACTAATACTGATATTCTGGTGTTGATTTGCTTCTGAGATGGTGTCATTCAGTCCGCACTACTGAATTATGTTGCTGTTATCGCCTGTCTGACTGGCATGTTGCATGGCATGACCATCCTGCTTGCTGATTCATGAATCTGTATGACTGGTTTTTTGTGTCGCGAGGAGACTGATCTGTTGCATTCAATGTACACAATGCATTGAACGTGCATGTGTTTGCATTGTGCACGGCTCCTAACAAGATGACGCTAATTTGCTTGACAAGCTGCTTCACAATATGTGCTATTCTATGGCTGACAGACATCGTTTGTTGCTTCATCATTCTAGCATGTTGCACATGAGTTCTTTTATGGCACGCAACCCTGGGGGGTTAATACACCCAAGCATCATCATCATCTGCCCCTATAGCCATGTGCAGCTTCGTTGTTACGATGTCGCAAAATTTGTCCCACCCCTAGAAAAGTAAAGGTAACGGCCCAAATCAGCTAGTACAGTGACGTTTGCAGTGCTGTCCCTAACGCCAAGCATATGCTTCAGAAGTTGCCTATGCAGTATACTACGTATACTGATAGTCTGACTGATCTACTTGCTTGCCGCGAGTCTTAATCTTCTTCTTGCTCACTAGTAATACTGACGATGCTAGATGGACGTGCGGGAGGCGACCTTTTGACAATCGTTGCAAGGCATATATATATATAGGTGGCTCACAGGGCACGTTGTCTTTTACCTTGAGCCTTCAGGGCGAGAATAGATCAGGAAAGCAGATTTGTCACGAGTTTTGACAAGGCATGCGTTTTAACGCTATCCGTCACGCTACCAGGCTGCTGGGCCGCGTGCCGCCATGGTCGGCAAGCAGGTGCAAAATTCAAGTTTATTTGCATATGAATTAATGCAGCTCTTTTACCTCCGTGCGTTTGATGAGCTTACACTGCTTGTGCATCACCTTTTACAACAATGCAGGGAGGGATTGCAATCTGTGTCTATGTCACCCAGCAATAATCTGCTCACAGTGACTCCTACTTTTGTGAAACACATCAGCCCTATCCACACAGTACCTGCACAAGACAAAGTCGAAGGTGCGCTATCTGATCAGGTTGCCTGCTTGCAAAGCGGTTGTTGCTGCTGAACGTTCCCCGCTGGAAGTTGATCACGTTCCCTTTGTTGTGCTGCGTGCTCAGGATCTAGTGATACTGACCACCCTTCAGGACCTCATGTCAAAGACAACAAGCCAGCACCAAAATGTATGCAATCTCCATGGGCTAGTGTCAGCTAGGCAATTTGCCCCTCTGCTGCCCAGCTTGCCCACACTGTCCAGCTCCAAATTCTTCTCTCACATACCGTGCTGAGTCACTTTCTGCCCATGTGGCGGCGTGTCACTCACATTGCACCAGCAGAGACACATGCATGCTCATTGTCTGGCCGAATAACATTCAGTGTGTTCAGAGACAGCACCAAATAATTCAACCTCAACTTTAATCCAATTCTGCCTTGCAGATGGTCAGACGACAGGCTATGGCTCCTCTCAGGTAGAGCAAGACAGGACTGGAGGCAAGCCACAGACAGGCCCTAAGCCAACAGAACATGGCACTGTGCGTCGCCCTGGCATCCCAAGCAGAGAAGACTCAGCAGGGCGAGATCCTGACAAAACACGACCCCGCACAGGCACAACTGGTGGAGATCCAAATGAAATGATGTACGGGCCTGCAGGCAGTGCCATTGCATGCGCATCAAGTGCATAATTGCCTCTGCTTGCAGATTCTGCATGTGGCATGTCTACAGTCTGTTGGCAGTCACTTGATGAGTGAAAGCAGTGTGGAAGGATTGTGGAAGACTCCTCACATTCAGCGTCATATGCAAACTTCAGTACAGTCAGACTGAACATCAATGGTTTACATGAATGACGCTTGCAACAAAGCTGTGCCCTGCCACCATACATATGTTTGCGCTGGGTCTGCAGGCCTGGCAAAACGCCGCCTGGGTATGACGAGAGCAAGCCACGCCCTGCAACTGCTACAGAGCAGGGTGCCACTGATCAGATGCAGGGCAAGAACCAAGGCATGGGACACCTAGGGGGTGACCCTACCAAGGATACTGGGGGCCCCAACCCAGATTATGGCAACAAAGATCCTCAAAAGTGAGTTTGCCTAGCATGCATTAAGTTTGTGTAGCAACAGTCACGCAAACGCATGACTCAAGCACATATTGAGAAACTTGACATATCTGCAAGGGCAGCGATGCACTGCTGCTTGACGTTCAACAAGTGTGCCAGATCTAGTAATGGTGACCTGAGTGCTCAATGTGTCGACACAGCAACATCAGTCTGCAAGCACCACACTTGTCACTATCAGGTCCTGCTTGCACAACTGTTCAAAAGTCAGCATACACCTTCAAATGCTTGCTGCAGGCACCACACTTAGCACGCCTAAGTTCCTGTTCATGGTTACAGGGACGAAGAGGACCTGATGCAAGGCAGCAACAGGCAGGGGGGGCAGGGCAATGTGCATGATGTAGACTCAGGGGACACTGCAGGCATGCCTAAAGACGCCAAGCCAGCCTCTGGCTCGCCTGCAGAACACCATGAGGGCAAGCGCCAAGGTATGTTCTCATGATTAAAATACTGTTGGGATCCAGGACCGAGGATAGCATGGTTGCTGAGCGTCGCGTCTGAGAGACAGCTTTAGCCATCAGCAGCCGCATGTTGTACAGATTTTTGTGACTTATTGATTTGCTGCTAGTGTACACATTACGAACATGGGCAGTCTAGAGTTGGGCCGTAAATTTATTGCGCGCACGCAATAAGGGGTGTGTGTGCAGTGCTGTGCCGCAGGTCCGCAGTCCGCAGTACCCGCAGTCCGCAGTACGCGCGGCGCAGTACGCGGCGAAGGACCCCGCGGTACTGCGGCGTACTGCGTATACTGCACGCAGTGCCGCAGATTTCGTCGAGCGTACTGCGGCACAACACTGTGTGTGTGTGTGCGTGCGTGCGTGCGTGTGTGTGTGTGTGTGTGTTCTGCAATCTCCCGTAGATGGATATCAACTTCTCTTGACCTACACATTGAGGTCACATTGCTGCTCGAGGTAGAATTTCCTGCCTGTTGTGAAGCAGCATCAAACTCATCTACTGGCTGCTGCTTCACAGAGCCTTCTCACATCTATCCTAGGTCAGGTGAACACGGCAGCTGTGAAAGGGCTCTGCTTCGGTGCCCCATTGGTAGATACATACATACATGCAACTCAAAAGTCATTTTCAACATAGGCCACTGTTTGCTTTTTACCTCTCAGCATTCTGTCTGCAGCCAAGGGGTCAGCAGGATCAGGAGACTCATGGGACCCCTCCTCTGACACCCCAAGCCTGGACAAGGGGGCCAGGGTGACTGACCCTAGGACCCCTAGAGAAGAGAGATCAGGCCTCAGCCCCACTGACGTAAGCCATCTTTCTGATGGCTGCCATGTACTTGCAAAGCTTGCTTCCTTTTTTGTACATATTCTTGTTGCTTTGGAGTGTGATGTACATGCTGCAGTGCGCTCACTTGACCCAGCCAAAGGCTCAATTGTAGTGGGGTTCATGTACACCACACTTGTGTGGTCTATAGCTGGGCTGGCTTGATGTTGCCAACAAGGTTGCAAGAAACACACGGTGATTGCTGATCATACTGGTGTCATGCCTGTGGTCTTCTGCACATGCAGTGATGTCGACAGAATCTAATGACAAAAACATTTCAGGAACTGCAGAAGAGCCTTGCTTTCCTGTTCCGCTTTGATGCCTTTGGTCATGGGCAGATTGCCCTGCAAGAATTTTTTAACAAGCTTCCCAAGCTTCCTCACAAACTTCTTGTATACATATTGCGCATAAATATTGCAGCAACAGCACTTTTTAAGAAACTCAGCTCTGGGTATATCCAAATTACTTATCCATATGTTGCTAACTCTTGACATTGGCAGTATTATGATCATCAAATAATGGTGCAGGGTCCACCAGAGGGATCACCAGAGCCTGGCAGCTATGCAGAGGAGCTGACCAAGAATGTGCGCCCCAATGAGACCCCTGATGGCCCCCAGGAAATGCCCCCAAAGGTTCCGTCTGCCGTTAACCCTCAGCAGCCAAAGGGCTCCCAGTCAGGGCCTACTCCTTGACAGCAAAGTATGAAAAGAAGTCACTTGGAAGTGATGCAGCTGGCAATCCTGGAACAGATGCTCAAGCTTCGCATCACTAGCAATAGTTCTGATGTCAGTCATCAGCACAGCACCTGTATCTGCTGCTTTTAAGCCTTCTGCAGCTGTTGCCAGCGCTGCTGGCCTGTCATATACATACCTTTTGGGTTTCACATTGACTCTGATAGCTGCATCGTAACGGCTGACTGCAGTCTTGGGACTTTGCTGCACGTCAGATAGGCTTTGTGTTTGTATGATAACTGGTAGTCCACACATTGTGCAGAGCGACGCCTTGCTTAGTGGACCCATCAATGGTACCCATCAATGGCTTGATTGATGGTACCAGGGGCATTTCATTTGTCTGGTTGTGCAATCATCGTTACTGAATGTGGCATACTGCAGAAGAGTCCAAGACATCAACAGAGAGAGGTGAGTTGCACCAATAGCAGGTTATCTGAAATGATACACCATGTGTGTAACTTACATTAACCATACTGTCCATCTTGAAGCCTTTGTTTGCTGCCCATCAACGTTGTGAACAGGCTGCTCAGCATGGTGCAAAGAAAATGCATGCTGTCTTGGACAGGGCAAACGCCATGTGGCAGAATGCATGACCGCATACCCCGAGCATCCCCCGAGCATTAATAATAATAATTAAAACGCTTTCCAGCTCATGATGAGTTAGGTACGTGCAGGACAAGTCTTGAGAAGCCTGTCTTGTGCGTCCCTGTAAGGCCTACTCATATGACAGTTTTGACAATCACGTAATGCAACATCATTGAAACTAGACCTAGCGGGGTTGGTATAAGGTCACAGCTGGCGCTGTAAGCAGGCTCATATCCGTATATGAGCCACACTTTGACAGTGCAAAGTGGCCTGTCGCACTTCTGTGCATGTGCTGATTGCATGTACAAGCATATATTGATCGTAATTTTTCAAACAACTGCTTACAAACAGGTGCTCCAGAATGCTGTTATAACAAAGCACAATCAAAACAGCAAACATGACTGACTTACTAAACACCTGCACCTGTGTGCACTCCATCAGACATCCCAAACAACTCATTGGCTGAATAGGCTCAAGCTGAAGAAGCTACTCACGAAGAAAAGGACTGTTACTAAACAGACACTGGACACACCCCAGCCTTCGAGAATGAAGGCATACAGTCAATCCGAAGAAGACATCCACTCAAATGTCACAACCCTGCAAATAATGATCAACTAATGCGTCCAGAGACGTTTCTGCTGGATATGTGATCTAGGATGAAGGGGTGAACTTGGTGGCAAAGTTGAAGGCATTGATGGCAGCAGGGTCACTGAGGTGGTCCTGCAGGTTCTCCACTGGGCCCTTGCCGGTCACAATAGCTTGGACAAAGAATCCGAACATGGAGAACATAGCCTGCGCTCACAAAGCCTGTATTGAGTACTAGCAACTTGCAGCCCTTCAGTGCTGGTGTGGAATGTCGAAATGTAGCATGCTAAAAATGCAAAAACCAATTGTTTCCCCAATTGCAATGCAGAATTGCATTGTGAGGGCTACAAAGGCAAGTGAAACCTGCATACAGCATCACTCCTGGTGGCAGCAGCAACAGCAGCAGCGGGCTTACCAAACGGCCGTTTTTAATCTCCTTGACACGCAGCTCAGCAAATGAATCTGGGTCGTCAGCCAGGTTAAGAGGGTCAAAGGGACCTCCTGGGTATAGGCTGTCAAGTCCCTCCACTCCTGGGGCCTCGCCGTTGGCACGGTATGACTCAGCAGCTCCCATCAAAATGACCTGTAATTGTTGCTGATGGTTTTACAGGCTTGCTGAACGACAGCATGCACCTGCCTTACGTGTGAGCAAGTGAGCGGCACACAACACTAAATGCAAAAAGTGATGAGCGAACCCTGGGGGCTGAACCTAACCTAACCAAAATCCATGTTGACGCATGGGTTTGGATTGAGAAATGTACCTGGACAGCCAGGGTGGCAATGATGGACTGGGCGTGCACCAGGCTGGAGTTGCCCAAGTAGTTCAGGCCTGCATACAAGGTTATATGTAGGGTAAGCTGGATGAATGACACGCAAAGATGAGTTACTACAAGTGCTGTGATGCTTGCCTTGATCAGCTGCACATGAAAGATAGTGATACACTGCATACATGCCGTTGAAACAAATTGCAGCAGCATATTCCAAAATAATAGCTTCCATAGGCAGTGTCCAGAAGCTGTTGCAACTGATGGCCAACAATAATGCTGTCCAGGTATCAGCTTAGGACAAACACAGCCCAAACACAGCGCAGGCAGCTTTGCAGCAAGATCCGATGCAACAATTGTGGCATGCAACATGTCTAGTCCAGGCTACACCATGCTGCATCAGCTGATAGCATTTTGGGGGGCTGACCATCCTTGTCAAAGATCTGGGCACCAGCCTTGAACCAGACTGGCTCCTGGAAGGAGACACCGTTGCCAGCCAACAGCTCAGGGGTGATGCATCCCAGAGCACCAAGCATGGCCCACCTGGCGTGGATCACCTCAATCTCCCTGTACCTGTGTTTCACCAAACAGGCAGCATGACACACACATATCCAGGATAATGAACATTGTCCAAGCACCTGACTCAATTAAAGGGTTGCAAGGTGACACAGACACTATGTTGAATTATGCACTTGAAAGCTATGCACGACTGAGACACAGACGCTAAGTTGAATTATGCACTTGAAAGCTGTGCACAACTGGGGCACAGACGCTATGTTGAATTACGCACTTGAAAGCTGTGAAAGAAATCGGTAAAAAAGTTTACGCTTTTCAGCGATCATAACGGGAGCAGCAGCCCAGGGCTATGACCATAGCCCAACTTGAAAGCTGTGAAAATGGGGATCATCCATATCAGATATCAGGCAAGATATTTGCAGGTATGCAGCACAATTGTCCAGCAGTGGCTTCACTCCCATGGCAGCATTGAGCGCAGGTGTCAATACATGGGACGGTAGTGTGAAGCCACCGTAAGCAGGACCGTGGCGCGCATAGATAGGTGTCGAAGATCACCTGGAGAATGTCTGTGGGTCAGCGGACAGACCGGCTGTGTCCCAGCCATAGTCTCCGGCAAACTCTCCGCTCAGGTAGTCAGGGGTCACACCCTCGCTGAAGGGGCCTGCGGCGGGGTACGCGAGAAAAGTCAGTCGCGTCATATTTGGCCAATTCAGGCCACGCGTACGCAAGACAGCAGCTGAGTTTTACGAGAGGCAAAGCATCAGCGCAGGCAAACTGCGTGTGCTTACCCAGGAACTTGGCTCTATCAGGGCCGTAGAACTCAACGGCTGCGCGGGTGACCTGGCGGTTGCCCTGCAGTCGCCATCAAATAGTTGAGTGATCAGCATGTATGGCAGGAAGGTCACACACGACGCTCGACACATGAGGCACAACCACCGCCACTTGCAGGAACTAAACTGCTTGTATGCAATGCAGCGATGAAGGCTTAACAGCAGAAGCACTGACTCGGAAAACACTGCGTTTCAGATTGTACCTGTCCCTGTGTGGGGACAGCAGCGCGCAGGGAGGTTCCCAGGAAAGCCTTGGTGACTGCTGCCATGTTGAGACTGTGGTTGCAAAGGTTCTGAGTGTTGACAAGCGAAGCAGAGGAGAGCGATGCGATTGACGTGCTGCAGGCTCTATTTGAAGCGGAGGGCTAGTGCAGATACGAATGCCCAATCGGCCAATCAAATGGATAGGACGAGATACGGGGCGACAGGCCACAGGCCCCATTGCTCTGCAACTCGCCTCGTGGAGCGTTACACTACATCGACCACGAATATGACCTCTAATGTTGTCATGTCTACAGGCAAGCCAATCTACATTAAGCTAGACTGCCTTCAGTTCTGGCAAGACTGTGCACAGATCTGAACTAAATGTAAACTTTTGACGTGCTAAGTATGCAACTTCTCTATGATCCAGGCACTTTAACAAGCTCTGCAAATCAGTGTATCCTTGGGAACGTGTATCTGAGATCCAATCTATCAAGGAAGCATGCAACTTCATGACAAAACGAACAGAATGGTGGCATGAGGAAGCGTTGTCTGACCGACACACACATGCCTAAAACATAAACAGCTCCACGACACTAGCACGATATGTTCCAAAAGATGTGCCCTTCCCTGCTTGTTGTCCCGACCTGCAGTGGGCCTCTACAAACCATAGTGCCATTCTATGCAAATCTGTTCTTGTGCAATGTCGCCTACCCAGAATGTGACGTGTATGACGGAGGACGTAGGCCACGGCATGCGTGCCAACTTATCGTCGGGGCTGTCCAATTGCAGGTGACCTTGACAAAGTTTTGCTGCGTCGCACGTCAGTTGCACTCCGGTGATTCAGTAGCGGTCGCCATCCTTCTTAGTCCATCTGTGCCCGGTGCTGTGTTTTCTGCGAGCAGCTCTACTGCAAAGGCGTTGACCTAGACAGCAGAAATATGCAGACCGTCTTGCAGCCGCTTCATCATCGATGCGGTATTGCGCTGCTTCCGTGCCGTCGTAGCCCATGCTCGCAAAATTCACTGAGACTTGTACGGGAAGAGAAGGGTCGGCAGGCCCTCCAGGTGGTCAACAGTTGCAAATCTTCCGACACTGACAGGCAGGGCGAAGCGGGCTTTACATCGCGCAGACTACTTAGCGCGGCCCTTGCAGCCGCTGTGTCTATAGGCACACTTGCCGCGACAGAGTCAGCACTGGCCAAAACGAACCCCGTCAAAAAGACTGATCCGTACGAGGTATCCCAAAAAATCAGCGCCGAAATTGAGTAAAAGCAGCGCATTGTCCGTAGCATGTAATTCTCATGTGCAGGACCTACAAAACATCATCAAGTCTAGGAGCAGTGGCAGCTCCGTTTCACTCTTTGAGTCATTTCAAAAACAAGCTCAGGAGGCAGCCAAGATCCCTGCTGAAATATTCAAAGCTCCCACTGAGGCCTTTGCGCCTGCACCTGAAGCACCAGCAATTCCTTTACCGATCACCAAGGCGTTGCCACAGCCGACAAGCAAGGCTGCTGCTGGTAGCGCCCCTGCGCGCATATCCCAAATGTGTATTTGTCATTTGTACATCCATCAAATTCATGCTGTACTTACAATTTTAGATGTGCTGCCAAAGGCATGGCAATGCGCAGTGCATCAAGTCTTTCACTTTTCTTTGGCACTTGCTCCAGACTCTGGAAGCATGGGTGTGGCTGTGTTTGCAACAAGTTTGTGCTAGCATGCATGCTCCAGGAGTAAAGCATATTGAAATAAGCTGCACAAAATGTCCTGTGAACAGCACAGCAGCACGTAAAACTCAATGTGTCCATTACGCCAACTCAGATGACGCCAAAGTTGTCCCATGAAGTTTCCGACTTAAGCAAGATAGCATGGCAGCTTCTGAACCAGCAATGCAGAGGAATTGCCTTGTGTACTCCAACAACAAAGTATGTGGCCAGTGAGTAGCTGAGCTGCTGCTCAGATATACAAGAAATTTGTATACCAGCCATAAGTAGCACTTGCTTCTGTGGCTGCAATCTGCGCCTTCCTGACAGTCTCCAGCAGCCCAAGAGCTTTTAGAACTTTGTTGTTGGTGCAGCTAGTGGCGGGCCTTCAGCAGGGTTGCTGGCAGGAGTGGGGGCAGTCGTCTTGGCTGCAGTGGCAGCTATCAGCTCCAGAGGGGGTAGAAAAGCTGCAGCTAAAGCACCTAAGCCAAATCAGATCAAAGCCAAGATCAAGGTGAGCCATATCAACAGCTGCTGCTGCAGTTACATCTCTCGTCGCGCTTTTTTGCACAAAGCTGCATAGCACAAGACCAAGCAAAACATGACACATGCTGACAAGCATTTGAGTTGTCTATGGTGAGGCTATGATTGCTTCTTGCAACCACTGCAATACACACCATTATCATTGACAGGGCAGTTATGTATGTTCGCAATGTTTATGCAAGGAACTAAGCATTGAGTACCTTATCTAGCAGTTTGAACAGCCCTGTGCAAAAGATGCTGTCCTGATACTTGTTGTGTGCAGCAGAGTGCTGCAATCAGATTTGATGCTTGGTTCGGACTGCACGCAGATTGTCAAGTTGCTGTTTGGCATCAAGCTTCACAGCAGAATGACAATCAAAGCATGTCTTGCATTTATAGGGTGGCACAAAGCAGGCCGGCAAGCAAGCCAGCAAGCAGGCTCCAAAGCCCAGCATTTCCCTTCCCTCTCTGGGTGGAAAGGCACAGCAAGTGGGCAAGACTGCCAAGATAAAGGCAGGCTCCGCCCCTCAAAAGGCAAAGAAGGCAGCTTCCAGTGGGAAAGGCCTCTTTGGCACTGCTAGTGTAAAGGCCAAGCAGGCTGCTCCCACAAAAGGCCTCTTTGGGACGTCCTCTACCAGAGGCAAGAGCACTGCACCTGCCAAGGGGGGAGGATCTTTGGGGACTAGAAGCACAAGGCCAAAGTCAGGTGCACTTTGTTTATCTTATGAATCATGAACCGAGGTCATGCATCCTATACAAGATGCAGCCAGAGTGCAGAGCAATTTCCAGTACATGGCGTCTCACATGAGCCCGGGCTGCTGTCCTGTGCTGTACCCACTTGATGAGCCATTGCCCAGTAGTCTGCAACCAGCAGCCCTGAAGCTGGTGCTTAGAGAATGTGTGCACAGATTCCACAGGCCAACAGGGAATTTGCCCCTTTGCATGTGGCATGTGCCCTTATGGTTGCACAAGGGCACAGCAGGTTGTGCTGGAGCATCCCACAATGTGTACAGATGCTCCAGCACAACCTGCTATGCCCTCGTGCAACCATAAGGGCACATGCCACATGCAAAGGGGCAAATTCCGTTGCCAAGCGCATTGTGCACTAGGACACAATGCGCTTGGCAAGGGTGCGCTGCATAGCACTGCATGGCTGACAACCTCTTGTCTGCCTCCCTGTACACTTCAGCACCTCAGCATGTGATGGGATGGTATGCACTGGGCACATGCATGAGACTTTGGGTCATCTGTGATGCTGCATCTTTGTACAACCTTGCACTGCAGGCGGCACAACAAAGGTGAGGGTGTCTCCACCAGGTCAGTCTGTAGCAGCAGCCAAGAAGGCTGTCACAAGCGGCGGCAAGAGCCTGGTAGATGAGGACACAGGCACCACAGTGGGTGAGCACCTTTCCTCCTGCCTGTCAACTACAGGTCAGGAAAGGTAGTATAATGCAAGGCAGGAGCCACACAGCTGTGCTGGCATTCACCCTGTGATAATGGTGCTAATGGTATAGTTAGTGGATGCCTGTAGTCTTGTTGCAGACATTGCAGAGCATTCAGGCTCCTCAAGGTGGCATGTGGTCTTGCAAGGGTGTCATCGGTGGTGCTTAAGAGCCTCTCAGACAAAGTTGCTATTCTTCCTGCCTGCAGTTAATCTCTAGGAAGCTGGGTGCATTTGTAGCTGTACAAAATGGTCTGCCTTAACGTCTAGGCACAACAACACCTGCTGTAGCACCAAGCGGTACACTGTGAAAATCGGCAGTTCATTTAGCTCAACAGACCCTTTGTCTGGGTACACACATCTACCAGGTGCAACAAGGGTGTATTTCCTTGCCATGGTGTCACAAGTCTTGAATGTCTGATCATATAAGTGGCAGTGAGAGTGCAGTTCTTGCAGGCTTGGCTGTTGCAGCAGGTGGCTTGACCACACATCAATGACATGGCCTGCTAGCATGAGCTCCTACAGCTCATTGCACATAGATCACAACAGCTTATCATAATGCTCTTACCTGGGAATCCAACGTTGAGCTTGAATTCAGGAAGTATGTGTTACTTTACCCAGGTGCTCTGGGCATAGTGGGCTTGGCTGTGGCAGTGGGTGCCTTGGCCATAGTCAGCGTAACGGGGTCAGTGGGGGGGTCAGGGGGGTCAGTCAAGGCTCCAGCAGAGGTGAAGCAGCTGCTGGATCGAGTGCCGGAGCCCCTGCCAGTTGTCAGGAAGGCTCAACAGGCTGCTACAGAAGTTGCCAGCAAAGGTGAGAACTGGAACAACAAATGATAGAAGTGTTACATTGCCTGTTGACGGCACATGCTTACACAATGACTCATGCTCACAGTGAGCTAGGGTTTGTGTCGGTTTTTAGGGTTTATAATGTATGAAATACAGCATATAAACTCTGAGTAGCTCACCGCGAGACTCATGGCCACAATACAACTCAATTCTTGCATCAATGACCTGAAGCAAAATACAATGGCTGGCAAAACATTGGCGGGTCCTTGTAGCAGCCGGAGAACCAATAAATCCCTGAGAAAATCTGCCTTTTGGCACTCAGAATTGTGGCACACAGCCGCTAATGGTCAAGAGCATGTCTCTAAATTAGGACAGCTGAAGAGGCCGTCTAAGTTTGCAATAGTAGGTACACCACTGGACCATCTGGCGTCTCAATTATATCCACAGGTGAGCTATGTCTGACAAAGTGTCTCTTGAGCAGGCTAGGTGTCATGCTGTGCAGGCTCACAGGCGGCTCATTGCCGCAGCCTTGTTCCTGGTCAGTATAGTACTGAAACAGGCAGTGCCTGTGCAGACCTATGCATTGCAGCTTTGAATACTCTACATGCAACATACACTGTTTGCTTTGTGGCATGTGTTCTCTCAACATCAATTCCTTATTCTCTGTAGCTCAAAAGGCTGTGCCCCAATCTGCCCCCAGCTTGAAGACCACAGCGACTCCCAGCCCCCCCTCAATCAGTCCACCATCCTTTCCAAGCCCTAAGGACATCCAGCCACCAAGCACTAAAGACACCCTACCCCCGGTAGCTCAGACCCCTCAGACCCCCTCTGGGCCTGATCTAGTCCCTGAGCTTATGCAGAAGCCCAAGACAGGTATGGCAGCAATGCTGGGGGTTCACAAAACATTAGACGCAAGACAACCATCTTCTGGCAGTATGTCTGCAATGCAGAGCAAGCGTCCAGTCAATGGTGCTGGTGTCTGTCATGCATGTGCTTCTTTGTAGGCTCAAAAGTGCTCATGACATCAGCATTTCCAGCATAACATATGTCAATACCCTTGCATCATTTCTAAACGTGCATCTGCAAAATGGGAAATCAAAATGGAGTGTGTTGGGACAGCTCCTTACGCTACAGCAACAAGCCAGTACACGACTTCCAGAAGGAGGCAAAGTTTTTGCGTGCATGTGTGAAACTGCAGGAACACCCCTGGCACCCCCACCCAGCGATGCCACCAAGCCCAAGATACCCTCAGGACCAGATCTGCGGGTTCCTGGACCCCCAGGGGCTAATGCTCCTTCCCTGGGGGCTGCTCCTCAGCTGGCCTCAGCTGGGCTCCCTCCCTCCCCTGCCAAGGCAGGTGACAAAGCAAGCAAGAAGGTGGCATTCCTTGGCGCTGACTGCACAGCTTCTGTGATTGTACAGCTGCCAGCATGGTTGGTCACTCACACATGAGTCATGAAGCATCAGCACCCAAGGGACAATGCTGGCACGTCAAAAAAACTGCATGTGAAAGCCTTGTAGTCCACAGTGAATATATTGATTTTCATTTTCTGTTTTTTGGGACTCATCACAGGAGTCAAAAGATCATGACTGGGAAGTTAACATGCACTAAGCACTAAGTGTCCAAAGGTTTGCAACAATAGAGCGTCAAAGAAACTGCAGAAATGGTGATGATGATGATGGTGGCATTGCCCTGACCCGCCTCAGTCACACAGCAGCCTTCTCACCATGCACCCAGCCACTGCACAGATGCCTAGTCATGTATCTGGCCTTCAAAAAAAGTGGGGTGTAGCAACAATAGCAAAGTCAATCTGAACAAGTTTCACCAGGCACAGCAATTCAAGCTATTCCTGTACACCATGGTCAGCATTGCTATTGCCAGGTCACACAACTGTTCTTACCATGCAGTACGCACATATACAGTCCTTGCACCAACCACAAGCAGTATCGCAGTTTGCTAATGTTACTGCTGATGCTGTGTTCAGGCAATGGAGGCAGTTCCTCAGATAGCTCAGGCCCCCAAAGCAGTGGACTCAGCTGCCAACAAGGTACAGCACTTCACACTAGCAGTGCTCATGACTTAGCGTTGATGAGAGTGCTGAGTCATGCTGCCTGCCTAGGCAGGGCTGCTGCATGGATATCTGTATGGTGCTGTGCAGCTGGCTAAGATCCAGGGTTTGCATGTGACGGCAATCTGCAGTACTCACAGACATTGGCCTTGCTATAGTGTATTTCCTGTATTGCGTATTTAGGATCATGTGTATTCCTATCTATTTGTAGGATGTACACATTCCTATAGTGTGTACTTATTGCAGTGTTTTATTACAGTGTTGCTTGAGTGCATTCACTATGGTGCCAAATTCAATCTTGCAAAACAAAGTGCATTTAGCAGGACGTCAAAGCCATTTGCCATGCTGCAGCATTGAACGCCAAAGCTGTATCAAGAGTACTAAGTTGTAAGGTGTATTGGCTCAAGATTTTGTTGTGCTTGTGTCAAGGCAGGGGCAGTCTGTGGGTGGCTGTGCGTTGTTCACCAATTGGACATATTGGCTGGCACTACAACATTGTGCTACACCCTTTTACTTTGTAGCAGAGTCACAAATATCAAACAATGTGCTGTTCAGCAGCATTGAAACATGGTTCTGCTGTCTGGTGTTACGGTGAAGGTGATGTGGTTTGCCCTACAATCCATAGGTAGCAGAGGTAGCCCCCAAGGTAGCCCAAGCTGCCCCCAAGCAGGCGCCTGCTGACCCCAGCACCTCTGTGGGCAGCCCCATAGTGCTGCTGGCTCTAGCAGGAGTGGCGGTCTTTGGAGTGCTTTTTGCCAAACAGGCACAGCCAGAGGGTGACAGCAAGAACAGCGGGGCAGTGGCTAAGAGCCCTGCAACTTCATCCAATGGGGCACCTGCTTCTAAAGGTCAAGCGCCTCAGTCAGCTGGTATGCATTGCTCTTGCACCTGCAGCCACTTGTTGGGAACTGATCTATAACCCTTTTTACTCTCAGCCGCTGGTGCCACCATGAACGGCGTCTGCATGTGTGACATTATTGATGTGAGATGGATGTTTGCTGTCTGCTGTCAGCTGTCTTGTCACAAAGGAAAAACGAGCATGCCTGCCGGCTAAATGCTTCATTTTGAAGTCGCAAATGCAGTACTGTATGATCACATTGTGACAACAAGTATAACAGCTGGCAAAGCCTGACATTTTGCTGTTACAAATTGCGGTCTGACATGTGTCGATAGGTGTCTTCTACAAGCATGCTGTTTGCCATCAGGGCCTGTATGTCATATGCTTGCTTTATGCCTGTAGAGGAAGCTGCAGCCGATGCCAAAAAGCGTGCCAAGGAGGCACGTGAATGGATTGACAACTGGAAGAGCAAACAGTGAAAGAGGCAAACTGAAATGTGGTGCTGTGTCTCTGAGGTCATGCACCACAGCTGCGAAGAAAATTTGCGTTTTTGACCCCAGCATTGAAGCTGAAGAGTTCAGATCAAGAAGCACCCCAGCATTCTTCTAGGGCTTCCACTGGTGTCAGGCTGGAGTGTCTTGGGCTCTCCAATACTGTAGCTGTATTTTGGACTGTTTATAACTTATTGCCATGCACAGCATTTCTGTTGTCTCTGTTTTGTCTTGGTCACTTACATGTTGAGCAGCCCAAAAGGGTATAACCAGTGCTGAACACAGGTGATTGTGACCGTCTAAACAGTTTTTGCCAGACGTAATGAATGCTTGTGGTCAATGATGTTTTTCCAACTTTCTGTACACACATATCTACCCAGGTATGTTGCACACAAGCCGAGCAGCAGATGTACGTGATTTATGGAGATACTGACAGGCTCGCTTTCTTCGTGCACACAGTATCAAAGTGGCACTTCTTTGGGACTTGAGATCGGATCAAATGTGAAAGGGACATCAATCAAATGTGAAAGGTTTACACGCATATATGCAGCGATATTTGTGACAGCATCGCGTGTGAAAGATATGCAGTGACAATTCGCGCCTGCACCGCAGCAGGATCACTTCGTGTGCAGATCCGCAACATGATGCAACAAATGTCCTTCAGAATTGTATATATTATTACTGTTTCACAAAGATGGAGTTGTTGACCAGAATAAAGCAATTGCAGGTGCCTATCCAGGCTTTCATAAATTTAACAAGTAGTACTTCAGACTACAGGGCTGTTCAAACATGCCACATGGCATCTCTGTACCTGCTGGCAGAGCTATGAAGAAGCAACGGTCATGATGGCAGTGCCTGCTAATAGGAAAAAGGTGATACTTCTGATTGAGCTTATATTTGCATGAGCTGCACACAAGCTATCTTGCTAAACCTATGGAATCAAAACTGCTGGTGATTGGTTGGGCAACTCTGAATCCGGATTTGTCAGCCTGGACAAATCTGAAATGGAGGATGCTGGCTGCAGACAGTCATGACGTCAACTGTGTCGACAGTGATGGTGATAGTGATGCTGATGTCAGTGGCAGTTTAAACATGTCGGGACAGGTCTTGCAATGTCTATGTGATGTATACGTGTGTATGTGTTGGACCCATACTTTGCTGATGAGCAGAAGACCAAGGGTTATTCCTTTGTTGGTGACATTGATGTGAAACAGTTTGTGGCTACATGTGACTTCTGGCAGTCAAATAAGACCTTTGATGAGAAAGCTGCTGTTTTGCTGCAGCCATTGGCCGTACCAGAGTTCAGGTGGCAGAGTGTGTCAGTGGACTTTATCACTCAATTGCCTGAGACTGCTGCAGGCCATGCGGCTGTTGTGGTGTTTGTGGGCAGGTTGAGCAAGATGATGTTGCATTACGTGATTGTCAAAACTGTCGTATTAGTAGGCCTTATAGGGATGCACAAGACAGGCTGCTCTGGAGAGACAAGACTTGTCCTGCACGTACC
>JAABUP010001405.1_pt1 | contig 50346 bp, 64 predicted proteins | sample 5559201 | NCBI WGS metagenome assembly JAABUP01 (sample SAMN10711887, study PRJNA513373) | rock metagenome | isolation source: Antarctica rocks | place: Antarctica | reverse complement strand
GGCATGTTGAGGATGCAACCCATGATTGTGTCTGTCCTGTCCTACATTTCCCACTACAAGAGCTTTACTACTTTGTTTCCATGTTCTGCTCAAACGCTGCTTTTGTGCTTTTGCCCCTCTGCCAGTAATCACAGATGGGAGTTGCGTTGACCTGGCAGCATCCCTTCAGCCAAGTCTCCTGATGGCTCTTGTTTGATATGCAGGCTCAGACAAGAATGTCCAGATCATGTGCCGTGTCTGTGAAACAGGCAAGTATCTGGAGAAGGTTGCTCTACCATACGTGTTTAGATTTCTCAGTACAGAGCTAGCAGCCATGAATATCAAGTGTACACTTTCTGTGCAGCAGTAGCTTCCCTAGATTAGATCAGGCCACCTTGATAATTGATCTTCACAAATTGCAGATCCTGGAGGAATCTGACTTAATAAGTGCTGCAGTTCCTCCCATGCTCAACTGTGCAGTCATGCTTTCCTTGGTAGATCGAGTCTCAGAGACCCATTCCCGTGCACTGATCTGCAGATCCTGGCAGTATGCCTGGATCCTAGGGAGTCGTAGCAGGCATGTGAGGTTTCGTCAGGTTGTGCGATGCACTGGTGCTCGCTGGACGCCTAATGTGGCGTCATGGTCGAGATGTCTACATGACGCTTGTGTAGATGTTCTTGTGTCAATTTGCACTTGCTGTCATATTATGACAGCAACTTATTAAGTTGAGGCGGCACAACTGCTTTCACAAGACTGATCAGTGACGTAACAGTCAAGCCTTGCTCAGCCGATCAGGGCAGACAGCACTGCAGACAAGCAAAATTGTTGTGTACAACATCCACATGATAGGCCCCAGACGTTGACTTGCTACTGACCCCACTTCAGTCACAATTACAGCTCAGCCAAATGCAAGTTGTCAGCAAAATCAGGGTTAACTGATGACATGGCACCATCGAGGACATTTGCAAACCCCCTACCCTAACGTGACTGTGCGTCAATGAAACAAATCTGAAGAGATAGATGTACAACAACGGTGGCTGTGTCAAAGCAGTAGACGAAAAGGCTGTAGTCAATGAGTGCAACGTTGTACAGCATGTGTTCACAACTGCATTGCCATGCTATCACTGTGGCAGTTGCGCCAAGATGCATTGTCAAGCACCTTGACGCACCTGATGTGGTAATCTGTTGACAGCGATTGCAGCATAAATCAATCCTTAGCGTTCACAACAAATCAATTTTGGAGCAGAAAAAGGTTGCGCTAGATATATACATGCGTACATCCTGTGTCTGCATGCTACCAAAACACACAGATCAGTACAATGGAACACTCACTTCGAGCAGTATACACGCTTGACTTTTCAAGCTGCCTTGCAAAATGTCCTTCCTTAACACACAGCAGAAGGACATCAACACCAAACCAATTTAGAGTCAAAAATCAAGCATAGTATATCGGCGCTTCAAGCTGCATACCACAGCTTCCTGTTTGTGTGTACAGCTGTCATAGGCAGACACTTGCTTGGCGGTGGGACCCCTGTCATCAATTGGCTAGGCCAGCCGTCTCAACCTTACATCTCATGACGCTGTGAACGCTGGGCTTAGCGACAGGCTTCGGAGCTGCTTTGCCGAAAAACTGCGACAGTCGCAACACCGTTTTAGCCTCGCCTGCGTCGTCGTATGGTGCATCGATTGCATCAAGCAAAATACCGAACGCATACCTTGGCAAAGGATGATTTGAGTCACTTCTTGTGTTCCTCCGGTGTGGCTTCGGCGAACTCCTTCCAGTGCTGCGAGAGCTTCGCCATCTTGCCGGGTTCTGCTGTTTGCGTTCTTTCCTCGTCGTCAGGCATGTTTGCTGCCAAAACTGGAGCGGTTTTCCCCAAGCGTGCACGGCAGCTTCTCCTGTTGTGAGCAGCAACTGCTACATGCATGCATAGACAGTACTGACTTGGCATCCGCAGGCCGTGATGCGCACGCCGTGAATGAATAAAAGCACACTTGCCAATTGATTAATAACTTGAACGGGATGTCCAGTTGTTGAACCAACTGTAAATCAAGAGCATATTTGCACTCCGCGTGGTCTGTCAAGTGCTGTTGTTGAACAATCCTTGCCACGACACAGGTGCATGTGAAGCTTGTTTACACTGTAAAACTGTAGTACAGAACCTGCTTCTTTCTGTGGGTCAAAACATTCAGACCACTGACGAGGTCGTTCATTCGCCTTCCATAGGTCTCAAGGACACAAATGTAAGTAGTAGTACAAGAAATGCTTCTAGCACTGTATTATTTAGTTTCATTGTCTTGAATGACATTGTCCTCAAGTTGAACTTAAAGTTTGTAAAGCTGACCTGGCAGGCAACGAACCCGTGAAACGAAAATTGAGGACAGTGAAATTGGTAGTAATCTACCCATATCAGTTGTCATGTATGATCACTGATCACTTGTCACAGTGCAAAATTGCAGGCAGGGCTGAAACAGGTATGTTTTAAATCAGTGATGGCGACCACTGCCAAGTGCTGGTTCCATAATATGGTCATGCAGCCACCACATGACCAGAACATAATTGCCAAGCACCTCATGAGTCAACCAGGAGGCAAAAGGATTTTTCACTTTTGGCATAATCTGCATCAAAAAAAACTTTAATGGCCTTCCAAATGTGTTCAAGACTATCCAGCGCCCAGCAAGCTGCCCTCGACTTGATGGTTGATAGTGTTGCAGTGCTTGCAGATAGACCTGATATTCGCCAGACAAGTTGTGCTGCTTAGCTCCCTTCTGAAGGATCTTCAGATATCTCTCTGAAGGCAGTGCTGGCTCAACCTGCAAGTCATAAATATGTTTGGCCATCAGACTGCCAGGACTGGCCAACAACATGAACCTATGATGCATCAAACCCAATGTGGTGGATGTGCCAAAACTGATTCATGCAAACATGATACATTGTCTGCTTCAAGCTCTGCGCAGAGATGTATTGCACCTGTGAACCTATTTTGCCTTACCAACAATGAGCTGGTCAGCAAGGTGGCAAGTGTGGCCTAAGCCCCAGCACTCACATTGTTTGAAGCCACATTGCATATCCAAAAGCTGAGGCTGCTCAGCATTTTATGCATACCTGATGATGCCGGGAGTTGGGGTGTGTGAGCAGGGTCCAAGCCTGTACAGTCTGACCATTGTACATCTCACATGGAACACTTTCCAGGTAGTACCCATGTTGTCCGCTGCCTCCACCACCCTCTGTTCTCACTATTTGTGCCATATCCTCCTGAGTGATCTGATGCACTACGCCATGGACTGTGAAATATTTGTGCCCATTCTGCAAGGCAGGTTTGCTGGTGCTGGCTTGAGATGCCATTGGATGGCTGCCGTCTAAGTCAAAATCGTTGCTCTCATAGTCACATGAGGCATCTGAAACGGGGCTGGTTCGGCTTCTCTTTGAAGCAGAACGGGCAGGGCCAAAACTTATTGGCAGCTCTGGGCTGCCGAAGACGCCGTTGGAGGGAACGCTTGGGCGTGGTGACTCTGGGTCCTGATCAGCAGCAGCAGCAGCATCTGCTTGCTTCTGCTTCTTGATGGCAATAGCTAACTGCTGAGCAACAGGCTTGGAAGGGGTGCTGAACATTGTTGCTTTGCCAGCTTCTGCTGTTGCTGCCTTTTGCTGTCTGTGGCTGGCCACTATCAGTGTTGGTGGCTGTGGATGCCACTGCAGAGGCTCAATTGTACCCATGCCTGGTTCCATATAAGGCAGGCCAAGGTGCGAAAAGGTCAACACATATCCCACAACTTGGCAAGGATGTGACTGTTTTGGATGAACGTTTCTGCGTTTGGTGAGCACGTCTGGGTCCATATTGGAACCAAAAGAAAAGTACCACAGAAGCCCGTTCTCTGAGGCAACATCTTCAGTATTGGTTTGCTTACTGGTGGGGACACCACCCCTGTACAACAGACGAAGTCCTGTGATTTCCAACTTAAAAACCTCATGCCATTGTGCCATTGCCATGAGGAGAAACTTCAGCGACAGGGGAAAAGTTCCCAACGATATCTTTCACACCAAGTCAAACAGAGTTCTGACAGCTCGATATATACCGCGGGGCATTCGCTTGACTGGTCAGAAACGCAGAGTATAATCTCCACAAAAGACACCTGCAGAAACCATAAGGTAAATGAGATATCAGCGGAGGGGCAAGTCCAACATCGCTGAAGTCGATCTGCTGTCTCGGCGGCTTACAAGAAGGCTGGCAGGAAAGTGAAAGGATTCAGCAGCAAGGCACAGGCGAGCCCCAGCCACGCAAGCTTTGCCGCCACAGCCAGAAGCCCTGCCATGCTGCAATATGAGCGATCTATCTGACGTACAAGGCGCCAAGGAGGACACTTCATGTCTGCCGTAATCTGAATGCCAAGGGTGATGAGTCACCAGCCGGAAAACGCTTAAGCATGCTTAAAATGCTTTGTGCAGGACTAATCAAAGGGAACTTGGAACCATCGGATTCACACTAGTAAGAAAAAAGGGGACTTGGACGTGATTTTTCTCCCTGCAGCATTGCAGTCCCTCTCTCTCTCTGTGAGAGTCTGCAGCCCATGTGAGCAGATACCACAAGGTATTTCAGCATAATCAAGTTGAACTATGTGGTGCCCTACTACACCTAGTCTACTGCATTCAATACAAGACAGCCCTATCTACTTGTGGACAGCACAAGCCTAGTGCCACTAGCCGTTTGAAAAACTTTGCCATAATTGCATGGCATATTGCTGCTACAGATCTGCTCAGGCTGCTTGCTGGTGGTAATTTGTCAGGAATTTACTCAACAACCAATTAAAGCGTGCGCGCACCTGCCCAAGCGTGACAGGACAACCAGATTCACTTATCTGTCTGACCAAATCATCAAAAGCTTCGGGCGAAGGGTGCCCTTGCGCCTGTACCAAACATGCAAGCATGATAGCGCGGTCAGCAGTATCAGTCCATGTGATCAATGCCCCATCCACAAAAAGCATGTTATCAGGCAATGCTGCTGCCACAGCACTACCTTCAACAGTACCCTCAGGTTGAGACCCTGACTGCAGCCCTGCTGCCCTACTGCTACGCTTCCCTCTTGCAGCATTCTGTTGGGGTGGGGACTGCTCAGAAGCGGCTGCTTCACATTGTGCACCACTGGTATGGCCTTGAGGCCTGGAGCCTTTGGGTGCCCATCTGCCAGCAACATTGTGGCGAGGCCTGAGCTGACGGTCCCTACCAGGTGAACCTTGATTGATGAGGCGGCCCTTGTCGGCATCAGGGGAGGGGGCCTGGATGAAGACACTGGGGCCAGAGCACTGGGGTCGAGAGGGTTTCCTGGGCCTCTTGCGAAAGGACACCGGCGCCTCCTGCTCATGTGGCTCCTGCTCCTGCTGCTGCTGCTGCTGCTGAGGGACATTCTCAGGCCTGCTGCTGGGACTAACGTTGGCAGAGGTTTTGCGCTTGGCAGCTTTGCTGGGACTATCGCTGACAGAGGCCTGTCGCTTAGCAGGCTTGCCACGACTAGGATCAGCTGAGGCTTGTCTCTTGCCAGCCTTGCTACGACTGGCACCAAGAGATGCCTGCTTTGCAGCCTACAGCATGTTGTAACAACTTGAATCAGTCAGTGCATGGAATACATGATGTGTAGAATACCAGCAGTGAGCAATGAGTCAGCATGCCATCGCCAGGCAGTGCAGGTAGAAGATCTGCAAGCTGGCAATCTTCTGCATGCAGACAAGATGCTTGTACAACTTCAGCAATTGCTTTCAGGTGCTAGACACAAACAGGCACGAAAAGCAGCAGAGCTGTGACAGGCAGTTGCTGACCTGCTGAGCTGCATTGCTTGCATGCCGCTGCCCAGGCTGTTCACCCACTTTGCGCTGCTGCCTGTCATGGCTGGCTCTCTCATTGTCCGGGTGCAAATCAGTACAGGCCAGAGAGGTGCGCCCACATCTACTTTTGGTCTGCTCAGGCGCAGACTCATTGTCATCAAGCAGGGCATGCTTGCTGCTGCGCTTGCGCCCGCTTGTCCGCAAGCCTTTCTTCTTTGCTGAAGCTGGCGATAGCCTGCCTGACCTGGTCACACTATCACTTGCTGGTTGTGCTGCCTTGGGAAGGCCTAGTCTCGCCAGTTGCCGTTCAGAAACGGGTCTGAGCCGTGAAGATTTGGACTTGGACTCAGCCCTTTGAGCAGCTGAGCTGGGTCGAGAAGGGCGTGCCCTCTTGCGAGCTGGCTCATCCTCTGAGCTGGACTCAGGCTGAGACATCTCATCCCTCTCGAAGGCATCCTCCTCAGAGGAGGACGAGTCTGGCTGAGACATCTCATCCTGTTCAAACTCTGAGGGGGAGAAGTCTTCATCTTCAGAGGAATCTGGCTGAGACATCACATCCTGCTCATAGTCTTCCTCTGCAGGCTGTGGTGGGCTGAGGTCATCCACCACATGGTGGCTTTGATTGTTGACATCAGCTTCAGGTGATGCAAAGGTGCTCAGATGTTGTGCACCAAACTGCAGCATCACAGGAGACTGACAACTGGACAAGTGACTCTGCTGCTGCTGCTGCTGCCGCTGCTGCTGGCTCTTTGGAGTTGGAGCACATGTCTCAGGAGAGGGATCATGAGCAGGGACTGCCGTCAAGCTTTGACCAGACAGTGAAACGTTCAGCTGGCTGAGACCAGCAGGAGCCTCAGACACACGCACAGACTGATGACCAGACATGTGCGCCGGCAAGAGGTCTGCAGAACCCAGAGCTTGCAGCACCTGTTGGCCGGCCAAGTCCTGGGGAGAAAGTACATGGGCTAGGGGAGACTGAGGGGGTTGCTGGGGTGCAGGCGCAGGGTGGGGAGTAGCAGCTGCTGTCAAAGGCACACTGCTGAAAAGCTGCTGAGACAGCAGCTGGACAGCAGGCAAGGCAGCATGCTCAGCTCGAAACAACCTGCCATGCTGGGCATGCACAGCCTGCAGACAGGCTTGAGTGCTTGGCTGCTGATCTGCAGCTTGATCTGCGTCAGTGACGTGGCAGTGCAGCTGCTCACACTGCTGATCAGGCACAGGAAGGCCCCTCTGGCCATGATGCTGCTGCTCAGGCCCTGCAAGACCAAGCTCCCCTTGCTGCTGCTGCTGCTGCTGCTCTGCAGAAGGCGTATGCTGTGCAGCAGTCTGCTGTACAGGTGCACCTGAGAGGAAAGCGCCAGGTGACTGCAAGCAGTCATCTGGTGGGTTGGTCGCTTCAATCACAGGTGGATCTAGCAAGGCATCCTGATCCATGGGTTCTTGATGCTGTGCTTCCTGGTAGTCATCCTCTAAGACGGAGCCCTCATTGTGTGCCTCTGCAACAGACTCCTGTGGGAGGGCAGGTGCCAGCATTTGATGCTCCATATTGTCAGAGTCCAAGCACAGACCTGCAGCTGCCATGGGAGCTTCTTCTTCCGCAAAACGGTGCAGATGTTGTTGCGGAGCCACTTCACGCTGACTGCCCGCAAGACCAAGAGCGTGCGCATCCTGTGAGGGTCCAGGCTGGGTCTGCTCTTGCTGCAGTGGATCTGGACCAAAGCCACCTGGCACCTCCAAGTCATGCCTGTGGCTTTGCGTTGCCTGCTGGGCCTGACTGCTACCCACGGCTGGCTGAGTCTGACTGTCTTCAGCAACTGACGGCTGATTGCTGAGCAAGCAGGCAGCAAAGGTGTTTTGAGCTGGGAGTTTGGCCCTGGAGTGCTGGCGTGGGGGCCTCGGAGCTGGCCTGGCTACAGGGGCCGGACTGAGTTGATGAGCAACCATGGCAAATGGTGCAGGTATGCCTTCGGCCACCTCCACCACCTGCTGCCCATGTGCTTGCCCTGCACTTGCATGACGTATGAGTCTAAGTGCTGCAGCATGTGGGCAGACAGCCGTCCTACTGAGTGCACAAATGCATTCTACATCACCGTTTACGACCTTTCATGTGCCTGTGAAATGAGCAAAAAGAGTACATGCAACACAAGAGAGTTGGACGAGAACTTCAGCGAAATTGAGGGACACATCACAAAAAAGCATAGCTGCAGCTTGAGTCTGCAAGCGATATAAACCTACCTGGCTCAACGCTTTCTGCATGTGCAGCAGCCAAGTGGCTGTCTGCCACAGCCTGATCAGCCTGATGCGCAACAGCCAAGAAGTTACGAGCGGATGGGCTTAGTGTGATGTCATCAGGACGCCTCCTGCTTGTCTGGGGCATCTCAGGCTTCCTGCACAACACACCCATTACCTAAATACATCAGCATTTTTGGCACAAATTGCTGATCGGCATCATACCAAGCCCAGTATCTAAACACGTGTTTGTGGGTATAATGTCATGCCAGGCTCGGTATCTTACCAGCTGTGACACACATGTATGCGTCACCAGTGATGTGATACTGCATTCAAAACAGGCTTTAAGGCTCAACTGACAAAGTCACTGACACATGTCAATCACAAGTGCAAAAATAAGAAAATGATTTCTCCAGTCAAGTGACTCTGTGCAGAGCATCGTTTTTGAAGAAGTATTCAGTGTCACGCCCTTGGATTGACAGGATCTGAGGTCCTTTAACACAAGAGGCAGACCTGATCTTTGCAACACGGCCAGCCACAAGGCGCTCATCCTCTTCTGTTGCTTGACTGTTGGCGGGGTCATCAAACAGCAGAAAGACTGGAGGCTGCAGCACGATTTTGCGGCTGCCTCCGTGCTGCTTGGGCCCCTCCTGGTACCCACATGCAGGCTGTGTCAAGAAGCTGGACCGCACCATAGTCTTAGCTGCAGTACATAGAAAACACGCAATCTCAGAAAGCAGCTTTAGTCCTTTGCTTTTTGCTAATCTTCCTCTGCAGAGTGTATGGTCTGTGTACAAGATTTTTGCGATTTATGCGTCCTGGGCAAAGACAAACAAGTGCTGTGCCAGGTGAAGGCACAAAGCTTGGGAACAACGGCAATGGTGCTACGCAGGGGAAAACACAGAATGGCATCAAGGTGTGAGCCGTATGCTTGTTTAGACGTGATAGAATACATGCATCAGGAATGATCTGCTGTGATAGCACACACTGCCATTTAAGCCAATGCAAAGAGGCTCTCACAGAACCAGTGACATTGCTAGCTAGCCACACTGGTATTGACTGTTGCATCATGCATGCATGCACACACAACTGCAGTTGGTGTATGGCAGATTGACAGACCAGGCTTGGGCTTGGTTGCATTGGGCCTCTTGCCCCCCAGAGGGTCCCCGACATGGGAAGTCTTGGGCTTGTTGTGCACCACCTCCTCATACATCTGGCGCAGCATCATGCCACTGCGGCTCTGCACTCACAGATGACCTCAATAATAATGATAATAATAAACATAATAATAGAAATAATAATCATCATCACCATCATAATAATCACAGTCATAATGATAATAACAACAACGCTTTCCAGCTCACGATGAGCTTGGTAGACCGTGTAGAGATGACCTCAATCCTTGAATGAATCAGGGCCGGGATGAAGGAAGGCTATTGCCATGAAGACAGTGAGTGCTATGCAAGGTGAAAACACAGATACAGTTCACACAGTCTAAGTCGTCATACATCAGCCAAAAGACTTGCTTCTTGCAGAGTTTGGTGGCATTACAGTGTAAAAAAAAGAAAAGAAAGGACTATACGTTTCAATGTCAAGTGAATGAGAAGCCAAGTATTATAACAGACTGCCCTGCAATACAAAGTGACATGATTTTGAAATGAGGTCTGCAAGACCAGCATGCCGTCCTAATTGCTGTTGATGCTGTGAACCTATACTACTAGGTTCAGGCCATCATGTTGCTGGAGTCACACACACAAACACAGACACACAGCCACACAAACTCTGTTATACACATGGGCGCACACACACATTTGCGCACGCAAGCACGGACACACGCACGCATGCACAGCTCAGCCAACCTGCAGCTTGAGGTGAGGGATGCAGGGCAGCAGGCGCCAGCGGTTGGTGATCTCAGTGCGGTAGTCTTGTGAGGAGTCCCTCAGGCCGTGCAGCCTTTCAAGATGGCGCTGCAGGCGCACGCTCTTCTCCATGCAACCCATGGCTCTGGTGATGATGGCCACCTCTGAAGGTTCCAAAGGCCGTGTCACATGCTCCCTGGCTGTCTACCCACAGCATACAATTGTCAGTTTGTTGGATGAGACGTATGCACAGCATGCAATTGTCGATTTGATGGATGAGACGTACGCACAGCATGCAATTGTCAGTTTGATGGATGAGATGTCTTCACTCAATGTGTGCCTCACGTGTGATGGAAGGACTATACTTCTGTGTTCCTATTGCAGCTAGTGATGATGCATGAATGCGCTGTACAGTGTAATGTAATGCGAGGAGCTTTGTGCTGACTTGATATGCCAGCCATTCGTTATGATTGGCAGCGTCTCAGTTGTTGATGGACGCTGCTGTGCTGCAAGCAGCTCATGTCAGATATTGTTCACAGGCAATGAAAGAACCTGGGAAGGAAACTGTTGGTATGATGCAGCACAACGCCCATGAGCTCTTGGCAAATCAAGCAGGTCACGCAAGAAGCTCACCCTGAGGCAGTTGCCTTCTACCCTGTGACACCTGTTCTTCTGGCGAGTCTGCATCTCCTTGACTGTCTTGACCGGCATCAGGTGGCGGCTGATCAGGTCTAGGTCCAGACCATAGCGGTACATTCCTGCTGCCACCAGCTCATCCTCTGCCTGGGTCCAGATCATCTGGGGCGGTAGGGCTTGGAACTGCAGAACCAGCCAAGAGAGCTACAGGTCTGGTCTGGCTGCATGTGTGTTGGCAGCCATGGGTTGCAAGATACGCCAGTGGGTGTTCATCAGATGCTGGGACAGCTGATGCATTGTGACATGCACTGATGGATGCATGTTTATCTCTGCAGATGGACAAGTGGGCTGATGGGGGGGGCCTGCCACAATAGATCCAAGTATGCTAGCTCATTAGGGTGATGTGCAGTGAGGGGGTGCAGACTGACCCTGGGGAAGAGGTCAGGATCAAAGTAAGGCTTGAAGATGGCCACAGCCTGCTTGACTTCTGCAGGAACAGTGGGCGCAGGCATCCTCTTGTCCTTACTGCTCTGACCACCCTCCCCACCAGCAGGCTCGCTTGCCACTGCCACCTGCAGAAATGTTTCTGTTTTTAACCAAACAAACCCCCAGCTTTTGAGTTCCGCCAGAATGAGACGGTTCATGGGACAGCCTTTCAGCCATGTAGTTGATCAACAGACAACTCTGCGGTAATTAGGAGCAGGCCCTGATTAGGAACATTTGCCCCGATGGGGACGTGCATGAGACAGTAAATCATCACACTGGTCATCAGATCTTCTGACAAACAACAGGTCAACTGGGATGTCACAGCAAGGTCACTGAGCTTCTTCTGGGCTGCAAAGCGCGTAAGTGTATAGCAGCCGAACCTGCTGGAACTGGTGTGTACCTGAGCCATATCTTGCAGGAACTCTGGCAACAGCTTCATGCACGCAACCTCTGTGATGGAATGCACAGGGAAGTCTGCAACAGGGTGCCAGGCCACAACAACATCCTGGCCCCTTTCGTCTGCTGCAGCGCCTTGTTCTGCACTGGCTGGGTTGTCTTGCTGTTGGCGCTCAGAAGCATGGGTTTGGTGAGCCTCACTGGTAACCTCAGCTGGTGGTGGGCTCTCAGCATCAGCAAAAGGTGGTGCAGCCTGAGAAATGGTGGTGCCACTGCCACTACCACTAGACATTGCATCAGCATCTTGGCCAGGTGCCTGCTGCTGCCTGTCAGCTTCTGGCACAGCTGCTGAAACGCCTGGCAGATGCTTGCTTGCTGCATGCGGAGACGCCGGCATTGCACCTTTGTCGGCAACACCTGAGCCTGACTGCTGTGCCTGGGCTGGATGGTTGCTGTGGTCAGCTCCTGGCAGGCTTGTTGCAAAATCTGGGTCAGCGCGCTGCTGTTGTGTGACTGGAGGAGATGCAAGCTCTGCCTGTTGATGTTGAGTGTCAGGCTGAGCAACAGGACCCAGTACCTCTGGTGAGTATGGCAAGTCATGCTGCTTGCCTTGCCCCGAACCATTGCTGCCTTCTTCCAGCAAATGCTTGCTGTGCTCCTATATGTGTGTGTGCAGCACTCAGTCCAAGCTACTACCAATTCAGTGGTAGGCTGCAGCAAAAACAACTCCATGCGGACATTGCACTGAGCACAATGGCAGACAGTGCAAAGACAGTGTCTGATAACACCACTTTGGATACCTGCTAGCTTATTGCAGCAAGCTGTCCCAATGCAAAATGCTGGCATATCCTGTTAGTAGTCTGTGGGACATACCTGGTAATCATTCAGCAGATCACTAAGCTGTGCAGCTGTGTCCTGGTGACTGCTGTTACAGTCTGTCAAGGCATACGTCTGTATCAGCAGCTGACAATGGTGACTCAGCTGACGGTACAATTGCTTGATCTGCTCAGCATCAAATCCCCTGGGACTGAGATCTGGCTCCTGCGGCCACAGGTCGCCGGACAGGGGGGGTCTGGGGGGTCGCACTGCTGGAGCAGGACTGCCGTCATCCTCTGCCAGTGGTGCCGTGAGCTGTTGGTCTTGGCCCATGAAGTCGCAAGCTGGCACACCAAGCACCTCATTCGGCATAATCATAGGAAGACGCCTGTAGGTATATCATAGACACAACTTGATTGATACATTGTGCTTGGCGTTTGAAGTGCCTAAGACATCTGTGCAATTTGTGCTCCAAGAGCATGTAGATGTCAGTAAACACCTGCAATCACTCCTTTCTCACGCACATGCACAAACTGCATTGGTGGTGTGGTGCTTGTTGTGCAGCTCACCTTTGCTGCTCCTGACTAGCAGCATTCTGGCGCAGACGCTTTTCAGCAGCCTGGCTTTGAGCTGAGGCTTGCCTAGGCTCAGCCTCAGCATGTGCTAGGTTGTCTTCTGCATCTGAGTCAATGGGGCCCAACAGGCCATCTAATTCATCCAAGGTAAAGTCAACGTCTTCCTCATCGTCTTCTGGAAGTTCTTCCAGACCAGTGTTTAGTGCCTGTGATGGACATCAGGCGTCCATTGTGTGCAATCTGGTGACTGTGCTGGCACTGCTTGAGTGACCAACAAAACAGCCATGTATATCCACTTTTCAGTGACTGACATATGCATCTGTGACTCCTGCCTTGGTAACTTTCCAACACAGCAGGGCTGCAGGCACCAAATAGTGTCTTCCCAGGCAAAAGAAGCATAAGCATGCTTTTGTTGCTGGAGTGCTGGCATGTATACTCACTTGCAGAAAATACTGGTACTCCTCACCATCCTCCAAAGGTAGCAACTTCTCATCAGGCGGTAGCGGCAGTGTTTGCTCCAGCTCATCAAGAGTGACATGGGCCAGGGACTGCTTGGCTCTGGTCATATAGCCACATGCTACAGCAACCTGACTATCAGCAGGTATGCCTACCTCCACGTTTTGCATTGCAATTGGCTCAGGTTGTAATTCTATGTTACCCCTTTGCATATTTGCCTCAGCTCATGCCTACAACGCAGACATAAGCACCATTGGAACGTCATCTGTTGTGTGGTATGTGCGCATTGCGTATAAATTATCGTGTGCAACAAAAGCACCTGTCAGTTTGAGCAGACCTTGCATAACAGTTGAGTGCACCATACAACAACATCAGAACTGGCATGAATGAAACCTGCATACGGTTTTATGGCCAAGAGCCAAAGGATGTACAGGGTGACACAAGTGTGCAGGTGAAAGATCAAGTACCTGCTATTGCCTCTAGCCTGCTGGTAAGTCGTGGAGGAGCTATCGACGGGCATGCGCTTCAATTTCAGAATGCACAAGTGTGAGTGGTCTCAGGAGCTTTCAACCCCACGCCACATGGCGCATTGCATACATTGGCTTAACTCCAGCGACTGCTCGACAGTTTCACGAGACTCAAAGGAACACTCGCAGCTCAAGCTAGTGAGTGCTGAGCAGGCAGAGCACAGCACATCGCAGCACGCGAAGCAAGAGTTTGTGCTTGGAAATTCCAAGTTGGAATCGTTCTGGACGTTGAGGAAGCCTCTTGAACATTATCCGACATGTTCTGCTCGTTGCTCGTGTAGTTACCACAATCGTTTGCAGCGGGGCAGAGTCATGACCGCAGTGCCTTGGCAGTTGATACCTGTTGAGGATGCGGAACTCGAGTCGATCGATCTCAGAACAGGAGCAAGTCTTCTGGGCAGAGGTCAGAGGGCATCGCCTGGCCTCAACGATGACTGCATTGCAAAAACAGCAGCAAGGGTACAGATCGGCGCCGGTCGTATCCAGCTTACTTGCATGTGCTTCCCTGGTTTTCTGCGGATTTTATCCTCAGAGAGCAGCGAGGCGAAACAACTTGCACGCGGGCAGGCCGTGTTGCTTGCAGTCGGAGACATAATTGACTTCAGCAGCGTCTCGGACATGGCTGCACCACACAGCCGCTTCACCTATATGCTAGCAGAATGCTTCCCTGATACTCACATCCAGGTAGGTTGCAGTTGCTTGTGGTCTCAGGCTTTGCCGAGGGGATTTACCTGGCCTTTTAATGCACTGCTTACTTCATGTAGCCGAAAGCTACGTCACAACATTCTGTGAGCTTGTCAGCAGCTTTGCCACCACTGTTGTATTTGCACAGAGAAGACACTCTCAATAAACACAAATTGCAAATTTGCAGTTGTGTGACACAAAGTGATGTGTGATTTGCAGATGGCGCCATCGGACAAGCTTGTAAAGTACAGTGGGCATGATGCTGCTGCAGCAGCTCAGCATGCAGCAGCACATGCCCTGGCAGCCCAAACATCTGCATCCCCTGACATCACGCTATCATCACAAATTCCAACAGGAGCAGAACCCATTCCTGCTCTGCCGCCAGCTCAGCAGCTGCCACTGCACAGCAACTCGCCCTTGCTTGCAACAGGCCAGCCACAGCCAACTTCCATCCCTAGTGTACAGACAGATGTGCTGAGTGTCCTCTCAGCTCAGCCTGATCCCACAGAGCCTGGTCTGCAAGGCAGGCTGGCTTCACCGTCTCTGCATGATCCTATCTCAGACCCCCAAAGCTCCGCAGATCCTGCATTGCTTCCGACTTCTGGTGCTGATGATGGGCTGGAGCTGTCATTGGACAATCCTGTACTTCTGACCACCAGCGTCCCAGGTCCTGCACCAGAACCACTTGAGGCTGCCGCCAGCAATATGGCCGTCGTCACAGGCCAGCAGGCCGCAGAGGCACAGTTCCCAGCAGCTCAGCAACTCAGCCAGGGGCATGCTAGCACCACTGAATCATTGCTGCAAGGCAGTGCTGCACCAAATCTTGGTGTATCAACCAGCTCTCCAGTCCGGTCTGTGGGGCAGCCACCAGTGGATCCACAGGATGGCATGCAGGAGCCAGCTGCTGGGTCAGCTGATTCCATGCAACTGGCTGAGACAGCCCAGCTTTCAGGCGCAGTGCAGAGCCCAGCAGAGCCAAGCAACTCACCACAGCAGGCAGTTGAAGTCAAGGATGAACCAGACACAGTCATGCAGGAGGCTGACAAGCGTTCAGCTGCTGACATCTTTGAGCAGACTGTCATTGATTGCAAGACTGTCTTGTCAGATGTGACTTCAGTCTTGCTGGATGAGGCAGCACCAGATGCAAGCGGCATGAGCAAGTCTCGCATTGCTGCGTCTGAGAGGGCTACCATGTGGCAGAAAGAGCTCCAGGGTTTGTTGAATCGCTGCAAGATTCCGCAGCTGTACATTGGGGTATTGGGAGACACAGGTACATGCACACAAGTTGCTCATGGGGTGCTGCAATATGCAAAGTCATCAGTGCGCATCTTGTTTTTGTTCACAATGGTGTTCACAAGGGTTGTTGTTGTGCAAAGCTCATCTTGTTGTGCAACAAGCTCCAGCTGCCTTCAAGTTGATTTTGAGCAGCTTTCCATCAATATGATTGTTGTCTGGTGCACTGATCGTTGGGAAAGATGTGCTGACTAGGCTATACAGAATGGCTGACTGGGGCAAATCAATATTGCAGGTGCCGGCAAGTCGTCGACTATCAACTGCCTGCTGGGTGAGGAGAATGTTTTGCCTGTCAATGGCATGAGAGCATGCACAGCCTGCGTGGTTGAGATCTCCTATATCTCAAGCAGTGTGTAAGCATGCTACCTCTGCTCAAGCTACATCCACAGTGTACAGCCCTGTTGCTGTTGCTGCTCCATATGTGCTACGATTACCTGCAGTAGTCTTGTCTGGATGTGTCTCACAGCAAGCATACATCATGCACAGTGCTGTCAAGCTCATAGTGACACTATGTGCAGTAGGAAGCTCACAGTAACACTATGTGCAACAGGAAGCTCACAGCAACACTATGTGCAACAGATAGCGTCATGTCATGCACAGTGCTGTCAAACCCACTGCCAGCCTACATGCTGAGGTGCCTGCTTGCAGGTATGAAGGCACAGTTGAATGCATGACAAGGGAGGAGTGGACGGCCCAAGCCAAGTCCTTGTGGGGCGACCTGATCGATGAGCGTGGCCGCCTCAAGATCTGCCGCGATGCTGATCGCCGCTTGAACACTAGCAGCATTGAGGGCTCTGCGCAAGCCACCTTGGAGACTGTGTATGGTCCAAACAACCTCAGGTACATAGCAAGCACACACGCTTTACTGTACATTGATTGCAGTGCACATAAATGCCCAATGTAAGCAGTGTTGCGTATGTTCAAGGCTGCATTTTGGGTCAAAGCTGTGCTTTCACAATTTTAAAGGCTGGAATGCAGCTTGTCATCTGAAGCCTCTGCCAGCAAGCTGTACGGCGCTCTGAACCAGCTACAGCTTTCCTTTAGGGCCAAAGTTGTTATTCAGAGCTACGGGGTAGATGCATTTGTCGCAGCAGTGCATTTGTCCAACTGCATGTGCTTCTGTGCTTTGTAGGCGGGCTGGCATGACGCTTGAACGGTTGCTGGAGACAAACAACAAGATCACAGCACTGCTGGGGCGCACCATCAGCATCAGGGAGCATGCTGTCAAGCAGTTCAGGAAGCGCATTGGAGAGTATGTTGACAGCCACAACAAGAAGGATGAGATCCAGGCTTGGCCCTTGGTCAAAGTCTGCAAGCTGAAGCACAACTGGCAGGTAAGCCTGTGACGTTTCAACCAAAATGTGCTGCTTACAGGCTTGAGACCTGCCTGCCTTACTGACGTGGTCATTTCAGCAGTGCTGAAGATAGTGAGGGATGTGCACATGCTCTATATTTCAGCCAGCATTGCTTGCTGGTGATGCTGCAACAGTAAATGGCACAGCTGTACTGTTTTACAGCACCTTGATGCAAGCCACTGCAAGTATGTTGCAGCAAGCTGAAAGCACCTGGGCAGCTGTACTGATGATAGTAATATTGAATGCTGAAACTGTTTGTCATCCTTAGGTGCTTTCCACTGGGGCTGTGGTTGTGGACCTGCCAGGTGTGCGTGATGCCAATGCTGCCCGTGGAGCAGTTGCAGAGAAGTACATGAAGTCCTGCAATGCTGTCTGGATTGTGGCTGACATCACAAGAGCTGTGGACAACAGGACTGCCAAGGTGTGGTCAAGATCAGCTGTTCACAATGTTTGCAATTGCCCGTGGGCAGCCCGGTATAACACTTGGCTTCTTGTTAAATTGACCCCGAACGGCGTAGTCTTTTCTCTTCTTTGCAATTGCCCTGGCATGCCTTCTTCAGCTTGCATCAGCTCATATGCCCTCTATCTTTTACTCAAGACACAGTTGATGCTACATTAACATCACAAGATGACTGCAGACAGTTGGTTATTCAGGCTAGAAATGTCTCGCAGGATCTGCTGGGTGAGAACTTTCGGCGACAGATGCTGATGGACGGCCAGTATGGCAGCATTACATTCATCTGCACCAAAACAGATGTCATTCAGGTAAAATTTGTGGTGCATGAAAGTCTACTTGACATGTGCCTCATTTTTGATACTCACATCCATGCTCCAGAGACTGTTTGCCCTGCCTATCAACTTGCCTGAGCAGATTTGATGCTGGGTGATACTACAGTGAAGTGTCTCCAGCAGTTTTGACACAGAGTTGCTTCTGTATGTCTAGCAAAGCCCTCCTGCAGATGCAAGTCTGTCAGATCGCTCCATTAGGCAGAGCAATTTGTTCTGAATGGCTGAAGGCATGCACATCCCCTTCAATTTCAGATCAATTACCTACTGCAATTGTGGTGCAGGTCAGTGAGACTGTAAGGGCCTTTGGCCAAGGCGGCGGCTCTGGGCGTGCCAGAATGTGTGAAGCTGCTGGGGTTCCTTTAGAGCGCTATGAGCAGGCCCAGCAGCGAGTGGATGAGAAGCAGGACGAGCTGAACAAGGTGGAGCGCATTGTCAAGAGCTGCAAGAAGAAGGCCAAGCCACTGGTCAGAGCCATCAATGGCTTGAAGACTCGCCTCAAAAACTGCCGAGCAAAGATTGCCAGAGTGCAGCCCGGCGGTGCCATTGCTCCAGAGCCTGCTGCAGCGGCCGAGTCTGACTCAGACTTTGAGGCAGATGACAGGAGTGGGTCTGACAGTGATGGGGCATACGCTCCGGGGGACAAGAGGAAGAGCAAGAGGGCCACAGGCAGCCGCAGCAAGCGTAGGAGGAAGTCGCTCTCTGGCTCAGACTCAGATGTCGGGCTGGACCTGTTCAGCTCAGAGGACGATGATGGCAGTGACGACTCAGATGAAGAAGAGGAGGCGGTTGTGCCTGCAAAGGCAGCAGGCAAAGCCCCCACGATGCTGCCAGAGCTGCAGGCTCAGGCTGTGGAGCTGCAGGCTGAGTTGGATGAGAAGACTGCTATTGTCCGGACACTCAAGAAAGAGGAAAGGTGTGAAAGCTGTCACAGCCGCTTGCTTTATACTGGTAGCCACAGGACTTGTGCCGAGCGTTCTGTCCCTTGCACACCTTACAGCTGCTTTCATTGTAGAGCTATTGCTTATGTAGTCGTGTTTGTGCTGATCATGCTTGTGTATAAAAGCTTGCCTCCTACTCAACTTGTGCAGCCAGGCTACGAACAGGGCCTGATTGGAGCTTTGTGCCTAAATGCCCCTTTAACATGCAAACACACTTCTGGATTGCACAAGATGTTGAGCAGGGGTTAACACTGTCAGTGGTCATGCGTGCAGGGAAGCTCGAGCACAGGCAGACAAGCTAAAGCGGCAGCTGGCAAAGGTGCAGCTAGTGGTGTCAGACATCTGTGGGCGGGCACGCAACAGCTACAGCAAGGGCGTGCTCAAGAAGGATTTCAAGGATGGCCTGCTTGAGATGGAGGAGACTGCTGCTGATGTGGAGCTGGATGCTGGAGGTGAGCGCTGATACCCATGTGACTGTCCATCTTCACCTGCCAGGCTGCAGGAGCATAATATACCTTGCTGTGATGAGTTTCATAACCACCAGGTACACTTGCAGCAGCTCAGCAGTACAGACTGGTAGGTGTATTGGCTGTAGCACATAGCAGAGTGGACACATCTCTCATATGGCCATGCGTACATGTGATGTTTCTTGCGTAGTGCAGATATGCATGCTGACCAAGACTCTGTCAACAAATGGCTGGTCAAGACTTTGTAAACTAACAGTTGATCAAGACTCTGTCAACAAACAGCTGATCAAGACACTGTCAACAACCAGTTGCTCAAGACTGTGTCAACTGTCTGATGCTAACTTAATACTTTCTGGCTCAGGCGATGCTGCTGGTCCATCCAACCAGCAGCAGCAGCGGCAGCCAAGCAAGGTGGGGGATCAGGAGCTGCCGGTGTTCTGTGTGAGCGCCAAGGACTGCCAGAGGCTGGAGGGCAGGACCAGCAAAGATGGCCCACCTTCTGCCTTCACCAAGCTGGAGCACACTGAGCTGCCTCAGCTCAGAGCCCATGTGCACCATGTCACTGGTAGGATGATGCCACCAACACATGTGACGCTAACCGTGTGCCTGTGACACCCCTGCCAATGCTGATGCTTTGGATGGACACCCCCTTCACTCTGGCCTGCTGTTTGTTGTTCTTGATGGTTGCATCAGCTGGGTCTTCAGACAACAATGCTCAGACCTGATGAGAAGTCTTGGTATTTGCCGCATGAATTCAGTTCTGCATCAAACTGAGCTCTGTCATGCCAATCAAGCTCTGTCATGCCTGTCCCTGGCTTTTATGCAAGAGCTACCAACCATGCAGCCCAACATGTGGTCGGATCTGATCAGTCTGTGATGTGCAGAGCAAGGCAGGCTGCATGCTGCACGCAGCGTGGCCAGCGGGCTGGCCCAGTTCATCAACACCACAGCAATGACCCTGGTGCACCATGGCACCATCAATGCCGAGCTGCAAGATGCCTGCCACGCCGCTTTCAAACCGTGAGTCTTGCAATCTGTCACGGCTGGCTTTGATGTGATACAGCCTTTGCCTGCACGACAAGCTGCAGCTGTAGTTGCACAGAGACAAGCCTGCATGCATGACATGCTTGAGGCGCAAAGCCACACCAGAAGCTGCTGTGCTGCTCTGCAGTCCTTCCAACTTGTCAAATGGCCTGAGAAGTGTGGCTGATTCAACCAGCATCCTCTGACCATGCACAGATCTGTCTTGCATTGCATTGCAAACTTAGGGCTCTCAGGGCCCTGGTGGCGTAAGCCACATCATGCACAAGTCTGAGGGCTGCATATGTACCGGGAGCTGGCAAAGCTTCAGGCAGCTGCCAAAGAACTGCTGGGCAGCTGGAAGTTTGTGCTGGAACATGACTGCACGCAAGGCAGCATCAGTCCCAGGCTCTTCTCAGGCGCGGAAGCGGCAGAGAACAGGGCAGAGTCGACGCAAGCCAAGTGGGGAGCTCACAAGAGGGATGGTGGGTACTACTGGGCCACCTACAAGGTAGGAGTCTTCTGCTTCTGACTCCTTACCCTGGTCTTTACTGTGCCCTAAAACATATCCACAATGTAGAAACGCCTTTTAACTGTCCCCAGACGTTTCTGAGTTTAAGTTTTCCAGTGTAGGGATGACGTTTCTGAATTAAAATAGACGTTTTGGGGTTGAAAAGAGCTTTCACCAGTAACTGCTTACCAATACAAAGCTTGTCGTGTTGTCTAGAGGAGCTCAAGCCTTACTTGCTTCCGCTCTGTTCTTTGCTGCTGCAAGGGACCTTCAACAACAACCACTTGTTTGGGATTGCCTTAGAATTTTCCCAAGTTTTATACCAAAAGCTGATTTTCTTTCACAAACGGAAAATTGCCAGCAAAGAACTGTGATATTGGAAACATACCTCAAAAAGAGTGTAAAGACCATCAGGATGCACAGCTGAGAGTGCAGAAGACCATAGAAGCCAGCATCAGATTCAAGACTTCCATGTTTCACAACTCTTTGCTAAGTGAGTGCAAGTCATTGTGACCATGTTGCTGCGGGCAGGCTACAGTGCGGCCAGCCAGGAATGGGGTGTATAAGTCTAATGCCTCTGGAGAGATCAACTTTAATGCGGACCTTGCCAGGCCCATTCTGGATGGCATCTCCATGCAGTGGGAGACCCTGTTTGGCTCCACCATCATTGACCGCCTCAAGTATGCCCTGGCCACCTACACTGTGCTGCCAAACTGTGACAGCAAAACATTCACTGATGTCTGTAAATCATTGCGTAGTCGGCCAGAAAGACAGCTCTGGTATCATTTGCATGTGTACTGCAACAAGTAGCAAAGTGGGTTTTGCAGCTTCCACATGTCACTGAATGCAGTGTGTTGTGTCATCTGTCACATTGACATTTTGCTACAAAAGTAATCATGCACCACACATCTCTGTGTAGCTCAAATGCATGCTTGCAGGCATGCATGACTTGTGCTTGCAGCTGTCTCTCACAGAAGCAATGTCTGCAGGAGCTACAAGAACACCATGCTGCGCCATGTTGCAGAGTTCTTGACTGCTGTCAAGGCAAGCCTGGTCAAGCTGGGCGTTGATGAAAGCAGAATGCAGCGCATCACTCAGGAGGTTGGACCCCATCATCCCATCATGGCCTGCCAAGAACTGCTGTCTATACTTTGCCTGTCAATCAGATGTTTGTTGCCATCTGCTTGCTGCCTGACCAGCTGTGCATGCTTACTTGCTGCAGACTGATGTTATACTCAGACAGATGCAGGTTGGGAACAAGCTTGCATCCATGTGGACGTTGCAGTCCTTCAACTGCTGTGCCCTCATTGCCTCTGACCTTCCTTGCTGTCTTGTGCGTTGCTGTGTCTCTCTTACTCTTGTTCATGTTGAACTTCTTTCAGGACACACAATCTTGATACTTGACAATGATGCAAGGTAGCAGCCATATTCTGATATGCTGAGAGATCAACACATGTGCTGCCAATGCAGGTGCAAGCCCATGAGGTGCGCAAAAGCACAGACCTGCTGGCTAAGGTTGCAGAGGACATTCAGGCCAGGCAGCGAGACATGTCCAGAGATGTCATTGAACCCACAGTCCAGAACAGCATGACAGACGGCTACGCTGCCTGCTGTGCTGAGGTTGGTAGCGGCCAGTTTGACCGCATGCGGCGACTGATGAGGGCGACTGTGGAGCATCAGAAGGGCAGCATGTTCAAAGAAGCTGCAGGTATACACCACTGATGGCTGCTGTTGTTGTGTCTGTTCTCAGCAATTGTTGTGTGTCTATGACGAACCCCCAATAGGGCAGCAAATGATACTGTGACAATGAGCCTTTTTGCATCGTTCCTAGCACTGTTATCCTACTTGGTATCATGTGACAGATGCTGTCATTAATTGCATTTTTTAGCTGCCACAAGCAGCAGCCTTGCAGCGTATTGAAACTGTGCTATTTATTGCCTCATGCCAAACAGACTTGACACTGGATCCTTTCTGCCTGCTGCAAGTAAGATATGTTGTTTGCTTCCTGCCATGTTGCAGAGAAGCTGGAGGCTGCAATGAAGGCCATGGTGGTTACTGTGGCCAAGCACCTGGAGAAGGCCCAGCAGAGCCTGGCTGCCAGAATTGCAGACACCTTCACCATCCTATGGTACACAACCTGGTCTAACTGCGTACTACATCTTGCATCCAGCATTTCAACGCGGCTGCTTATGTTTGCATATTTCATCGTCATCTTTCACCTGCCTGGGTGTATAGCCACTGTCACGCAGCCAGCAAAAGCTTTGCCCGCACAGCCTTTGACAGGCTTCTTACAATGTAGCATTGTATGGTTGCCATCAGCTTGCCCTACGCTGACTGCCAAGACAGGACATAGGTACTCTGGACTGTATGCATGTGAGCCTGGGAAAAGAGATGTTTGATGTGTGACCGAATGATTGTTTGCCATGGGTACACTGTGACCATGACTGACGTATGCATGTAGGGAGAGGCCAATGTGCAGCATCACAGAGCGCAGAGCAGCGCTGGCTAGCCTGCAGGTATGTTGGACCATGCTGACCCTGTTGACTGCTTGCTGCAGCTTGCTTAAGCTACACTCACTTGGCATTGCCTTGCCTTCCCTGGTCAGCCCAAATTTATACTTGGCTTCTCATTAAAGGGCGTAGTCTTTTCTTTTTCTTTGCCTTGCCTTCGGACCAGCAGCCAGAACGTGACATTCTTCATGCGCCCACGCTCTGCACTGTCTGAAAGCTTGTCTTACTGAGTACAGACCATGTGGCTCAGGGCAAAGCTAATATTGCATTGTATTGTATGCTTTTGCTGGCAGCAGGCAGCTTTGCAATGTGGGCTACTGAAGATTTGGCAGCAGCAGAAACTACAACACTGTGATGTCAACAAGCTTTGCACAGCGTGCCTGATACGACTGCATGTGCTGTAGGGTCTAGCTGGGCAGATGCAGGGTGTCTGCAAGGGTGCTGGGGCTGCTGTTCTGGAACTGGTGCTTCCTGAAGAGGAAGAAGATGATGCTCAGCAGGAGAACACAAACCCCAACGGCTCTGGGCTGATGCCAAAGCAAGAGGTATCAATATGCTCTGCTGTTTGCTTGTTGCAAGTCTGTGAGGGCATTTTGTGGGTTTTGTTCAGCACACCTCGGACTTGCATGCGTCAGTTGATTCTGTTCTGCCTGGGTGATCTACAAAGCTCAGAAGGCATGACTATCTTGTACCTAGCTGGACTGGCTGAAATTGTGTGCTGCTTATGGGCTGATTATAGAGCTGTATATATTTGTTTCGGAACGCAGCCTCTGGGTCAGACCTGTTTTGTTCAGCATGTGCAAAGATGTGCTCAGTAATTTTGCAGCAGGACAAGTTGCTGCAACAGATGGCATGTCGTACTCACCGCTTGTTGTATGCAAGGCATGTGTCCGTGCAAGCTGTTCTTTCCCACCTGTCAATGATGCCAATCACACATTAGCAGCACATCTCAAGGATAGCATGGCCATCAATCAATTCTTTTGGTTTGGTGCAGGGGTATCTTGTGGCTGAATCAGGCTGCATCATGGCTTGCAAACATTTTGTTGTTGTTGCGCCTTTAGCATGCAGTGCACTCATGCTGACCTTGCTTTGCAGGATGAGGACATGGAGGAGTACGATGATGACGAGGAAGCAGAAGAAGTAGACGAGGATGACATGGGGGATGATGAGGAGGAGGAGGATGAAGAAGAAGAAGAAGAGGATGAAAAAGAGGATGAAGAAGAAGAGACATACGGCCGACCCTTTATCAACCCTTACCATGACACGTACGAAGAAGAGGAGGATGAAGAAGAGGAAGACGATGATGAAGAAGAGGAGGGAGCTGAAGGGCTCTTTGGGGTGGATGATGATGCATTGGAGGTCAAGTTGACCCCGGGGGCAGCATGGAACCAATTTCAGGGTATGCTTGGCAGCAAACCCTCTGCTAATAGGGCCACGCACATGGAGCTTGCAGGCAAATTTGCTTTCTGCTGTTGCTGATGCTGCAATAAGAGATGCAATTCACAAAGTTGGCTATCACTTCTAGCATTGTCTTCGTTGCATGCATACAGTGCATGTTTATGTGACCAAAGTGTACATGGAGATGATGGGCAAGGCACAAGCTGAGAATCGTGCTTGCAAGATCAGGCAAGCCCATCAGAGATAGAGGATGCCATGCTGCAGCAATGCCATGCTGCAGCAATGTCTTGCTGTCAATGAGCTGAAGCTTGTTTGTGTTGCTGCCCGGCATGGACTTTATCACATGTGCTGAGCTTACCTGCTAAACTGGGATGCAAGAGGTGCAGTCTGAGACATGCACCAGATCTTCTTTGGGGCTTGCCAGCTTTGACTGCATGCATCTAGCTACACCACGCCTTGCTCTGGTGTATTGAAAAGCCCTTGTTCTGTGCAGGGAGAGACGCATTGAACCCTGGCATGATCATGCTCCAGCCTGCTGCTGCTGCTGGTGGTGGGGGGTCAGCCAGGAGAGGCCCCACCCCTGCGCCCTTCCACACCCCCCGCCCCTTTGTCAAGTCAGAACCCTCAGCCACCCCTCATGACACAGCAGTCCACATGGGTGGTGCAGGCCAAGGCAGTGCACAGCTGGGTCAGCCAGGCAGTCACCACAGGCAACAGCTTCAGACCAGCACTGGCTTTGGTCATGCTGCCAGGCAATCTCTTGAGCAGCGCAGCAAGACTGAGGGTGCCAGAGCCCGCCCAGCTAATGCATTTGCTCAGGTGGCATCCTTGTTTCAAGCTGCTGGACCTGGTCTGTCATTCTCCGTGCCTCGCCCTCCACCAGGCTCATTTCCAGGCATTGAGTCCACCTTTGAGGGCTTGAGAGAACAGGGCTTGAGGACAGAGCTTGAGAGGACAGAGCTTGAGAGGACAGACAAAGGAACGCATGCACAAGCTGCAGAGCACAACTCCCCTGCTGAGGCTGAGGAACAGCAGGACACACACAGCATGGCTCCTGAAGTGGTGAGTAAACCCACTGACGCCAGCATGCCAGGGCTCAAATCAGCAAGCCTACTGAGCGCAGAGATGCCTCCAGTCAGCAACACAGATCCATCATCTATTGACACAGAAGCACCAGGAGCAGCAGCACAGGGTTCAGCAAACGTGGTGTCTTCCTCTGCTGACTCAGCTGAGTTGCAGGCCAGCAAGGCAGTTGCAGGCAATGCCCAGGCAGATGGCGTGGTTGCTGGCAGTGACAGTGTGGCTGAGGTGCAGCGTGAGGCAGCACTTGCTGCTGCTAAGGATGCACAAGATGCAGAGCAGTTTGCTGCTCAGGCGCTGCAGTCACCTCGCCTTCAGAGCAGTCCTGCCAACAAGGTGAGCCGGCAACAGCTGTCTATACAAAACAGCATGCAACAGCTGTGTACACAAAACAGCATACAACAGCTGTGTACACAAAGCAGCATACAGCAGCTGTGTACACAAAACAGGATGTTTTGCGCTTGGTGTATTCGCATGCAACAACATGCACAGTGGTTTGCCATCATGGCAGGGCTACTTCTTACTATAAGAGTTGTTGTACGCTACGTGTCCTTTGTGAATTTCAGTATCAACAAAATAATACTGTTGCAAATGCTGTCATAGCATTCCGCACCTGCAACAAGCATGAATATGCTGCAAAGGTCAATTGCCTGCAAATCAAGGCAGACTCTGTTGATGCAGGCACATGGTTTGGCTGATTCAGATGCACAGCATGATGTGAAGCCTGCTGCAGTGGCTCAAGAATGGGTCAAGCAGGTATGACATTGCCGTGCAGCAGTATAACACTTGTCTTGCACGCACTTGCGCAGTGCATCAAGCCGTTTGCATTGTCACCAGCGAGTGGACTGGACGGTCACCAACATCTGACAGGTTCCATATCTCCTTTGCAGGTAAGCGGAGCATCTTACACTGGCTCTCAGAGAATTCATTTCCTGCTGCTTCAGGTGCGATGCCATGACAATTGCCAAGCAACCCACCATCTTGCTGTCATATACAGTGATGTTTCATCTACAGTGCTTTGTATGTGACACCTAATGTGGGGTTCTGATGCATTGCAGGGACTGGCAGCAGACATGATGCAGTCAGGGACTCCAGCTGTGACTGCTGATGGTCAGCAGAAAGACACGTCAAGCAAAGCTGACACAGAAGCTGCAAAGGAGGACATCAGCAAGGCTGACAAGGCTAGCTCATCCCGCGAGATTTTGCCAACCCCAGCAGGACCTGGTGTAGTATTGGAGGCAAAGCAGCGCAGTACTGGGGCCAAATCTGGCTCCAGATCAGCCTGGTTCGGCAAGGCTGGTGGGTTACTCAATAGATGGGCAGTACCTGTCAAGGTCAAGAAGGAGCCAAAGAGCACCAGCAAGCATGGCGTTGCTGATCTGATTGATTTGACCTAGTTACAGTTCAAGGATTGCAGTCAACTTGATGCAGCTTTTTGGGCATGGTTAGTCACACTACCCTGGGCCTGATCAGGATGTCTTCTACAGTGATGCTTACATCAAACGTTCGCTATTTCTGTTTCTTGTCAATGCCTTATGAAATTGAAAAAATATGCTGGAAGTTGAGACTGATAGATCAAAAGAATTGAGTGCACAGGTCATGAGTGAGCTTGACCCACAGGCCAGCAAGATTGTAATCCAGTATGAACAGCATCACAATTTGGTAAAGAATGATCAAACCACATACAATCAGTGTCGTCAATGAAAATTGCACAGCAAACAAGTAATGGGCAACCTTTCGACAGGCAACAATGATACTGTGCAGCAGAAAACTGCGTGTAAACTTGTCAATCTCTGATTAAGCTGTTCAACCATGCAATGTCACGCTTGTCAGTGTTGATGCCGGTCTCTGCCTCGCTGGGCCCTTTGTACACCGGCCCACCTGCCAGCAAGGACAGCTTGTAGTCAATGTGAGGGCCTTCACACTGAACTGGGGTCTCCATAATGAGCGGAATGCCATTAAATCTGTCATCATTCATGAGAAACGAGAAGCAATCTTTCCCAATCAGGCCTTTGGCAACATTCTCATGCCGGTCCTTTTTGCTCCCAAGAGCTGCCTTGCTGTCATTCACGTGCATTCCTTTCAGATATTGCAGCCCAACAACCTCATCAAACTCTGTCATGACTTGCTCAAAGGTTTCAGGGCTGGATACATCATAGCCCCCAGCAAACAGATGACATGTGTCCAGACACACACCAACCCTTGCCTTGTCTTCGACCTTGTCAATAATGTGGCGTAAGTACTCAAACTTGTGACCAACAGAGCCACCTGCTCCTGCCATGTTCTCCAGAACAACAATCACAGATTTGGTCTCTGTGTGAGCCTTGTTGATCTGTTCTGCGATTCTGTCCATGCTCTCCTCTGGTGGGCATTTGCCACATGTTGAGCCAGGATGGAAGTTATACAGCCTGCAGCATGCAATATGTTTGTTGAAAGTCATAATGCTGCATGTCCATGATATACGCACATGGTGTCATGTCTGCTGACTCTGTGATGCAAGAAGTATGCCTCAACCCTCACTGCTGTGACCATCACTTCTTTGTGCAGGCTGATGAGGTGCAGAAAGAGTCAAACAGGTAACAAAGCATGCATAGTAGCTCAAGTGAGCATCTACCTGATCCCCAGAATCTCACAGCGCTTCAGCTCGTCCACAAAGGCATTGTAGCTCTTGATCAGCAGGACAGGATCAGCCGAGGCCAGGTTGATGAGGTAGCTGCCATGAGGCAGGATGTGCTCTGGGCCAAAGCCATAGTCCTTGCAGGCTTGCTTGAACTTGTCAGCAGCGTCCACCTCAATTGGCTTGGACTCCCACTGTCGCTTTGACCTTGTGTCCAGGGCAAAGGCATTTGCACCTGCATGAAGTACTGCCTGATTGAGCAAGGGCAGACATGTTTGCCTTGATAAGGAATGCAGTGGCAGGGGCACAACTTTGCAAGAGTAGCATGTGCTGAAATTGGGCATGCCCAGAAAGCAAGTCAGGATTGCAGGGAAAGCAGCAGCGTTTGCAGTGCATGCACAACGTAAATAAGGCTGTAAAGTGAGTTCCACTTAGACCATTACAGATAAGCCAAACATGCAGATGATGCCAGGACAGAGGGTGGAAAGCCCTGTGGTTGCACAGCGCAGCACAGCACAGCACAGCACAGCACAGCACAGCACAGCACAGCACAGCACAGCACAGCAGCTTTAAGGCCATGATCATCACCTATGGAAGCTGCGCGGACAACAGCCCTTTCTAACCCTCCACCCATTGACACATGCGCTCCAATCCACTTTTTAGGCATAACACGCTCTCTATATGGCACAACGTCCACTGACTCCAGCAGCTGCTCAACAGTGAGGACTGTCTTTGCTCTGGACTTACGGGGTTTGCTCTTCTTGGCTGACTCATCAGACACTGCTGCTGCAGATGCGTCAGGCGATGTTGAATCTTCCTTTACAACCACTGTCTCTGTCTTGACTACAGCTTTTGGCTTCCGTTGCTTGCGAGGCTTGCCAAGAGAGGTATCAGCAATTGTTGCTGAATCCTTGCTGGGCTCAGCCTGCTGTGCTGAAGCTGCAGCACCTGTTGGTTCTGTCTCAGCTGCTAGCTCACTTTCGACGACCGCTTTTGCCCGAGGCTTTTGCTGTTTGAGTGACTTTGCTGGCTTGCTGACAGGCTCAGCAACGTTCGGTGAAGCCTGTTGCACAACGTCAGCAGCATCAGCTAGGACTGTGACATCCTCAGTCTTGCCCGTGACAGCTGCTTTTGTACGTCTCTGTGGGCTGCAAACAGGTTTACGACTGCTAGAAGCAGTCACATGCTGTTTGCCGTCTGTTGCAGCTGCTGTTTGTGCTGACACATAAGAAGCATCTGGTTCAGACGGGTGATTAGGTGCTTCTGGCTGTTTGCGTTTCCTGGCACCAGGAAGCTTGCCAGGCTGCTCTGTACTGACAAAACGCACTGCCGCAGTTCCTTCTGTAGAGGCTTCCTGCTTGACGTGCTTGAAGCTGATCGAGTCCGTGACAACCGGTTGCGGTTCGGCTGTTGCTGTAGCTCGAAGGTGTGAGCCAGGCTCAAAGGCAACATTTGCTGCAGACGAGACTGGCTTTGTGTGTTGCCGTCTCGTGGCAGCTCGCGCAATGCGTTCTCGACCTTGGGACATGCGTGTGTCACTTGTAGCTGTCTTCAGGCATACAGGAAGCAAAGTACGGGTCAAACGTTGTAGCATACAGAGAGCGGCTGGCAAATTACCCTTGTAGTTGCTGCGAGACCCAGTCGTCGTGCAACAAGGCACTACAAGAGTACTGTCCTTCCAACGAGAGTTTTAAACAACGCATGAATGAACACGATGCATGAACGAAAACCAGTGGCCTGGCAAGCCAGCCCAGGAGGTCAATGGCTCTGCTGATGAGCTTTCAAATCACTCATACAAGCTGTTGACAGAGCCTCCCTGCTACAACCCCACAGCACAATAAGCAGCATGCAACAGTGATGCAGCTGTGAGCCCAAATCTGCCACCAGCAATGACTCACATGTTAACTACCTGGACTGCAGCTCAGGCGTAAGTGTTGCCCGCACCTGCCGTGCATATGCCTCTGAATGTGCCTTGCAGAAGGAGATTTTTCTGACAAAACGACCTGTTGAGTTGATGCCCATCTTAAGTCTTGATGAGGCTGACTGCCATCCAGTTAGCATACATGCACGGTGGAGCAGCACTGGCACTATGCGTCGCTTGTATGCATGACAACATGATCCAGACTTCCTACAGTAAACTTGGCAGACTTCTGCTGACGACGCTATGCTTGTGTTGGCTTGTGTTATGCATACCTACTTGTGATTCAACCAATCAATTTGCATGGTGTCAACTGCTCACAAACAAAAGTCATCCATACTGTTTGACTCCATGTTTGTCTCAATTGAGCAATGTTCTGCGACGGGTAAATTAATACGCAAAATGCAGTGCTGATGTGGTAGATCGTGTAGAAGGCTGGTCGAGAGTTACAAAGGGGCCATGGGGCAATGCTGGTACACAGAAAGGTCAACACACAATTGCAAGGCAATGAACAAGCCGTGATGCCATGAACTTTGGAAGCTGTCGCATCTCACAAAGCAGACATCATGGCAGGGTCACATTGGGTGCGGCAGGCTTGCAAGCTTTGTTTTGCCGCTTGAACAAATGCAACCTCAATGCTCCGCTCAACCACACTTTCAGACGACAACAAAGCCATCGCTTTCCTTTTGCATCTCATCTCGCCTTGCGGCTGCCATTGCCTTCACGAACCTTCTGACAAAGCCATACTCAGCTGCTACTGGCTCACTCTGTGTTGACGTCAGAGGTGCCTTGCAAATGCAATCGAAGCTTTAACAGCACAATCACGGCAAACTTAGACTCCACCAGCGGCTTGGTGGACACGCCTTACCGTGTAAGGCTGTGTATTGCCAGTGCTCACATCAGGCTGCAAGCCTGGGGGTAAGTCAGCGCTGACAGTTGTGTCGAGCGTCACGAGGGCCCGGGGTCCCTGTCATCACGTTAGCTTTGTAAGCTTTGTACAATAATCAACAGCCCCTGCTCCGCGAATTGATTCCAAGCAGCTCGCGCAGTGACGCAGATTGCAGACTCTGACGCCAGCCCCCGTTAACGCACTCAGACGTGCTGAGCGATCACAAAAGTCAAATTTTGCATGCTATGCAGGTGTATGCAGGTGCCCCAGGGCAAGAAGAGATGGCAGATGGAATTGATCAGCAGCACAAGCACCAGGTACATCATGATGTTTTTAGACATTGACTCTAAAACTATCTGTCGCCGACACCTAAGACTGTCGATGCCTCTCTGATCCCAACACAGTTGTGCAGGTTGACATAGTAGCATATAAACTGAGACGAAGTTTTGCTACTGAACGTGAGGAGCATCAGCACAAATTCTATGTGACAGGTATGCATCAGATTCTGCTGCTGCTTTGCTCCCTTCATCCTTGCAGACATGACCTGACAGTGTGTGCTTGCCACTGGCAGGCGTGGACAGTCTGAGCACCTCAAAATGACTATGGACATGTTCAATTCTGGTGTCAGCAATGCATTGCCTGCTGAAGATTACAGTGCAATGCATGCGCTGCCTGAGTTTTTGTGCAATATAGTCTAGTATTGCCATATGTGCCTGTTTCAGACACAGCTCCAGCTAGGCAGTCAGGCCAAGTTTTTGGTCAGATTGCTTCATTGCATCAATCCTGCAGCTACCAGGTAGCAGAGCTGACTGAATCAGACGCTTCCCCCCTGCTGCTGTACAAAAACAGTACTCACAAACTCACAGGTACAATGCTCCGTAACGCTCACATAACACCTGAAATTGCAAATTATCCGCAGCGTGGTACCAAGGTCAGTTCTGTGCAAGCGGTGACGTATATCTGACTGCTGTTGACATGCGTGCAATGCTCGTGCGCTGGCAAACTCGCTGAAGTGTCCAAACGCGTCAAAAATGCAGCATGTATGGTGTTGTCAGTGTGTTCCACTGCCAACCTCCGGTCTTGGGCTGAAACGGCAGAGTAAGCGTGCGCAACATCGGGAAAAAACTGGACGCAACAGATATTTTGGGCGTCTGTCCCAGAAAGTGCAAAGCAACAGTGCAGCAACAACACCCGTCAGCACACCCGTGCATGCGGGCACGACTCCATATGGCAGAGGCTTAGTCAGCTGCAAACAGCTCAGCTCTGGCACCAAACTACTATCCACGCCTTTTGCTGAGTTGCTGCTGCTGCCAGACATAGTCGAGGGCCCATATGAGAAGGTGCATGAACAATTCTGGCATGCTCATGGTTCTGTGCCAGATGAGCTCTTTCGGTTCATCACTGGTCAGTCGTACAAGCACTTAGCCTGCTTTGCTTACAACTTTCTGCACCTGCATCACCTTCCAACAGGCTGCTGCCTGTCATCGTATGCATTAGCGCAATGCTCCTGATCGCAATGCTCGGCTGACAGGAGCGTAACAAACACAAAGACATGCTATAGACATTGCATCCTGATGTGGTATGTCCTGAGGTTAAGAACAACTCGAGGTATCTTGACCCTGTCTGTTTTTGACAGGTGCAGCACGGTGGGACTTGCGACTCACAGCATGGCTGCTTTGGCTCAGCAAGTATGGCAGCACATTTTGGAGACGTTACACTGCAAGCTTGCCCAGAGTGAGCATGATGAGGCGCTTGTATGCCGGCACTTGCAACCGTCATTAGTTTTTGAATCTACTTGATTGCCCTCAAACGAATTGCTTGTTCTCACATTAGCCACACGATGTAGATTCAGACAGTGTAAGAGTCCAGCAAGAATACACGTTTCTGGATGGACTGGCTGCAGGAAAGCGAGATGACATGCCTGCTGAACTACTCACCAGAAGAGCAGCCTGAGCTACAATGGCTTGCAAATGAGGCAGCTGTGCAGCATGGCTGGGCTACAGATTCCCATGAAAGCCTGTTCTCCAGCCACACAGGGCATCTGAAGGGGCTGCAGCTGGCAGATAGCTTACAAGACACTCTTTGGGCCATGTCCCTTGTGCGCAGCAGAACCTTCTCAGACAAGGTAAGAGCTTGCCGACATGTTGCATGCTCTTCCTCTCCATAGTAGCACATGATATCCAATGCATATCAATGCAAGCAGATGGTGATCCCCACAATTTGCTGTTGACTTAGCAACGCATTCATCTGGAATTGAATCTTGCCCAGTGTATGTCAGCACATACTGGCAGTACACTACCTGAGACGATGTTGGCTGTCTTCAGGCAGATGTTGCATTGCCCCTTCACTACCATGGAGTTATACATTATTATGTCATCATGGCAATGTGCTGACGCAAAGTGTTTTAATCTTCCTCATGGCATCTTTGTGTGGCTAGTACGCAGGTGCATGACACAGAAGTGGCATTGATGGTTCCAACAGCAGATCTGGCCAATCACTCCTTCCAGTACAACTCCACCTATGCTCTGAGGACGGCACAAGGTGCTTTTGAGCTGAACTCTTGCCGGCCCTTGAATGCTGGAGATGCCATATGCATCTCTTATGGGTCAGACAAAACGAACGCAGAGCTCATGCGTGACTATGGTGAGTTTGATATACTGATAAAAGAATTTGAGCTCTCACAGCCTTCGCACTTGAAAGTCTCTGTTTTCAGTGGTGTTCAAGAGGACTGTCAGGCATGTTGCTGCTGTACAGTCAACTGTGGTGTGGCATTGCTGTGGCTTGTGTGTCGTGAACTGATGTAAAGCAGCAGCACATGCAAATTCTCACGTACAAAGCTTTTGCAAGGTTTGCCGTTGTGCAGGTTTCTGTGTTCCAGGCAACCCAAATGACAGGCTAGATTTCACAGCGAGCGACTGGCAACAGCATGCTGGCATCATTGCAAAGCCAGCCACTCTTCTGTTCAAGGTTCTGAACTCAAGCCCAGCACCTTTGAAAGAAGAAGAGAGACCGCAGCTGCTGGCAGGGCCACTTCTGAAAGCCTTAGGGCTACAAGGAAAGCTAGAAGTTGGCAAGGTTGAGTCAGTACCCCCATCTGCAATGTTATGTGTCTCATTGGTCACATATGCATTTCCCAGTTGTATCTAGGTCATATTGTACGCTGGAAAGTTGCATCAGCATGCACCAGGCAGAGTATTGTATGCACAAATGCAGTGAAGTGAGCAGGCACTTGAATTAAAGTCAACTGCAAGAAAACATGGGTTGAAATGACAACAGCATGGGGCGCATCACATCTAGTGCAAGTGCCAATTGGCATGCAGGTATACCCTGAAGGCATGTCTAGCCAGCAAGCAGAACATGCATGTGCTGAAGATGCCAACCTTTCCAGGACATTGGCAGCTGTGCTCTCATTGCCTGTATGTGAATCAGCGTCGTCAATCAGGAATGGAAGCAGCAGTGAGTCAAAGTTCTGGCCACCAAAGTCTTTCACAGACTCAGGTAATTTTTGCTCACAAATCCTTTTGCACAATGTTCGCTTGGCAGCGGTCAGATGCTCTGCTGTAGAAGTATAAAGTCTTGATGCACCGTCAGAGACGCAGCATGCTTCCTTTCTTTGAAGGTGGGCATGGGTCACAAGCTTCCACTGTGCTTGCCATCAATGGCTGTCCAGACCTGGCCTGACTAGCTTTGTGAGTCTTTTACCGCATTCCAACTCATGTTCAACAGGGACAAACACAGAGCAATAGTTGAGGTGCTGCTGTAGGTGAACCAGCACTCAGGGTGACATTGACCAGGAAGGAGAAGGTGCAGCAAAGACGAGCCATTGATATGCTGCAACGGCATTGCAGGTCTCTACAAGCCTGGGGAACTAGCTTACAAACTGATGAAGACCTGTTTGTAACGCAAAGTCAGCTGTCCCCAAGGCACAGACAGGCAATCTGTGCTAGAATTGAACATAAGAAGCTCATTGAAGCTGCTGTCTCCTGCACAAGTTCACTGCATACATTATGCCATGCTTGACATGCGTTCATGCCCACAGCATAGCAGCAACTTGCTTCCCTGTATCACTGACATCTAACGCTGCCGATGTGATTGGGCTGCACAACTTTCACAGCCTTTGACCTCAACACAAATCTGTACATGCTAGTCCTTGTAGCCAAGGCATGATAGAGGTATACCATGCAAGCATTGTCCCGTGCAACTGACATCATGTCAGGATATGCAGTGCTGCTCAGTGCACAACAAGCCATGCAGAGCAGACACTAAGCACAGGCTACAGAGGGGTACCATACCTGGTGGTAGCCTTCTAGGGACTTGGGCAGGGAGTAATGGATGACAAAGCGCACATCCGGCTTGTTGATGCCCATGCCAAAGGCAATGGTGGCAGCAATGATCTGCACCTTGTTGGTGGTCCAGTCTTGCTGCACCCTCTCTCGCTCATCTGGAGATAGCCCAGCATGATAGTACCTGTTCATCAAAATTGGAAGCTCAGGCTCGCCATGTTTGATAAGCCTTGCTTGATGCAACTCGCTGCTGCAAGGAATACGTTGCGTGCTGCTAATGCATTCTTGCAGCACAGGGCATACATGTATGGTTTAGTAATTGCCATGCTGACCTGTGGGTCCAGGCTTGCTCATCCCAGCTTGCTCAAGTGGTGCAACAGCAAAGTCAGGGCTGTATGGGCATAGTTTGAGCACAAACATCATGCATGCTGTCGTGCATGCAGATCAAATGTCCGCAAAGCGCAAAAGGTGGACCCATACTTGATCTTGCATATGGGTTTGCGGCGTTGTTGGCCTTTGGGAGGCAGGCTGTCCACTGCAGACTGCAGCTGCTCTGCTACCTTCTCACAATCTGCCTTGGACAGGCAGTACACAATGCCACATTGCACGTTGAACATTTTGTCAGTGAACTTTTCGCTGATCAGGTCAGCTATTTCCTCCATTCCATCTGCAAACTTGGCCTTCTTCTTGCGCACCTCGTATCTGCAGTACAGTGCATATCAGCATTGCAGTTTGATATATTCCCAGTTGGGCCCTGAGGGCACAAGACATGTGCCACCTGCCCTTGCACCCATGTGCACCTTGGGCAGCTCAGCGACCTTCATTGTCAAGTGAGCTCTGATGGCTTTACGTTGATCTACACGCGAACACTGAGCAAACAGTCAATTTGGCTGCTCGTTTGATCACCTGAGGTTACTTCTGTTCATGCTAGACCTGAAGACAACACATTCCCGCAAGCATAGCTGCTGGACGACATCATGCTGGACTCTGGGGGTGGCTGTGGCTGTCAGGGCCATCAAAGGCACGCTGGGGTACCTGCAGCCATGATGCGCTTCTGTTGCCAACCACCAAAATGCATTGAGATCGGAGCTCAGGACCATTGTAATGTGCCTGTGTCTGCTAAGAGGTGGTTGACGTGCTGTTGAGAGATTGAGTAAGCGTGTGACATTGTTCAGGTGAACTCATCATTCTGGGCTCTGCAAATTAAGAAGCTAGTGGCTCCACCAAGACAGCAAGCAGACTGCTGCAGAGCTTACTTGCGCTTGAAGACGCTGAGACCCTTGTAGTCAGGCCTGAAGTCATGACCCCACGCACTGACACAATGTGCCTCGTCCACAACCACCCTGCCCAGCAGCCCTTGGCTTGCCAAGCTGTCAAACAGCCTCAGCAAGTTGTCACTCTTAGCAACCTTCTCTGGGGTGATGAAGAGAACAGCAATGGGCCTATAGCCCTGTGTAGTTGCCCTCAGGTTGTCCATCACCTCACGTGACTCAGTCCACTGCTGTGAGCCACCCAGGAAAGCACATGGCACATCAGCATTGTTCAGATGGAACACCTGTACAGCCAAGCTGCTTGACCTTTTGCTGTTGGCAGAAATGCAGCCTGTGTAACTGTCAACTGTCAACCTGTGCAGCTGCATTGCAGCAACTCAGGTTTGCTTCCGTTGCTTGTGATCAGAACTTTCAGCAGAATGCCTAGCTTGGGACAAACATGAGCTAAATTGCTGAGACTTAAGTGGATTATGAGTACCTGATCTTGAATGAGGGATACTAATGGAGAGATGACCACTGTGACACCATCACAGAGCAGAGCCGGCAGCTGGTAGCACAGACTCTTGCCTGCGTGGCAAGTAGTTCGTTTTAGCAGCACCTTGCATGCCTAGAGCACAGAGCACTCACGTCTCATGATCAACATGCTGGGTAGATTTGCACACAGAGCTTATAGCGTCACAAGGCTGCAGAGATGCTTGCTGCCGACCTATGTGCCCCGCATTTGTATGCAACAGAGGAAGCGCTTACCTCCACCAGTTGGCATCAGCACAAACACATCTTTCCCTGCAAGGGATGCATTGATGGCCTGCTTCTGGTTGGCCCTGAAGGTTTTGGTGCCAAAATTGCGAGCCAGGACGCTTTTCAGCTCATCACTCCAGGGAAAGGTGGCGTCCCAGCGCTTGTCTTCCAGACCATCATGCTGGTGACATGTTGCAAAGCCCTCAGGCTCCCCAGATGCAGAAGCACGCAGCATGGGGTCTGGTTCTGGCATACCCATGTCATCTCTAGGGGCTGGATCTGGTGCATCGTACGCAAAGCTGCTGCTGCCAGCATATGCTGTGGAGCCCTGACCGTGCTGTTGAGTCCAAGAGTTGCTATTGGCTGCTGCTGTGTCCCAAACATCTGTCGAGGGGCCGCAGTTTGTCCTCAGGGATGGTGCTTGCACAGGCTTGGCAATGCTCGGCTGCCATTTATTGCCCGGAGCCGGTTGAGAACTGGTCCCACCGCTTTGAGTTGCTGCCCTGCCTGATGTGTTGGTATTGCCCAGGCTAGCAGGAAACGCCTGTGCCGGCCTGTGCAAGCTGGCTGGTGTGCCAGAGTAGGCATCTGGTGGAGGTCTGCTGTGCTGTGACCCTACTTGAGCTGCTTGCTGCTTGTTCTTGAGGTCCATGAGGGATCTGCGCTCTTCCTGCAAGGCTGCTGATTGCTGGGGATCAACTTGAGCATCTAGAAGCAGGCTGCCAAGGTCAATAATCCGTTCTTTGATGCCTTCAAGACCAAGAGCAGCTGCAGGGTATTTGGGAGGTTCTGGTTGCATGCCTGACAGGAATGAGCCAGGGCCTGCTGGCGCCGGCGCAGGTGGCAGCGTGACAGGTGGCGTTGAGACAGGCACAGCAGACCTGACAACAGCTGCTGCTGCCGCAGCTGCAGGCCGTACAGCATGCTGTTGGTTGGGCTGCTGCTGGGCAGGGCCTGGCCTTGCTGCAGGCATCACAGGTGGAGAGACTCTGCTGAGGTGCTGTGATACAAGCTGATCAACATCCACATCATCAAGACCGCTTTCATCCTCCCACGAGGGTAGCACAGCTGCTGGTGCAGATGCAGATGCTGCCTGGCTTCTCTGCAGTGCAACAAGCAACATTATGCTGCAAGGTGTAGCATAAGATGCGCATACACAAAAAGCTCTTGATGCGGTCTACATCGATAGGGCACAATTACCTGCACAGGATTCAATTCACCCATATTGTGAGGAGGCCTATAGAAAGCAACAGCCTTTGTCAGGTGCTGGTGAAATCTGTATCAATAGCAAGCCTGAACCCACCTGGGCTGTTCCAGTGGCTGCGCTGTGATTGTGCCTCTACCTGCTGGACCTGCTCACATGCAAAAGTAGCTGTGAAGGGTAGATCGGCGCAATGATATGTTTGCTAGACAGCATTTATGTTGTTGTTTTGATTGCCTCAAAGCACAGCTTACCAGATGACTGAAGAGAAGGCACAGATTGGTTGGCAAGCTGTGATATAGCCTGCAGTCCCTACAAACAAAGGCCAACGCTTGATGTTGAAGGGCTAGCCATGGAGTTTGAGGACAAAGAAGGCATGGCCAACCTGCTGACCAGTGTGCTCATGAACTGACTGGAAGGTGTGCTGCATGGGAACTCTGTAGCACACAACTACGTCAGTAAATTACAATAATCAGTGACAAACTTTCTGTAATTGCAGCACCTGCTGTTAGCCCCAACAAATGTTCTGGGGTTTTGAGAAGGCAGAGAGTACAGACACCCCCAAGTGCGAGCTGTTCTGTCAGCTCTCAGCTTGGACAAGTGTTGCTCTAAGTTTTGCTGTACACCTCTGTTGGCGTTCGGCTGTTGCGGCATGACAATTGGTCATCCGAGCTGGAAGTCCTGTGGCCCTAAACCATTGCTGCCAACTTCAGGCCGGCCAGCTGCGGACACCGAGCTCGAGCAACTACACCTTTGCGATCAGCTTGATCATAGACTTCCGTACACCATATCACGATTCGCAAGCTCTGTTAGAGATAGTCTGTCTTCATAGGACTACTGCTACCGCAGCCAGACTGAGCAAAGTCGTGTTAGCGGCGATGTTGTGAGCTGCATCGGCAAAAGCTTGTCATTTAGGTCAAGTTCAACTTTCAAAAGGCTCAAACGCAGCAATGGTCTGCAAATGGTAATTGCAGCGTCAGGCCCCCTTGTGAAAAAGCACTGTTGTCCCCCTGCGGACAGGAAGGCCTCCTTGCTTTGCTAAAGCGCAATTTGTGTGTCTGCAACGTTTGTCGCTTGTCTCGGTGTACTCTCTGACGTAAGCACTGATCAGAGCAGCAGAACAGTTTTGCAGTACTGACTGTGATGTCGCTAACTTAGCCCAGAGTTTTCGCATCCTCGACCATCCTGAGCTTGGGCTGTCCATCTGCCACAGCATGCTGCAAGTTCCAAAGCAGTTGTGAAAAGGAACCCTTCAATACTAGGCCTAAGTGTACTCACGAAACATGGCGAGTGAAGCAAGGCCAGCGTCAGCTAGGCTGAGGGCCGTGAAACACAGGTAGCAAAATGTCAACAGGCTGCTCCAATGCTCCTGCATCACACGTTTCACTTGAAGACCACAGCGGACAGCGCTTGTGTGCAGAGTTCAGCAGCAGCCTGCCCTGCTGTCATCAACTACATTTGAGTCCTTGCAACTGCTTGATGAGGAGTTTACCGTGCCGTGGGCAGCAGCTCTGTCAGCAACTCTGCTTCAAGCAGTACAAATAGCGGCCTATGCTAAACAGCAACAACCAGATGGCAGCCAGCGGCACACAAGCACCTCAAGTCCACTACATTCACTTATCGCTTCAGGATGCTGTGTTGCTTGGTGTCAAGGCAAGCAGGCAAAGCCTCAAGGACATGCAGACTTGCAGCAGCAACCCACTGCTCAAAGGGTGGCACTCTTGATAGCCAAAGCAGCTCAGTATACAGATGAATATGAGCAGGTCATATGGCAACGGCAAGATTTGTCTTTATGGATGACACCTGTTGTGCTCTACGTCCTTGTATGACCTTGCACACCTTGGCCTAGGCTCTAATGCACCACTTTGCATGGCCACTTCAGACATGTTGCACTCCAGGCGCCATGCCACACTATGAGGCATTTCCCAATACCGGGTGATTACATACATTGTATTTGCTTGACAGGTGGTCAGCACAGGACTGCTTGAACAAGGAGTTGCACCTGACCTCCACGTGGCCTGGAAGGTAGCATTTCATGCTGCTGTGTCTGCTGTCTACCAGTCTATGCAGCTCAAGGTGCACGACGCAATGAGTGATGCCCTACCTGAAGCAACACACATGCTGCCAAGAAGCAAGCAGTCGGCGCTTTCACATGCACACACAACCACTGCAAGCAGCATTAGCGTGCTTGCCCAGTCACAGGCGCCAGCAACGACTGAGCAACCTTTAGTCACAGAGGCTGCTGGCCAACAGGCACAGCAGCCTGCCCACACCAGCACTGAACAGCAGCCAGTCAGGAGTGTCAAAGCTGCATGGCCTGAATTCTCAGAGCGCCACAAGCGCAACTCAGTGTCGCCACTACCCTTGCAAGGGAATGGAGCAGACCGACAGCCAACGGCAGACTTGTCTCCTGATTCAGCTGCTGTAATGCCTCAAACGCTCACAGGTCATCAGCACAGCGTGGCAGAACTTCCTATGTCTCTGGTTCTGAAGTCGTGTGTCAGGTGATGCATGCATTCATTGCTTCATTCATTCATTTGTTCATTCATCAGTTTATTCACTCTTTATATAGATATTATGGCGTATTGTTTGCTGGCATATCAATTGGGTATGCCTGAATGCCAATCCTGTCGGAGCACATGCACCAGCACTACACATCAAATAGCCCTCAAGGGGTGTGGGCTGAAAGGATGAGTGGACCCTGCTTCTGCAAATTAGACGGCCTTCTGTCACTTTATAATGCAATACCATGTGGGCTGTTATCAGTGTGTGAAGCGCCTTTGTATGGTGTGTCACCCATAAAAGTTTGTGCAGCTAGCTGACCATATGCAAACGCTGCAGTGCAGTTTCAAAAGACAAAAGTTGTTGCGTGTAGTGTTGTGGAGCAGCTGCAGTGGCATCAAAACTCAGTGCAGCAATGGCCAATTGAGCTGCGCAGCACATACTGCCTGGTCATCCTGAAGGCCATCAGACAGACCTTGACAGCTGAGCAGCAGGGATGCATCTCGGCTGATGCCACTGTCAAGCAATTGTGCCAGGCTGTTGGCTGCGCAATTGGCCTGGGGAACATTGCTACAGACATGTTGCAGGCCGGTGCTGCTTGGGAGCAGGCATGTTGCTCTCAGCTTGCACATGTAACTTGTAGCACCCACCTTGACATTGCACAGTAGATCAGCAACCATACTGTCTTGATGCATTGTAGGATGTGCAGCGTGCTTGTGTGAGCTTGCAAGACCTGCAAGAGACTTGTCATGGCTCCTGACAAGAGTCAAGCCAACCTGACCCATCAGCAGCCAATGATCGTGTGGATAGTGCTTTTATACCCTAGCGGACTGCCATACATTGCATGCCCAGTACTGCTGGCAGTCCTGACAGCGCTTAGTATCTCTGCTGCAGGATGCCATAATGTCACAGATGCTGGACGAGCAAGCACAGTGCAGAAGCCAAGAGAAAGAGGTGGTATCCACGCTCTCAAACAGCGTTGTGAGACTTCACCTGGATGCTGTGAATGGAGTTGTGTTGGCTGGTATTGACAACACCCAATGGCACAGCTCCAGAAAGCCACTGACTTGGCCAGATGCTCCAGGGTAAGGGCTGAAGTACATTTACTCCGTTCTTGCAGTAGGACAGGGCTTTGAGAAGTCACCATTTGTTTTGCGCTTGTTCACAGTTCCCAACAAGACATAATGCAAGTCAAGCCTGGAGCATTTGGAGCATAGGTTTCTGTTTGCATGAACGTCCATAAACATAGATACAAGCGCAGGTCGCTTTCATCCACATCATTTGTTTACAATCAACAGAGTGGTCCCCAGCTGTCACAGCCAAGTGTCTGTGCTAAAGAGCAAGCATGCTAAAGATCAAGCATGCTAAAGGTCAAGCATGCTAAAGATCAAGCATGCTATTTTGACACTCATGCTTGCAGCTCCGCCAAAACATCAAATGCTACAGGCAATTTTTGAATGTCTTGCATGCTGCGCAGGCATGCTGTGCGGCTTTGGCGCCAAATGTTGCAGTCCATGAAGGAGACCCTGCTGACCAATTGTCCTGCAGTTGTCACCCAGGACGTGCTCGGCAGAGCCTTGCTTGAGGGGGTGCAGAGCATCAACCTGAGATACTGCCAGCTGCAGCCGTCTGAGCAGTGGCAAGCCCAACTTGCAGCTGACAAGTGGCACATTGCTGAGACCTGCCAGCTGCTGAGTCAGCCTTCAGATAGTGTGTACAGGTGCGAAGCCCATCAGGACAGAACTCAAGATTTGCATGTCACCACAGGCGCAGTGTCATCTCTGCCTTGTGCATGCGTACACTTCTGATCCTCAATGTTGACTGCATGATATACAATCCATACATGCTCATCATCACAGGCCTGGTACACACATCTGCTTACACCGAAAGCATCACAGGCCTGGTACAAACACTGGACTGATATTGCATGCAAGATCAGCAGGAGGAAAGCTTGAGGACATTGCATGATTTATTGGCTCACTGCTTGCTGTATACATGCTCCTGGTACACTGCCAGAGCACCTGCAGCTGTGACATGCTAACGGGCAGTGCTGAGTCTACAGATTGGCAGCCGATGTGGTAGCTGCTGTGAGTGTTGCTTGTCAGCAGCTGTGCTCACAAACAGCACTGTCAGAGCAGCAGACCCCTGCAGGTGAGCCAGATGTGCATCGTAAACCCTGCTTTGCTCAATGGACCGGTTTGCTGTGAAGAATGCAATAATCTCTAGGTATTGACAGCCATATTCATAGACTTTATCTTGTCTTATGGTCTGCAGATCCATGGAGCTGGCTGTCAGCTCACCAAGCATGAAGAGTTTGTCAGCAGGAATTGATGGCTTGTCAATTTGAGATTGAGTGCTGTAGGCGGCAGCTGTATTGTTCTTCTGTTTGATTTTAGCAATGATTGGGATTAGGGGTGTGCAAATTACCTTTCATCAATCATGACTGAATGGTAACGTTACTGCAATTACTGCTAATTTACTGTTGGGGTTGTGAAACAAGGTAATTCAGGCATTTAGCATTTCATTTCATTTCATAGAAGACGGGCAAAATAAGCCCAAATGTGCCAAAATTAGGGGAAATTGGTGGCAGAAATAGGTTTTCTTGAGGGGTTTTGGGAGAATTTGACAAAATCACAACCTAAAAAACCTGTTGAAACGGGTAAATCCCTGATTTGAGGTAGGAATGTTGCTCGAGAATGTGTTCAACTTGGCAGATGCATCTCCCTGAGCAAGAGCAATGCTTTGCCGCTTTCAAAATTGAAAAAGGCCATATATAGCAATTGGACAGTGATAGTTTTATAGTAAATTACTGCGTTACTTACCAATTGGATAACGTTACTGGGTAATTTCATACATTGGTCCCGTGAAATGAGTAATTTGCACATCCCAATTTGGGATGCACATGCCGGGTGCCGCTTCAAATTGAACATGCCCTCATCACCAGCACTCCACTGCACTCACATGCGTTTCCTGGGTGGAGGAAATTTCCGTTTAAGCACAAGCAAGGATAAGAACTTTGAGCACCCGTCAAAGAAGTTACCACTGATCAAGTACGGTCAATTGTTTCATGCAGAACTCTCTACACGGCTCAGTGATCACTAATGACTCATGAGGCACAGAACAGAGCTGAGCAACTGCAAGCAAGCAACAAAGGCACCAGCTGAATACACCATATCAACATCGATCACAACACCAAAGCTAACGTAACACAGCAGGCATTGAGCTCTTTACGTAGTACAGACACACCAACAGACGGTGCTGTTTAAAAACACATGAAGACCATGTTAGACAAATCAACATGAAACATCATCAGCACTAAATTACACTGACGTTATACATCTTGTACACCATTTGCTGGCATTGCTTGCCACGTTGTATTCTGAATCCTTGTGCTCTTCTTGTTTGGGTCATATGCTCTGTCAATCTCTTGCACAGCAGCAGGCACTCCCGGCTTCAGCAAATCTACCAGGTTTGCTATAAGGGTGTCCACATTGCTCTTGTCGAAACACATAGGTGGCTTGATTTTGATAACTTGATTGTGATGGCCATCAGTGGACACCAAAACTCTCCTGGCCTTCATTGCTTCCTTGACAAATTTTGCAGTGCCAGGTGCAGGCTTTTGTGATTCAGGAATGACCAGCTCAAATCCCACAAACAGGCCCATGCCGCGTACATGGCCTATGCATGGGTAATCCTGCAGGCAGACAGAGATGGCGATTAATCCTTGATCCATTGTCACAAACGCGATATACAAAGATCATAACAGTGAGGCTGCAATTCCTGCTGTTCAGCAGGAGAGAAGCAGTTGCAATTCCAAGGTATAGTGTGAACACATCTGTGAGCTTCAAGACTGGTGTCGCAATTGACACTGCACCCCATTGCTTGATGTCAGCCTGCGCGATGAGTCCATTCAATGATTGCAATCTGTGTGACTAGTGCATCATGAGATGGCAGGTGTACCTTTTGTAGAGCCTCAAGCTGCTGTATGAGGTAAGTGCCAACCTGATGTGCATGCTGCTGCAGTTGGTCCTCTTCAATGGCTTCGAGGACAGCAACACCTGAGCATGCAAGCAAACTGCAATTTATGACAAAATAACAGCACAGCATCTCAAAAGACACATGCCGGTTGTTACATGCTGTGTCTGATGTGCAGATTGAAGAGGGCACACAGCTTTGTCTGACGTGGCTTCATGCTGAGGGCGCTGCAGACAGTAACACTTCACCAGCTTGGGTCTGAAGCACAGCAGCCAGAGCATGCAAATTGGAAAAGGCGCAGTGACAGGCATTGTCCATGCTGACTTATCTGTTGGTGGTTGTACAATGCATTGGGTACAAAGTCAGGCTTGCAGCCAGTGCAGGCAGGGACAGCAAGATGGCCACGTGTATCATGTACTACAGCTATGGAGACGCTCAGAAGATGCGCCATATGCTGAAGCAGAGTGCAGAGGAGAACGGCACCTCCAAGGAGCAGATGCAGCACAACACAGACTCCCTCAACAGCATGGTTGACTGCTTGACTGATTGTGTTGGCTGTTGCCGAGCATAACCTGCAATGTGTGGTAATTTGGTACAAATACATTGCCCTATGCTCAGATAAGAACAACATTAGCAGTTCTTACCATCAGGAAGTCACTTATTCACAGCTGCTTGATGATTGGACATATTTCCGCGACCTGTTGCTTGAATCCAACCCTGCTCATGTACACTTACATCGTGGATGCAAGCCTGCTGTGCTCAGAGATATACAAGTACTTGGGGAGGCTGTGCAGCGTGTATACTTCTACCCAGACAGGCAACATTTGCCAGGTGTGAGCATACAACGCAGGTGGCGTACTGTGAGGAGCAGGTGGAGTGTAGAAGAGTGCTTTTGCTGAGCCACTTTGGAGAAAGCGGCTTCACAGCAGCGCTGTGTCACCGCACCTGTGACATCTGCGTACGCAATCAGAATCATGTGTTTGCTGAAAGGGACATGACCCAAGCTGCCAGGGACCTCATCAGGGTGTGCACTATCACCCTTTCATTGCTGCCTTGCAACTTCCAGTAGGCAGCTGTGAAAGATGATATGATAGTGCGATTGGAGACTGTGATTATACTGACGCAGTGCATTGTTGCCAAAATTGTAACAGGAAAATTGTTTGCAAGTTGCACACGGATATGACCACACCCCTTGAGCGCATGCTGCTCCTGTACTGCGCCTCATATGCTGCTGACCTGTGCAGGTGGTGCAAGCTGGAGGCGGCAACCATTCCCTGTCCCATGCAGTGGACATCTACAGAGGGGCCAACAATGCCTCCATCCGGCGCAGCAACCACAACCAGCTTGATGTGCATGGCCTGGGCAAGGAGTTCAGGTGGGTGTCCTGCTTGCATCACCTGTTGATTGCAGCCTGCAGATTGCCTTCTTGACTAATGAATGAACCGCCATGTCGTCAATGCTTATGCACAAGTTGCGTTGATCCAGTCTAGAAATAGTGCAACAGCAGTTCATACCTGTCTGAGCTGAAATCACACCACAGACCAATGCCTCCATGATGACTGTGCCTACACCAAGCTGCATCTACCAAGGCATGCATGGTACAGCAGCATGTACCTATCCTGGCTGTTCATGGCAACAGACCATGCTTCCACTGTGCCTCTACCAAGCTGCTAAGCCAAATCACAGCTGTGCCTTGACCAAGCTTGCCATGAGTCAAGTGTTGTGGTGCATGCAGCAAAAATGATGTGCAAGGAGTGCTGCGCAAGCTAATCGCCATGCATGTGCTGAGGGAGGAAACCTGGCGCCAAGACAATCAGTATGGCAATGTGATGGCTTGCCTGAAGGTCAATCAGAGAGAAGCCAACAGCCTGCTGGCCTCCTCACAGCCCATCATGATGCCCTTCTTGATGCCGGCCAAGCCAGCTGCTGGAGCATCTTCAGCAGCACCCATACCCACCAAGAAGGGTCAGACACTGTTCTTGCTATGTGTCCTGGGCTGGTATGCATGCTGCTGGTTGAGTGTGCAGGGCATGCTGCGTATGCATGTATCCCTGCAGGACTGCCATGGCGTGAGCAAAGCATGGTTTGCTGGCCATCCGAGAGTCTGCCAACATTTCTGTGAGGCTCACACAGACCAGGCTCTGCATTGTAGTTCCTGTCAGATGTCAGGCATGCTCCCGGCGATGGGATCTGTGTGTTGTACTGCAGTGTCTGGAGGCAAGTCACGCAAGCGGTCAGCTGCCTCAGCAGCTTCCTGGGAGGATGAAGACCTGGTGCAGGACGCTGGGGATGCCCTGGACCTCGCAGAAGATGATACCAATGTGTCAACGGTGCGCAATAAAGTTATCAGCGTTCCATCAAACATGCGCAGCAGCAAAGCACAGTGTACCCAACAAGCACTGCTGCCCACCAAAGCACTTTTGTTCCAGCTGATGATGCTGAATGTGCAATGGCTCCTGCTGCCAGCTTGTGTTTGTCCTGCGCATAAGTGCACAGCTATACAGTATGCTGCAATAAACCAGCCTATTGCACCAAATGTTTGTCATTCGTGTGATATTGTGGGGTCCATTGTGAGCACATGCGGTGAGAATGGATGCATCAGCATGCCAGGCCCAGCAGGCCACAGTTTTGCATGTAATGCTCCTCGTCAATAGTTGCCATAGATATGCCATTTGTGACTGACCAACCATGTCTGTGTGCCTCCCATAGGAAGAGGCCTGTCATCGGGCGGTAGTTGGCAAGGCGCTGTACCAAGCTATGAACGTGCTGACCCCAGGCAAGCCTTTCCTGGGGCGCAAGCAGGTCACCCAAATCTCTGAGAAGCGGCCGCGCACCCTGGAGGCCTTCATGAACATGTCCTTGCATGGTCTGTCCAGCAACATGCGCTCTGCACATGGACCTGCCATCATGGAAACCTTGCGCCAGGTATGTTGTGCTCCATATATGTGCTTCTTGCTCATGGTATGGTGTCACTATGGAGCATGTACGGTACACAAGGGCCAAGTGCAGGTGTAGGTAAGCCTCCTGTGTGAGGTCATCTTCCTCCAAGTGCCATGCCAATTGACACATGGTATGTGTACCTAAGTGCTATTGATACTCTGCATCTGTCACGGCAGGCTCGCCTGTCTGAATGCATGCCTGTGCCTGTGAAAGTCTGCTGCCATTTGCATGCGGCTGAGACATGCCAAGCTTGGATCTGCCAGCTGAGTCTTCTGGACCTCAAGTCTGCTTGACACACACTCTAATGCCTGTAAACAACAGCAGCATTTTGAGTACTCTGTTGCAGCTGTGCCTGAAGATTGGACAATCAGCTGGCAAGCAGAGATTGTGAGCTTTGACTGTCACAGATTTAACTCAGACTCAGAGGCATGTTGTACCACAGGTGGAGGAAGTCATGGAGTTACAGCGCTCAGAAGGCATTTTCTGCGAAGATTTCCAGCTGGACGAGAGTCAGATCACCAAGCTGGCCAACACCACTGCCAGTGACTTTCAGCCTAGCCAAAGCAACCAGCCCGCACGCAAGAAGCCTTCATGGATGAAGAGTACACACACGCCTGAGGTTGCTGCTCAGCCCACCCGTAACAGCGGTGGCCTCGAAGCGTACAGATTCAATTCAGATGAGAAAGGTGGTGGTGGAGGTACACCACAGCTGCCTACAAGGTTGTCAACTGGCTTTGCGCCACAGTCTGCAACAGAGGGAGGTCAACAGCAGCAGCATGCTGGGGGCCCTTTGAAGACGTTGAATGGGCAACATGGCACTCAGCAGTTCCATCCAGCCTTTCCACGACCACCTCTTCGCGAGCACAGGTACATTACAGACGTTTTAGGGTCATCATCATTTGTTGACTTTGCACTGTGCAGTACAAGGTGTCAGTGACTTTGCATGAGGCATGATCCACAATAACAGGCCAATATCTCAAGGTGATTACTCAATGTTCTTGTTGCTGTGTACATGTAGGCCCTCTGGTCAGGCTAGTGAATGGAAGCAAGCCAGTGGTCGTTCGCAGCCAATACCACAGCAGAACAGCTCTTCTGCTGTGCAGACTACTGACACAAGTGCTGCTGACGTTTACGGCAGCAGGACCTTTTGCACAAACAGCAAATACATCAAGTGATTGCCTCTGATGAGCACTGCTGTCAGGCCTTTGTAACAGGAAACCTGTTTGACTTCACCAAAACCTCTGCATGTTGACACCACTTTGTGGTGTGGCATCCATTGTTCCCCTCAACGATGGTCAAGCCCAGCATACGATATTCGTTACCTCGTGTGACCTGTAGTAAAGTAGCTGTTGTAATGTTGCTGTGCGTTATCTGTGTTTTATTAATTCTGACATTGATTTCAGTCATCATGATGTACGAATCGTTTCGTGGCCGAGGTTGAATGGCGTGTTTGAAACAATTTGCATGCATGCTTCACGCTGTGTTGCAACTTGGGCCCTCGCCAGCAAGTCATGTTGCAACCTGCATGCACTGAATCACTCTGCCACTTCACTTGGACTTCAATCAATCAATCAATTACTTTACCGGACTCCGAGGTAAATGCGGTAATTTTGACTTTTGATCTGCACACAGCTTCAAGGGCACACAAGACTGGAGCGCCAAGATGCTGTCTGATTTTGACTGACTGTGCGTACATCTTGACAGCTTGAATCACTACCTTGCTGGTGACACGCATCCTTGTCTCACTTGAGGCTCTCCGCTCTGCCGCCTTACTATCCAGTGCGGGGGCTGCACAACCTCGTCAGTGCAAGGTCTACAGCCTCCACAAGGACGAGCTGCAGGTGGCCAGGTCAGTCACTGGCGTCACTTTGACGCTTCGCAGCGCAAGCATATCAACGAATCATCAACAGAAGGGTGCCTGCCGAGCAGGACCCGCCGTTTTTTGCATACAGGTTTTGAAGTGCTGGTACAGGTCACAGGCAACCCCAGCGTTTACCCGTATGATCTCATGGCATGCCCTAGTACTTGCATGTTCCCAGGGACAACGTGTGGCGCCAAGACAACCAGTGTGACAAGAGAGAGAGAGAGAGATTACAATGCTTTAGCCAGCCAGCAAGTCTGATCACATATAGAAGAAGACGAAGGTCAAATGTGGAAAACATCAAGACAGTCTAGAACGAACTTGAAAAC
>JAABUP010001403.1_pt1 | contig 50373 bp, 69 predicted proteins | sample 5559201 | NCBI WGS metagenome assembly JAABUP01 (sample SAMN10711887, study PRJNA513373) | rock metagenome | isolation source: Antarctica rocks | place: Antarctica | reverse complement strand
CCCAAGCATTCCTTGGTCTTCAGGGAGTTGATCATGGCTTGTGCAACATCCCGCACATATACAGGCTGTATCTTCTGGTGGCCCCCATCAATGAGAGGGATGATGGGGAACTTCTTGGCTAGACGTGCCAAGTTGTTCATCAAGTTGTCCTCGACACCAATCAGCTGGCCAGGCTTGAAGATAGTGGCCTCAGGGTAGATCTCCCTGACTGCTTGCTCCCCAGCAAACTGTAGCATACATACAGGATGTGAAAGGTGCATGTGGTTGATGAGCAATACGTAGGAAAAGCAAGGTGTGTCAGACCATCACGCTGTTGTGTCCCATTCAAACCTGAAGCGCTTTGGTGCAGGGTGAGTTGCACTTGATACATGTAGCTGACAGAGGCAATGTCTAAGAACACCCAATTGATGGCATGCAGGCAGCTTGTCACAAAAGATGTGCATATTGCCATGTGGTACACCTGATACGGAGCGGTGCTGGATTGGAGCATACCTTGCTTTGCAGCCTTCTGGAGGTGGAGTTCTCATTGGCGCCTAGACACCCAACATGCCAGAATCGCTCTACCATCTCATTCTCTTTGCAAGCCTGTGCAATCTTGGCTGCAATATCTACATGGGTTTCCTGGAAGCTCCAGTTCATGGTTTCCTTCTGGATGCCTATGCAGTTGACCACCAGATTTGAGCGGTGGATGAGGTGTCTGATGCTCTCATCATCCCGAGCATTGAAGTTCTTCACCTTCACCATCTGCAATACGACACAAAGTTTTGCAAAGAATAAGGTATGACCCAGCGCCTGGCTCCAAAAGCAAGCAGTAGCCATTGGTCTTGAGCTAAACCTGGCTGCATGCATGACTGCTTGGCAATGGCTGCAAGGCACTGTCATAGCAAGTAGCAGCTGCAACACATGATGCCTTGCGGGATGAGAGAGCAAGATGAAAGCGTTTCCTGGCTATGCTGCTGGAAAGAAGCATCACAATCTCAAGTTCTTTCATCATGCCATTTTGTGGCATACCAGTGTTTGCTCACGCATGACAAATGAAGCCACACATGGCTATCAGCTGGATTTGCTTGACATGCCGTGACAAAGCTGCCATACATGCAATACATACGCCATCATGACGATAACATACCATGTGTGCATTTCATACCTGTCCAAGGTCACCCATGGTACTGAGGTGCTGTGCATCCAAGTCATCAGCTCTGTATGGGATAACAACCATGGACCCTGCCTTTGCCAGCGCATTGATTACGTACCTGGCCAAGAAGCCAGTTGACCCAAACACAGTGGCTGTGATCCCGCTGACCTGGAGAGGTGATCAACGCTGTTTGCCGTGAAGGCGATGTGAGCCAAATTGAGCCCGTACAGTTCTGAATGTACGTTATAAATGCATCTGCCAATAATGCTGAGCCAGTATCAAGATGTAATCTGCCTTACCGATGAGCGACCGCCAGGTCCTGCCTTCACGCCCTTGTTCAAGAGAGTCATGCCAGCTGTGAGCTCTGTTGCAAAGCCTCGACAATCATTTGTATCACCTGCAACACCAGAAGAACCACAAATAAGTACAAACTGATTGCCAAACCAGCTTTACAATCAGCTCAGCTAGCACAGCTCAAATAAGGGTACTGATGGACAAGCATGGTCGATGTGTTGAAAATCATACCATACACGCTTTGCGCTCTCAACAGTCTGCACGACTGCTGAAGCGCAGTATTGCGCAACATGATGCCTAAAGTGACACTCTGTGCAGCAGATGTTCCGCGTCACTCCAGCACCCAGCCTTCAAAGTCTAGACGTGTAGACGGTGCAACTTTTGATGACTGCAGACACTTCGACTCCCCTGCTGCAAAAGAAGTATGCTCACTGTTGGCTATCGAAGGCCGCAAGGCCGATGCTTCGACCCGACACAGGCACAACGCGCATGGTCACATCAGTAGCATTGGCAGGCGCATCAAGGAGATACGATGCGAGGGGGGTACATGTAACGGCTCTCATACATTACTCTACATGTAGTTGACAAATTTGCCAGCTTGGAGCCCATCCCAACACTGACCGGCCCGGCGCGGTTCACTTCCATTGCAAACTCCAATCTCGTCGGACAACAGCGTGAAGGTTTGATTGGCAGCATGCACTGCTCCCAGGCGGCTCGCCGGGCCCTTGCCCAGGTGAGAGTCTTTGCAGTCAAAGGTGCCCCTTGGATGGGGTCTTGATGGCAGATATTTGCTTATTGCGGACGGCTGTTTGTAGGTTCGGCGCGGCGTGTTGGGTGCAGCCTCTCGCGGTGATGCATCACGAGCCACGTTTGCCAGTGTAGGATCAGGAGACAAGGTATCTGTGCCTGCAGAGGCAATCCCGACGCAGCCTCACATAGCAAGCCATCTGACTCGATGCCTCAACTAACAGTCTGCCCGCATGCTGCAGGTTCCGATGAGCCGATTAGAGCCTGATGAGGATTTGAGACAGCGGTATGCCGCTATGGAGGACCGTCTCAGTGTAAGCGTACAACAGTCGTCTTTTCATCAAATATAATGTGTCAAGTGTGGGTGTCTCTGGCTCACTGACTTTCACTTCCCCTTGCAGATTGTTCGCAAAAGGCTCAACAGGCCAATGACACTAGCAGAGAAGGTCAGTTGCACCGTCTGGTGTACTGTCTGTTGGCTGCTGCAGTTACCCTGAGACATATATGAAAACAGACTGCTGTATAACTGCAGGTCGTGTACGGTCATTTAGATGAGCCTGACACACAAGACATCAGGCGTGGTGTTAGCTATCTGAGGCTCAGGCCAGGTGTGTGCGCGTGCATATTGCATCATGCCACTAGCTTCATAGTCTTTGGCGTGCTTCCTTTGAAACTATAGAGGGCACCGGCTTTGACAATATAGAGGGCACCAGACTTGATGTATGTGCTGTCGATCTGCAGATCGTGTTGCCATGCAAGACGCTACAGCACAGATGGCAGTCTTGCAGTTCATCTCCTCAGGCTTGCCTCAGACAGCTGTCCCCTCCACGATTCACTGTGATCATCTGATTGAAGGGTACAACACAAGCTCAAGCAGACAGGTACAGCACGTCTGAATTTACCTGCCCACAATCACAGTGAGCAGATTACTTTGTTGTGACGTATCGTCAGACCGGCGAATCTTGGATATCAGCAGCTCTGCTCACCATCAAAGTGCTCACAGGGAGAACCAGTTTGGTGGGAAGGCTGACTTGAAGTTTGCCGTGAAGACCAACAAGGAGGTTTATGATTTCCTTGCCAGTGCTGGTTCCAAATACGGCATTGGCTTCTGGAGGCCTGGCAGTGGTATCATTCACCAGGTCAGGCTCCGGCATTGCCTTTATCTTCATTGCCTGTATCTGCATTGTCTGCACACATTTGCAGACACTGATATCTGTGATAGCCAACCTGGGCATGCCATTTGACTGTTGTCTGTTTCTGCAGATTGTCCTAGAGAACTATGCTTTCCCTGGAGGCATGATGATTGGTACAGACTCACACACACCCAACGCTGGAGGTTTGGGCATGTGCGCTGTGGGTGTTGGTGGTGCTGATGCCGTCGACGTCATGGCAGGGCTACCATGGGAGTTGAAGGCACCAAAGGTACTTCAAGACTGCATACTGTCTTTGCATGCAATCGTACCCACAGCTGCTCCCTTGGCAGCCCAATATAATGCTAGGCTTCTCATCAAGTTGACGCTGAAAGGTGCAGTCTTTTTCCCCTTTTCTACCCACAGCTGCTGCCTGTGTTTGTGAGTGTACCATGGGGCAAAACATTTACTACCTGGAGCATATATCGATGGAAGACCCGAGTGACACATTTTGCCTGATTCACAAGCAATATGTATTGGCCATGCAGGAGCAGTTCTCATCTTCCTTGGGATCTCTACTGTTGTCCTGTGCCGTTCATTACCTTTGACTCAGACATTCTACGACAAGGCACATTGCAATGCAGGTGATTGGTGTACGGCTGACTGGTAAGCTGTCCAGGTGGACATCTCCAAAGGATGTCATCTGCAAGGTGGCTGGCATCTTGACAGTCAAGGGTGGCACTGGTGCCATTGTCGAGTACCATGGCCCCGGTGTAGATGCCATCTCCTGCACAGGTGACACTGCTAGACTGTCCCACATCTGATTGCAGTCACTATAGTTAGAGTCCAAAAAAAAGGAGAGAAAACACAAAATCAAAACACATCACAGCGCATTTGATAAATGCTTTACGATAACCTGCAAAGCTAGTATGTCATTCTGCAGCTGACCTTGCATTCAGTGCACTGCAGCAGCCCACAGTCTGCAATATCAAATCTTGGTTGCATAAGTACATGGGCCAGGACTGTTGTCAGTAAGTAACCAGGTGATGATTGGTCCTCAGGTATGGGAACCATCTGCAACATGGGAGCTGAGATTGGAGCCACCACCTCCATCTTCCCCTACAACAAGCGCATGTATGACTACTTGGTAGCCACTGGCCGAGAGCCCATTGCCAAGCTTTCAGACTCCTTCCGGGAGCACCTGCGCCCAGATGAGGGCTGTGAGTATGACCAGTTGATTGAGATCAACCTGTCAGAGCTTGAGCCTCACATCAATGGACCATTCACACCTGACCTAGCACACCCTCTGTCCAAGGTGAGTGCTGCATGCTTGTGATGGAGTCAGGCCTGGACACCATCACGCCTGTGCTTCCGCTGAGAAATGTATACTTATACACTTGTCAAGAATATGCTGAAAGGCACTTCATCTCAAGTTTGTGCGACTGCTTGCAAATGAGCTTCACACTGTTGGTTGAACAATACACCTTGACAGTCTGAGTGTAGCCCGAAGTCATTACATACCATTCTTGATGATTTGGCAAACTCAGCTCTTGAATATGCCATCTTGCTGAAGATGTGCTGCAGTGGCCCCAAGACATAATGCAGCCGTGCAAGCACTTGTTTCCTGAATCTGATTGTGTATGTGCAGTTTGCTGATGCACTGCGGGAAAACAAGTGGCCCACAGAGCTGAAGGCAGGCTTGATCGGCAGTTGCACCAACTCCTCATACGAGGACATGGCGCGGGCGCAGAGTGTTGCCAAGCAGGCATTGTCAGCAGGCATCAAGACCAAGGTCCCATTCACCATCACACCTGGCAGTGAGCAGATCAGGTACAGTCCCCGCTGCAGTTGCACCCAGACAGCGCAATAGCAGTCACAGCTCAAGTTGCAGTCATTGGCTTCAGTATTTCACAAGTCTGACTTTGGTACCATTGTTCAGATTTCAGATAGCTGGCTTTGCACTGTCGCTGGTATGGCAGGGTATTGAGCGCAGTGTGTGAATGCAGGGCCACTATTGAGCGTGATGGCATGCTGGACACCTTCACCAAGGTTGGCGGCACAGTCCTTGCAAACGCCTGCGGGCCTTGCATTGGACAGTGGAAGAGGACTGAGGTCAAGAAGGGTAAGCACAACCCTTGCTGCTGTCTCAATACACTGCGTGCCGGGACTCTGTGCCTAGGAAGCAAGCCTTTGAATAACATGCATATATCAGCAGAAAAGTTGTTCCTGTCTGCATGTCTGGTGCCACACAGCTGGCTCACCGCCAGCTCACAAGATGCACAGTTCACTCAGCACTATCTTCATCAGTTGCCTGTCCTGCAGGAGAGGCAAACTCCATCATTACCTCATACAACCGTAACTTTGCTGCGCGTAACGATGGCAACCCTGCCACACACGCCTTTGTGACATCCCCTGAGCTGGTCACTGCCTTTGCCATTGCTGGTGACTTGACCTTCAACCCTGAGGAGGACACTCTGGTGGGTGCTGATGGCAAGGAGATCAAGCTGGACGCACCCAATGGGGACGAGCTTCCTAGCAAGGGCTTTGACGCAGGTTTGTGACCTGTACAGCTTGTTCTCTCCTTTACAGCTGTCATTCATGGCTACTTCCATACTTGCTCAATGACATGACTCAGATCACAATGTTATGAGGCTTGTGCTGTGCTGTTCTTGCACATTTGCTGCGACAAGTGTGTGTGTGTGTGTGTGTGTGTTGTGGATGGCAGGCCTACTTTGCTTTTGCTCTCTTGCTTTGGAACATGGCTGCACATCCATGAGCAGCAGACAACAAATCTCTCTGCTGAGTTGCAGCTCTGTATGCTGTGCCTCAAAGATGGGCAAACTTGGTGCAGGTGAGGAGACATACCAGGCACCCAACCCAGAGGGCGACTTTGATGTAGCAGTGGCCCCAGACAGCAAGCGGCTGCAGATCCTGGAGCCCTTCAAGCCCATCGGCGGCAAGATCACAGACGCCATGGTGCTGATCAAGGCCAAGGGCAAGTGCACCACTGACCACATCTCCATGGCCGGCCCCTGGTTGAAGTACAGAGGTCACCTGGACAACATCTCCAACAACATGCTCATTGGTGCCCTCAACGCTGAGAACGGCGAGGTATGGCGCTGCCTTGTTCCCGCTGTTTGGGCTTGCTTGCTGGTCATGATCTTCCTGCTAAAGTGATATCCCATGGGTGCAAATTCGCCCATTAGTACCATCTTCCACAGCATGCCTTGCGCCTTGCTGGACAACTTCCGGAAGGCTAAAGTTTGGTTCTAACTGCAGGTGAACAGCATCAAGGACCAGTTGAATGGAGAGTATGGTGCAGTGCCTGCTGTGGCCCGCCACTACAAGGCTGAGGGCAAGCCATGGGTGGTCATTGGTGACGAGAACTACGGAGAGGGCAGCTCTCGCGAGCACGCTGCTCTAGAGCCCCGACATCTAGGTGAGTCTGTGCATAGGAGGGTTTACATAGGGCTCCGCACAATACCATATGTAGTTGCAACTCTGCTTGTTCAAGGCAGCTCGTTTCCTGGTAATTGGTGGTGCTCACTGTGTCATTGTCAATCTTTTTGTGCATATTTCTGAATGCATTTAATCATTTTACAGTTTGAAGACAAGGCAAGTTGTGCTCTGCAGCCAGCCTTGTCATGAAAGCGTCAAGTATATGCAACGACATCTCTAGGCAACCACATCTGGTGTCAAATAAAACCCATGCTCCTGTAATCTGTAGGTGGTGTGGCTATCATTGTGAAGAGCTTTGCCCGCATCCATGAGACCAACCTGAAGAAGCAAGGCATGCTACCTTTGACCTTCGCTGACCCTGCTGACTACGACAAGGTTGGACCCTTTGACAAGCTCAGCTTAGACGTGTCTGGCCTTTCACCAGGCAAATCCATAGAGGTCCAGGTCAAGAAGCCAGATGGCAAGGATTTCACTTTCACGGTGAACCAGACATTCAATGACAACCAGATCACCTGGTATAAGGCTGGCAGTGCCCTGAATGCAATGGGCAAGAAGGCGTAGAGGAAAGTGTTTGCAGGGCAGTGTACTAGTCTTCATAGCATCCAGCCTCTGAACTGCATGGACTGCGCTTTAGCACTTGACCTGTGCGTGAGAGTGTCAAGCAAGTCATTGGCAAAGAGCTGATGACCTTCTGGCACACTGTCTATTCGTACTGAGAGCTTACATGTAGTCTGTTCAGCAGGTTTTGTGCGTTGTACATTGCCTGTAGGTGTATTATGCTTGGCAAGCCTTGTTATGTTTGTAATGGCTATTGTCAGGAAGCTTTTGACGTACTCCCATGAAGGCTGTGCGCTAACCTATACTCATGCGAATGGTTTACATGCAAGCTTATGCTCCTTGTCCTTTATGCATTTGCTGTAGCCGTGCAGTATGTATAGACTTCTGGAGAGCGGCACCACCCATAGGCACTGTCACTGATCATGAGACTGATCAACCGATCTGTTCGTCTTCTTGCCCATTGTCGTCACTGTCTTTGATCTGTTGACTGCTGTGCAAGATCATGGGAAAAGCAGACGTCGCTGCGTATACACGCATTGAGCACACTGTGTGCAACAGAACGTGAGTATCTTTGCTATAGCCGCCCCCGATGCACTTCCGCGCTTTTGCCTTACCATGCTGCGTCAGATGCGACAAAAGTGGCGGAGCCACTGCGAATTTGTAGGAAAGAGCGTGATCACAAGACGTAGCATGCAAAGGAATTAGCGCTCAACGCATGTAATCTTGAATAGGCCCCGCACTACGTGAAGCCGACAAGGGCACTTAGTATGAGTCAGAGATTGTCGATACGCCGTGAAGTGGTTGAATACGGCTCCCTGCCTGTCGCTGCCTGGTTGACTCAAGCAGATGGCATATCTGCTGTGCGCACTCTGCTTGTTCAGCTGTCAGAGCGCACAGCAGACTCAGGCACTGGTGAGTATTGACCCATATTTCTTGAACACACGCTCAGCCTGCAAATGCTGATCTCAAAGTCTGCTGGCATGGTTGCAGGCATGATTTCATTGCCAGCACTTGCTGAGTGTCTGGATGTCCCAGAGCAGCACGCAGAGGTATGGCTCCCCCTGGCAGCTGTCTGGAATTTAAGCATGACAAACAGTCAAGCCCATCATCACCCAGATGGCCGTCTTGGGTCCAACATGACATATACTTGACGTGCAGGTGCTTGTTGACACCATTGCTGCAGTAAATGAATCTCATCTACCGACTCAGGAAGAGCCACAAGGTCTGCTGGCTGCAAACATTTAACGCATTACATGCAAGCCAACTTCCCACACGTGTCTTGACGTACTTGCACACTGTTCAGGTCAGCCACGGCAGGTAGACATACATGCAGTGGCCCTGTTCTTCTTTGCTCAATTGTATATACGTCAAGCTCAGCGTCCAGACCAAATGGACGTCTGGCCCTCACAAGCATCCCAAGATGAGAAGGCCTTCAACTCCCAGCTCATGCCCGCCCATCAGCAAGGTCAGACTCAGCCACACCAACCACACCATTCCCCGCTTCAGAATGGCAGCCAGCCAGGGCAGCAAGAACCTGTATCTCCAGCCAGATCAAATTCCTCCAGATCCTCTGCTGGTAGTCAAGGTAGTCCAGGCGAGCTTTCTTCCATCATCTGATGCATGGAGCACAATGCATGTTGTGTGAAGCGACAGCATTCACTGCATCAGCCCCAGGGGGCGTTTACTGAAATGTAAGCCTTTGCAGTGTTTGTGAAGGTCCATTTGCAAAATATCTGGTGTGCTGCAGCCCACTTCCAATTCCAGCAATCCCGCAGCAACCATCTAGTGAGAAAGGAGCTGCAGCAACATCTGTACCAGCACCAGCAGCAACTACATGGCTACATAGACTATGTTCAGCGGCACAGCCATCAGCTGTTGACCCTAATTGTTGACAACCCATCTCAAGATCCCAATGCTGCTGAGATGTCAGTCTCTGCAAAAGAGTTTGACCGCCTGGGCTTGCTGCTCAGACCTGCTGATAATCACAATTCAGATCAGGGCAGCCCCATGGAGATTAGTCCTTCCCCTTTCACAGGTAGGAGCTAAACACTGCGAACCTCTAGTACTGCTAATGTTACTGCAGCATTGCAGGGCTTGACTTATCATTCCTGTTGCAAGAGCTCTCTGACCCCTGTCAGCACTAGCACTGCTGCTGGAAGCATTAGTATACCACCTTCTGCAGGCATGATGCATTGGCAATCTCATTTTGTTGTTCTAGTGAGTACATGTGCTGCAGAGGAGGCATTGGCAATCTCATTTTGTTGTTTGATTGAGTATTTGTGGTGCAGAGGATGTTGGGCAGCTGAGTATGCAAGTGCCTCTGCTGAATGGGGTTGACAGTCAGCATCAGGCTCCGTTAGCAGACCTTGCAGAGTGGCTGAGCCAGAACCTGCAGGAAGACTTACAAGGGGACGCTATGGTCAGCAGCCCCACCCACCCCTCCAGATGGGGCCCTCTAGCCCCTGCCGGCATTGTTGAAAGTAAGACGTTTGTGCAAGCATGTGCTGATGCACTTGTGGCATGCTAGCAACCTACCTTTTGCTTAGGCGTGATAGCTGCTTGGGTGAAATTGGTAGGCCAAGAGATGTATTCCAAATGACATTGAGCAGACACAGTGCTACCAGAAGCACAGCCAGCAGCAGAAGTTTTTGCAATGTGCATCACGTGCATTGTGACATATGCTCAAGCACAGGATCCCAAGTCCCACACACCTCTTGACTGACTGTGGGTGCTCTTTGGCGAGGAGCACAAGCACAAATCACAAGCATGCTGTGCAACTATGACCTTTCAAACCTGTGTAGTCTTATCCGGCTACATCATGGCTTTCTGTAATCAGCCTTCCGCTCAACTGCAATCGTAGTATCATTCTATGCGCTCCTGTTTGCAGGTGGGGTAGTGGATGTGCAGGGCGTCTGCAAAAGCACAGTTGCAAAGGGGGAAGACGATTTCCCTGACGGCGTGCTGCGCATAACAGACTGCCATGACAGCGTGATATATGCCCTGGCACCACTGCAATACGCCTCAATCACCTGCTGCAGTGACTGCACGGTAGTGGTGGGTGCTGTGGGGCGTATGCTCAGGGTTGAGCGCTGTGAGCGGTTACAGCTCATAGCAGGCTGTGTGCGCATCTGCATCAGCTCCTGCCATGACTGTGTCTTCTACTTGGGAGTGAACCGGCCCCCTCTGATGTTGGGGGACAACCGCTTTGTGCAGGTAACCCACCTGGCCTGTTTCGACACAGCAGGGGTCCATGATTGTGCTACATGGCATGCCGACTGCTTCCTGTGTTCCTGTGCAAAGCATAATGCCTGTGTAGCACTGCCTCGTACGCATCCTTCAAGAGGAGCTGTTCAGTCAATCATTTGCATTAATGTACAATAAGGGCATTTTGGAGCCACCTTGGATGGCCCGTGCTAATGTTGCTCCATCTGATCTTTGCTTTGTCCTCAGCTCAGCAATGTCATAATCCCTGTGTCTGCAACCCAAGAGGTACCTGCTATGCACACTCAGCGTGAATGGTGTATAACTTCATCGCAAGGACGCCAGGTCTAAGGCAAGTATGTGGCTGCAGCTGGCCCCATACTGCACTCAGTACGAGCGCCTGGCGGCTCACTTGGAAGCAGCAGGGGTAGCAGTGGAGCCCAACTTGTGGGACCAGCCAGTGTCACTAGCAAGGGAGCACCGCCACCTGGCTCCCGACAGCCCCAAAGGGCCTGATGCCAGGGCTGATGGAAGCTTGGCCCCTGCGGGGCCCCGCCTCACAGCCCAGCTGCTCCCTGCCCACAAGCTGCTGCCTTTCATGGTTCCCTTCAGAGGCGGTCCTGGCTCCTTGTGTGGTGGAGCTGCAACACTTAGCAGCAAGTCCGCCCCGTGACCTTCCCATGCTGAGCTGTGATGTCATTTGCATGCAATTGAAGTTGCAGTGTCAGGCTGCGCAGCCCTGGGTGCCTAACCTTTGTTATCAGCATCTCATGTTGTGCCAAGATACCGATATGGCAGCCCTTGCTCTTGAATTGCAAACATGGCAAGAATGTGTACAACCCTAGGCACCAGCCATGGCATCATCTGGCAACAACATCCTGCAATTGCTGCTGCTGGTGGTTGCATGTCAGGCACTCACACATGCATGCCTGTATGGTACAGGCTGTCAGCTGACCTGGGGGCATTTGTGGGTCTAGCGCATGAGCCTAGTCTGGGTGGGAGTCCTCAACAGAGCCCTGGGCCATCAGTGTGCCCCTTCCCCATGCCTGCCCAGTATGAGGAGGCTAAGGAGAGCAAAGTACAGACAGTTGCCACCCTCAGAAACTCCATCAAATCGGTCAGTGCCTACCTTTACATTTAGGTGTCATGTTCAGCTGCAGAACTCGCAAGTGAAACAACTAGTGCATGTAACAGCATGTGGTCAGCTTGAGTTCTTGTGGCTGGATGTAATTCCGACCTGAACGTCAGCAAAACACTGCTTCGGTCTGTTAGCTGGTCTCAAGCCACATTTATTGCACTGCCAGCCTTCATGCTCCTGCTGTGGGCATGTATGCCTAAGAACAACTGTTCATTTTGTGCAGGCAGTACTGGATGATGGCAGGAAACGAGAACTGCAAAATGTGATTCAGTCACACTTCAAGGAATGGGTAGTGAACTCTGGCAACATGCGGCAAGTCTATGACTTGGCCAGGATGGAAAGGGGAGATGGCGTGAGCACTCCACATGCCATCTGACAAGCTGTTACATGCATGACTTACAACAGTCAGACAGACTCACACATGACACACATGATGCAGTGCGCCTGAGTGCTCTCAGGAGATGCAGTGCACTCCATGGGCCATTTCAGGAGCAGCACAATAGGCCTTGTAAATCCTATTGGTGTGTCTGTACGTCAACCTTAGCTGAAGAAGGGATGAGTACCAGCTGAATGCTGGCATGGTTGGGGGGTGGCGTCGACTCATGAACTGTAGATGTAAAACATTTTCGCATGCTAGAATAATGAGGAATTACACTTACCCTCTTCAATGCATTGACCAAGATTTTTTACCTCGAATAGAGCTTTCAGTGGGGTCAACCGACACGCAACTGATCGGTTGGTGTTCGTGTTTGAGGTTGCGGGGCAAGATACACTGCCACCATTAGCTAGCTGTATAACAGCAGGCATTGCACCTGCGTTGCCCGTTGCTGTAATACCTTGAGACAGGCTTGTGACTCAGTGTGTAAGTGGATCTCCGATCGTATTGGTATAACGCGCTGAGTGGCAATGTGCTTGCGTCCGGCTGTGTATCGGATTTTATAGCCCCCGTGTGTGGTCCGTCATGGCAAGCTTGATGAAATAGCGGCTCTAGACTTTTGCAGCTAGCCTGCATGCAGCTTGCTACCGTTTATGGCTGTTGACGATATTGAGCTCGCCTCTCATGACCTTTAGAGTGGACTGCATCAGTCAGCGATCCTGTTTGTTGCGGCCTGTCAAGTCAAGCAGTCCCTTCACCGGCAAGCCCAGAGCGAACACAGCGAGAAGCACTGCTGCTTCTCATACCCTTAACTCAGCAAGATTCAGTGTCCTGCTGCACCGGTCGCATTCTCGTGCCAGGCATGGATGCTGTAGGGTGTCAGCACAGGCCCAGTCAGGCTCTGCCACAGACAGTTCTGCTGGTGGCCAGACAAGCAAAGCTGTGCTCAAGCAGACACTGTCACAGCCTGCCACACAAGACAGTAATGCTGCAAATGTTGTTAAGCCAGTAGCTGAAAAGCTAGGCACCTTGTGGGGACTGCTCATCCTTGCAGTGGCGTACGTACATCACTCTACCTGTGGGTAAGCAACATACGCATGGTGTAAGAGCAAAACACCTTCTACACAGACATGTATAGCCTGCCTTGAATGTACCCCGCTTGTGTCCTGCATGTAACGTTCACAGCGGAAACAGGGCACCTCAGAAATGGCTGTGTGTCAGGCATGGGCATCTGCCAGCTTCTGTCTCATCACTGCACTGTGCAAATGCAGGTTTGCTCTGCCTGCCTTACTCCCTCTGATCACACCTGACCTTCACCTCACAGAGCAGCAGGGCGCCTTGCTCACAGCTGGCTATGCGGTGGGCTCCTCTCATTTCAATAGCAAATGCAATTTGGTTCTGACAAGTTGCACATGTCAAGGCTTTCTGCGGCTATGTCCATGGGCCTAGCTTCCATGCCAGCAGTCAGCAGCTTGTGGGCCTGGATAGGGTGGCAGCGCTGTACATGCATGCACTTCACAGCTCATAACTGTACTTGCTCTATCACCATCTACACATCATGTGTGCTGCTCTGCAGACTGCTGCAGTCACAGCTGAGTCTTGTTACATGAGTGAAGTACCACGTACTGCAGGTGCTGTATGCTGCCGCACTCATACCAATAGGACTTTTAGCAGACAGAGTGAACCGGCCACGCCTGTTGGCTGGCGGTCTAGTGATGTGGAGTCTTCTCACAATGACAGGCTCCAAGGTAACCCGCCTGGCCATGCTGTGCTACAAATGACCCCTTGACAACAGCACACAGAGTATGTATCACAGTATAGCCATGGAGCTCGTTCCCAGACCCTGACACAAAACTGATAGTTGCATACTGTCAATGGCATGGTTGGCAGTCAGAAGCAAGGCTGCACAAACATTGAGACATGTGAAGATGCGGTAGACACACATCACTCAAATGCTTCCGCAGTCAAGCCGCACAGCTTATCAGACAGCTAGTGGCAAACAGCAAGTTCTTGCCAGACTTGCTTGTGACTGCTGTTTGACCTCAGCAATCTGATCCCTGTATTCACAACATCTCCTCCACTCATCAAATCCATCAGTCTATCAGGCTTCAAGCATGCTCTGCAGGTGAACAGCTTCCAGCAGTTGTTAGCAACCAGAGTAGGCTTTGCAGCAGCACAAGCCACCCAGAATCCCGTGTGCTTCAGTCTCATCCCGGAGCTCTTCCCCAAGAGCAAGACCACAGCCATGGCCTTCTACAACAGTGCCATCTACATGGGCCGTGCCCTCTCCTTTGCTGCAGTCATCGTTGCTGGTCAACTGGGCATGAAGCACTCTGAGCTGGGCGTCACCATGGTCAGCCCCTGCTACCTTGCTGCCTTTGCTGTATGGGACTGGTCTACATTGGGCTTTGCAGGAATAGGCTTTGCAGCCTATTTAGTGCAGCACATCCAGGCTCTTCAGTCACTCCTGCAGCAGCTTTGACAGCTTGCGAGTCCTGAAGCTTTTGTAAGTGCTGCAACACGTGTAGGTTGTTTCTGCGATTCAGGTGACCCACTATGGCACACTATTGTGTGTAGTCTGGACACTGTTCACACTGCTTGTGGTGTAGACAAGGGTGGCTGAGGTTTTGTATGCCAGGTGGAAATGCTTCACAAGGGTGGCACCCGGCAATGTTGATGTACAGTTGCGATTGTGTAGCAGATTCTGCTGCTTTTGGCCAGTTCACGCCTGGCATCTCTGCGTGTATGTGTTTGTGTGTGCGTGCGTGCACATCTGTACGTTGTGCAGGTACCTTTGGATGCTGTGGACCTGCAGCACGTGAGCCTGCTGTACACTCAAGGCGAAATGGCAGCTGTGGCGCCCATCTATGACTACGACTTCCGCATGCTGACAGAGATAGTGTCTGAAGCCTCTTGGCGTCAGCTGCTCTTCTGGCTGGGGCCGCCCGGCATTGTCATTGGCCTCTTGGCTCTGCTCACCCTCAAGGAGCCCCGTGATGCCAGGGCTGTTGCCCAGAAAAAGCCTTTTCTGGGAGGCCGTTTGAGGCTGCCATTCATGAGTGGTGTCCCCCCTGAGCCAATCCCAAGTGGGTTGCAGGACTTTCTGCTGTGCCCAACAGCATGTCATGCTTTACTTATTTGAAAAACACCCATTAGTGAAAAAACTGCGTGTGTGGACATGAAGCATGCATTGGCAGCTGTCAGAGTGACAAACGATGAGCCCTGCATTGTATATCGGCGCAAACACTGATGTATATGACACAACTGTTGATGACTGGCATGTGTTGCATGCAGCAGAGCCTGCTGAGGCCAAGCCCACAACCAAGTTGGCGAAAAAGGCTAAATCCATGAAGGATGGTAAGAGGCTGACTGCTGGGGTGCGCACCCTGCTGGCCTCACGCAGCTTTCAAGCCATCACTTTTGCATCAGCCTTGAATGATGTGGGCAGCTGGGCCTTGGTCAGCTGGCATGCTACCTTCTACACTCGGACTTTTGGCATTGGGCCAGACATCTATGCGCCCATGTTGGCGGCAATCATTCCCATTGGGGGGATCATTGGCGGGGTGGGTAGTGGGTTGATGGGGGACTGGCTTTCTCGCACTGGCAACCGTCACTGGCTCACATCAGGTGCTTCAATTGAACACCCCAGTCTGTGATGATCACTGCGCTCGCTCAGTGTTTTGTGGCTTGCTGTCATCCTTCCATTTCCACTTGATATGGTCTCTGCCTGCATGGAACCTTTCAACGCAATGTCAATTGAGCCACATGAGGTTTGCTGCCTAGTGTCTCGCACATTCATCACATGGCTGCTATTGGTAACGACACATGTTGCCTACAACATATAATTGCTAGTTCAGATTGATCAATGCAGAATTCTCATTGTGCCACATGTGTGCAGGAGCCAGCATTGCAGCAGCGCCGCTGATAGCCCTCAGTCTGCTTGCACCGGAATACCAGCAGTCCTTTGCTGCATTGCTGATTGGCTTTGCTCTGAGTGAGACGTGGCGAGCCCCAGCAGCCGTGCTGATCCGGGAAGTGTCGCCACCAGAGCTGGGAGCTACAGGCTCTGCACTGCACCTCTGTATCAGAAATCTCGTGGGCGGCTGCGGACCTCTAAGTAAGAGCTTGCACTCCTGATATGTATACATTGTCAGTTCTCCAGCTGTCCTGTCTCAAGTCCATAATACACATTCAAGCACCCGGTCACAACCTGCGCAAATTCAAGTGACACATGAAAAAGCAAATCTGTGCAGTGTCAGTCTGTTGGTGGTCCAGACTGGCTGTTTGGAGTTTCAGGTTGTTGACAGTGCTAACATGGGGCTGTCTCTGCAGGTGTGGCTTTCTTAGAGTCCAAGTTTGACTTGGATCTGCAGCATGCAATGCTGCTTGTACCAATAGCATACGCCATGTCTGGCCTTGCGTTCTACGGCGCTGAAGCAGTCATGAAGAATGACACAGCCCTGAATGGGGCCAAATAACGGGGCTCTTATGAAAGCCTGCAGTTGACCAAGTAGCCTTGGACATCATGCCTAGCAAGACTGTGCTTTCACGCTGAGATGCATGGCAGCTGGACTGCCCAATTTTGTGTACACTCTGCGCCTGCTATCATTTTCATTCAATACCTTTTGTGGTGCAGCAATTTTGGATGTCATGCGTCAATAAAGCGTCATTTGTTTGCTTTTGGTTACCGCAGGCCTAGTCAGCAATGCATTTGTATTTTGTTATCTTGTCTGTAGCCGTAGTTATGGGTGTTTGGGAGCTTTCTCTGCAGGTTTGCTATGGACACACAATTCCATATTGTACACTGCATCAATTGCGATTGCACATTTCATGTATACATGTGTAAGTCTTGAAGGACATACAAACTCCCAGTGCTTGGACCATTGCATGCATAGGCCGAAAGCTTACCATGCCACAAAGTTCGGGTATGATCTGTGCCAGCCATCGACATGCAATGAACAGTCACTGTGTCGAGATGTTACGCATGCTGAAGTGCTCAAACTTACTGATCATATGGGCCCTCTGCGACACATAAATCTGACTTACAACACAGCTGCAGCAAAGCGTTCGCAGCAAGTACATGCTCAATCAACCAGTACAGCCAGTAGTCTCGTGTCATGACCTCACTGCCACAAGGGAGAGACCTCAACACCAAAAAGCAGCAATGTCTTGGAAGGGTTAGCACAGGCTGACCTGGGCAGGATTGCTGTGGTTACCTTTACTGCTGGAGGTGCAGGCTGTCTAGCCACAACTGTAGGATAGGGCAATCACAACTTGCATAAGATTGTGAGTAATGCACAATATAATATATTATATTATATGATAACATATTATGTGGTCAGCATAAGAAAAAATTTGCTGGACACAAAGCCACTGAAATGATGCACAAAACATGATCACATGAACACTGTGGCGTATAAAGCTTAGCAGAGATACTTGTCTACACGATTTTCATTGCCTGACAGAGGAAGAACTCATATGATTTTGTGAAGTCCTTGCTGCAGAGGCATTCCTTTCTAGCTTTTGATGCGTGATGGCCCATTTCAAACAATACTTCAGGTTTGTGAGCATGTATTTGAGGGCTTTGGTCCACTTTGAGTCACTGTTGAATTGAAGCCTGATGGTCATGTTGGCCACCTTGTCCTGATCTATTGCATACGCCATCTCAAAACTGTTGTCTTGAGATACAATCCAGTCTGCAAACTCCTGCACAACACCAAGTTGACACTGGATGAGACCATTTGTCAAACGGCTCTGCTGCTATAGACACATCAGTGTCAAAGCTGAGGCTGACCAGAATAATGCCACAAACATCAGATCGGATGTTGCATAATTGGAAAGCTGTGCAGAGACTCTGTCACGGGGTGGTTCAGTATGCACTTGGGTATGTTAGGCATTGAGCTTTTAGCTCCTGATGCATGCCGACCTCTTGCGTGAAAGTGCAAGCAGCAGAGATGTCGTGAGCGCAACCTGACTGTGATACATGTGACAAAAGTACAGCATTGCGGCATGGTCATGGAGTATCACGGAGCAGACCAAGAAACCCTGACAATGCCACACATGCCTCACGTGTCTGCAATATGGATTGTGACATAAGTTGCATAAGTTGAAAGCGAAATAGCATGGGTCTTCACCTTCACACAGGTAAGAAACATGATCATAGCCCTGTCATAGCTGGCACACATCATTCGGCTGACAGGCCCGTACAGATCATGTGTCCCTCTCTTATCAGCTATCTGGGGGTAGCTGCCCATGGGGATCAACCTATACGAGGAGAAGGTGCACCCACACTCCTGCAGGAGTAGCTTGCATGTCAATACGGGCTGCAGTCTAGCTCACGCTGCATAGCAACCAATCTCTACTGTGACCACTCTGAGTCCGGTGACTTGCAGCAACATGTGAATGCTGTGTCATCAAGCATGAATTGTGGACACTGCCAGGCAGAAGAACTCAAACAGGGGAAACAAGGGACCGTAAGCATAGCCCTGCAATGGTCATGCATCACAGTGCCTTGATGCTGGAGTCAGGTTGCCAACTTTCTGACCTGTGCCATGGTTTTCAGCAGGAGCACAGTCTGGCCCCAGGCTGCGTTGATTTCGTCCCACTCCACTGGGGCTTCATTGGTACGGCCCAGGCGGAAGCCCCCAATCGTGCCAAAGGGCCCTTCATGCCAAATTCGGAAGACATCATGGTACACGTTTGTCTGCTGCAGCCTCTTCAGATGTGCTGCACTGTTCTCCATCTGCAAACAGCACTTGGTAGGCTGAGTTTGATGAAATGGACACAGGGGTAGGTTGCTAGCACCACGTAAGTTGATGGGGCTGATTCTCAGGCGAAAACTGAAGCGTTTGATGCCACAAGGGACGTCGGAGCTCCCTGAAATGTACAGGGCATGCTGACCAACACAAAAGCAAGCAAAGACTTATGTACTTGTATAAGAACACAATGCCAGGAACAACTGCTTCAATGAGCATATCACTGATATACGTTCCTGCACTTTCCTAGTGTTGGTTGGAATTCAATGACACAAGATGGCTCACTTCATTTGTAAGTGATCTGATGCAGTTGATTGCATTGCACCTGTGATTCAGCCTTCTGATCTTTTTATCATGTCAAACAGGACAAGTCAGTGCCAGATCGTTCTGGAAATGCATCAAACATGTCACTTGCCTTGTTCAAAAGAACATCTCTTTCATCAACATGAGCCCTCAGCTGTAGTTGGAAATCATTGAAGTCATGCCAGTAGCGCTCTTCAAGGCTGTCCAGTTCGCTGCTGCTGGCTGCCAGCTCACTCAGCTCACGCTCAGCATGAGCCAACTCAGCCTCTAGCTTGTCAGCTCGAGCCTTCTCTGCAGCTTCAGCTTCCTGAGCTTGCTTCATCTCCTCTGCAAACTCCTGTGTTTGATCACGTTTGTCAGTCAGAAAGGTCAGCCCCTAGTGCACGTCATCATAGCAAGCAGATTATGCATAGGTAATGGGCAGCAAGGGCAAAAGGTTGATGTCTTGCAGGCTGCTGTGTCTGGGCTGCAGATGTAAGGGCTACTGTGTCTCATGTTCATCATGCAAATCACATTCTGGTGCCAGTATGCAAGGCCTATTCTGTACGCTCCAGAAAGCGTCTTATGTGGCATTTGGATAACGTTTTAAGACGTAAGGGTGAGACAGTAACACCAGACCCAACACCTTATGGTACTAAGAAATGCATCAGGAGCTGTGGCAGACAGATGGGGAGTCAAATGCTAATGGTGACATGCCATATACCACATGATGTGATATGCATTGCTATGTCCATGTGCAGTCACCTGGTCAGTGAGTGGCTGGAGGTCCTCTTCTGCAAGGCGCTTGATGGCAGCCTCATAGGCAGCACACTCCTGCTGGGCCTCCTTGATACTCACCTCCACCTCATCTTGCACCCTATGAGCACAGTCATGACACATCGGCTGATCCACCTGCAGCCACACTCAACTCGCTTGCATGGGCCCAGCTGAGCATGCATACTGTGATGGCGGTGTTGTCAGGTGTGGCAAGTATGCAACATGGTGTGCCTGAGGTACAACAGCATGCATCTTGCAATTGAGCAGATCATTGATGTGTTGGCAGGCTCTTCAGACCAAAAGCCTGCGATCTGTGAGATGCCATGCATGCAGGACGCAAGGGTGGGCAGAAGCAGTGCATGCTTGCCTTGGTGGCTCCAGACGCAATCTCAAAGACTTTGGCCATCTGGGCAAACTTGCTGTCCAGGGGCTGCAGTGGGATGCCGTTTGCAGAAGCATGAGCTGGAGCCTGCCGCAGTGATGATGCAGAGCCAGCCAACATGACGAAAGACTCATCCAGGTTTCTGTTGCTCCCTGTAGGGACCAAGCATGTCTGTGCACATCAATCATGGAAGCGTGCAGGATATCAAGACTGGCATTTAAGGTCATCTGGCTGTTATGTTGAAGCTTCACAACCACTGTGAAGCCAGAGTAGACCTTTGGCAGACATGGACCTCAAATGTTGCATGTGCATCATGCGGAGGCGCAGCATGAAGCAACTGTGAAGCAGGTTGCAGCCTGATTTCGTACTATATGGTGGTAGAGCTGCTAGCAACACAGCACATGCGTCCACGACAAGCCTGCCCTGACTGAGTCGTCACATGCAAGTACTTGGCAGGTCAAGAGGCGCAGCAAATGACCTGATGCGCCTTTGCTTTTGTTATGATCAAGCACAATGAAGGATTCGTCAACTTTGGATCCGCCGAAGCTGCTGCTAGCTATGTTTGGTATTTGTTTATGACCAGAGCTACCATGACTGTTGTCAGGGCCAGCTAAACTGTCCAGTCCGCCGATATTCAGCTTGACCCGGCACGACTGACATCTGAAAATCTGCTTCTCCATTGGAAACGAAATTAGCTAAACGCTGGGGTGCACATACACTCGCGTAAGACGCTCAGCCGAGGGCAGGAAGCGTCATGGCGTCCGCTATTTGGAAGTGTAAGCCTTTGCTTCAGCCTCGCAAGAAATTTGTCTTCCTATGCTGAAGCAAGCTACCGACGCTTCGCCAGCACTTGAAAGGTTTGCCGGCAGTACGCAACTTCATCACTCCGCTGTGGAGCGTGCTGAAGCGCAGGAGACGGGAGCGCAGGTGAGATGAAACGCTTCATGCTTTGCACGTGAGCTAACGTGACTAATGTCATGGCCTAACGAGCTCTTGATCGCGACTGTAAGGTTGCTTGCGCGTAATGCACCGCTGCCGGAACGCGCAAGCAAGCCTGAATGCATTCAACACATTGCCTTGCCGCCGACATGCTCGATCACAGGGCCGCCTGACATGCGGACGTCACAGTGCAAACCGCAAACTTAGCAAAATGGCTCATACAGTCTTTGTTTATGGAACCCTGCTATCTGAAGAGATTGTGAAGATCCTGTTGAATCGCAATCCAGAGTCACACGCCGGTAGGTCTTGCGGTCTTTGCTCAGCGTCGCTCAGGATATGGTGCCCAAGCGTTGCGACCTGCAGCAACTGTGAAGGGCTACAGCAGATATAGGATCCGAGGCCGTGTCTACCCCGCAATCTTGCCGACAACGCCATCGGATGAGCTCACCGGCATGGTACGTATGCGCTTGTTCGGATCGCACTAAACTGTGTAGATGACCAGTTCAGCAGCTGCAGACCGTTGTGCTTCCGAACGGCAGGTGCTATGCGGTTTATCGGAGAGAGAGTTTGAGATCTTAGATGGTGAAATAATCACACCGTTCATGCAGACTTTCTGTTTCCAGCAACCCTCACAAATCCTCTCAGACCTGAATTGCAGAGTATGAAGATGAAGACTACTTTCGTACCAAAGTTACTGCTCTGGAACAGGTGTCGAATGATTTGCTAGTGTTGTCACAAAGAAGAACAAGACACATTGCATTAGTAGGCAAGCAGTTTACAAAGTACACTGCAGGATACTGGCAAAGAGGTCCCAGCTGACATATATGTCTGGAAGGACTCCTTAAGGTGACTCTTTGCCGGTGCAAAGTACAGCTGGCAGAGTATAGCTGGCTTGCATTTGCCTTTTAGCACTTCAAGAGCAGCACAGCTTTTTGCGTCCACAACACCTGATGCAAAGTTACCAAAGTGAACAGCTGCTGCTGATGCAACATGAAGTATACATATAGAGGTGTTACATTGCGCAATGCTTATGCTGTGATCACCAAAATGCCATTGCACTGCCCTCCTGCAGAAGCGAGCTGTATGGCAAATGGGACTATGACGAGTTCCGGCGATTGCATCTGAAGGAGTATATGGTCATGTGTGAGGTGAGTTTTGAGATTGAGTGTCAGCATTGCTTGACCAGTTATCGCATGTTTGACAAGCGCAAGACAACATGGCTTACAAGCTTTCTGCCATCGCAGGGCTTTGGGGCAGACTTTACCAGCAAGGACATGTGAGTTTCATGTCATACTCTTCTTATGTTACACTGCATGTGTTATGCCTTCACCTTCAAGAGAAGGCCGGTGGAAGCAATGCACAAGTGTCATGCATTATGATACCATTGCCAGGGGCTGGCTTTGACCTGCCTTATCAGGACAAGACGCTGTTGCACTACATCCTGCATGCTTCACACTGCTTGTGATTATGCAAACCTTTGCAAAGTGTTTGCTTGCATTGCAACAGCAGGATCAATATCAGAATCTGCAATGTTGATAGCTTGTGATGCTGTCAATGATTGTTGAGCACTTGATACATGCACTGCTTGAGATGGCTATGCCTCTCGCTTGTCAAGCAGTCAGCCACGCAACCAAGATGCATGTGTATGCAATGCAGGATACTGTAGACCATAACACATTGTTCAACACAGTAATGCTGCACTTCAAGTGCAAAAAGTTCAGGCCAAGCAGCATCAGGCCAGCAGCAGCTGGATTTTGATGAGCATGGCAGGCGTGTAAAATTTTCTTTGTATATCAGTGGCTCACGACGTCGTACCGGCTACATCAAACACATGAGTGATAGTATGCAAAGGTTGCCGACTATATACTTACAATTCTGGGTCTAGATGCATCAGTGCATGGACTGGACAAACTCATGAGCTGTATTTCTAAGGTACTGTTCTTGCAGTGCCAGAAGGGTTGAGACAAGCAGCAAGCATGTAATATCAGCATCTAACAGTCACATACTCTTCATGTAGTGCGATTTAATGGACAAAGTATTGTTGCTGCTGCGTCAAGTCAAATGAAATGAAGGAAGCAGTGGCTATCATACATTGCAGCTATGTATGAGCTGCTGGGGAAAACACTCTTCACATGCTGTCAAGAAACAGGTGGTTATTTCTGGGGTTCTGATACAGCACTGGTCATACGGGTTCATCACATGCGGTTCAAATTTCACTGTTCTATCTGCAGCACTAAGCTGTCGGGGTTGCCGAGCATGAGGGAGAATATGTGGTTGCCTGAAGGGTCTGCATCAGCATCTTTTCTTCACGTCAAAAGCTGCTCCACAGTAGTACAAATCATCCTGCCCTTTGTGCATGGCTATGCACCTAAAAGGTGCTGCTGCGGTGTGCTGTGTCGCGCATGCCACCTTGCATGTTTGTGAGCCCACGCATATAAGTATGCTAAGCTAGCATGCTCAGTGCCTGTGGCGCTCGATTTTTTTTGTTTGTATAAAGTCTGTCAGTCCTGCTGACCACTGCTCAGTTGTTTTGCAATGCTGTCTTGAGTGAGCTCATGGCACGTGACTTTGAGGCCCTGGAACTCTGCCGTCTCGTTACTGTAGCCTGCACAACATGCACAACATGTCAAGACACAGCATCAGCATTATTGGCAGGTTGTTTGCATGGTCTGCTTATTTTCCACAATCGATAGCTGTCACCTAAAAGACGCATGTGAGCTGGACGCTACCTGTTCTGTAGCACCACATGCTGTTCTTGATTACAGTTTGAACTGCCATATCAAGGCCAGCCAGAAATCGATCTACTGCCTTATCACGCTCACAGGCAAAGCTCAGAGCACTGATGGGCAACTGCCGCAAAAGCTATTTACAGGTGTGCCACGCACAACATGGTAAATCAGGAAGTCAAGCACAAATTTTCAGGATCCAGCAAACAATAATCAGCCAATCAGCGCCAGCTCAATACTATCAGACTTCCCATGTCAAGTAGTGACAGCAGTTCCCAAACGCAACAGCCTAGCTCCCAAACAGAAGGTATAACAAAAGACAGCATGTTGCCTCAGTGCAGACCATGCAATAAAGCCTGTTCGCAGGCCAAGGATGGCAGGTGGGCGTTTTGTCTCACCTCACGGGCGGCACTGAGGCGTGGAGCCTCTCCAAGGGCAGTGGCTTGGGCCTCAGGGAAATTGAGGCGAGTGGCAGGGCCCTTGATGGCCAGGGCAGCCTTGTCATATTCACGGGCTGCTTCCTCAGCCGTATCAAAGGTGCCAAGCCACAGGCGCACGTTCTTGGTGGTGTCCCGGATCTCAGCAGCATATTTTCCCCAGGGCCTCAACCTGACCCCACGGTACCTGAAAGCGCAGCAATGTCATGTCATTGTGTACCAAAAAGCTTGATCATGATGTCTCTCCTCAGCGTCTGTGCATGAGACTGCAGCCTTGTTGGCTTGGCAAACTGCGCATGGTTGACCTTCTTTGTCAGCAGCAAATGCATGCAACAAGAGGTTCAAATATGCCATTGAGATGTTCAGCAAACAGCAGTCTATTCAACTGAGCTGCTCATGACCAACGTCAACGGATCTCCTTGCAGAGTCAAAATTAGAGGCTAAACACAAAGGTGCAACAGCGCAGACACAGCACTGCTGTCCAGGTATGTCACAGCCATACCTGATGATGATGCTAGCCTGCTTCTCAGCACTGGCTGGTGTGTCAGGACCTTCTTCTTCCTCTACAGCATTTGATGGGCCTGCAGCACAGCTGCTGGCCAACTGGCCCTGGCTACTCTGTTCCCTCCTGCCTTCTTTGGCAGGCACAGCTGGTGCAGACCTTAGCGTTGCCGGTGATGTAGGTGCTGAGCAGACATCTGCATCCTCCTCTATTATGAAGGAATCTAAGGCATCCTCCAGGTCAAGATCATGATCCTGGTCAGCTGGCATGCATGCTTGATCATCTATTGCGGCATGTAATGCAGCTGCAGCTTGCGATGCTAGTGAGGTTGTGGCTGTTGTGGCCCTGTGCAGGCCTGAGGAGGTTGCCAGGGGTGCTGGAGGGGGTGAACTGGGGTGCACCAGCTGTGCTGTTGCCAGGGGGGGTTGCTCATGTGAAGAGGAAGTGGGGATGCTGGTGGATCTTCTGATTGCATGAACATCAGCAGGTTGCTGATGCTTGCTGGGGCCGTGAAGCCCTGCAAATTGCAGTAGAGTATGAGCACTGCAACAGGACAACTTTGTTCAGGCTGCAGGGTCAAAGCTTGCAGTGCGACGCGATTCAGCCAGTTGCATCAGTTAGTGCAACTTACCTTCTGAGCATGCAACGTTTTGATTCTTGTCATGCTCCGTCAGAGGCCGTGAGGACTGTATGCTTTGAAACGCATAACGTGTTTTAGATGGCTTTCGCGTGAGCTTGGCTTGCTTGCTAGTGTTCTTTCTGCATCCAAGCTTGTGCGATGGGCCTCTTCTAGTAGAACGCAATCCTCCAACCAGTAGGCGGTATTGCAGGTCCTGCTTGTCCGCATCCTCCGCGCTACAGTACTGTGACTCGACATCGATGAATGCCTCCTGCGTATATGCTTGCGGACAAATATACGCTTCAGCTGGCAACTGGGAAGCCTCGGTGAAGTAAGTTGCGGTTTCGTAGTCACTGGGTGTTGCTGGTGAGTTGGGCTGTTCATAAGCGAACAATCGACTGGACCAGCTCTCCCAGGGTGCGATCGGGGGTTTGCTAGTGCAGAGAACCTGCAGACCTTCTTGTTGACAGTGTCCGTCGCCAAGACTTTCCCACGACAAGTGCTTTTGCGACATCACGCAACAGTAGAACGCTCACAGGGTGTCAGGCATTGTGCGCAACTGGTCGTGCCATGCCAGCCATAGCCTTCGCGTCAGTGCAAAAGCAGCTGTCTATGAGATTTCAATATGTTGCCTAATCTGGATTGTAGACAATTCAAAGTTAAAATGCAGAAAACTGCGTTGCGAGTTCCTTTGAATGCTTCCGATGAACTGCGTTGCGAGTTCATCGGAAGCATTCAAACTAACTTATCGACATTCGCAACGGGGGCCTTGTGCTCAGGGTAAGCTTGCAAGCTCTACAGCACAGGGCAGCTCGGCTGCTGAACAGAAACAGGCGACTTAATGCAACCTTTGCTTTGCTGCTCAGAGCAACTTTGTGCACACATCATTTCAAATGCGCACGCAATGTCGTCCGAAGGAAAACGAGCTTTGCAACGTATTCATTGACAAGGCAATGCTGGGTTTGTGCAACAGTCGCTTTGCAACGGGCTGTTTCCGACAATGACCATGATCACGAAGAGTGGCAAAGGAGCTGACGTACAATTGTTCCATCTACAGGGAGACGTAGAAGGGTGCAATGGCTATGATGTATGTCTGCTTGCCGCCGTCGACATGACTGTGCAAATGACTTCTAGAGTGAGGGACACTAGCGTCTCTTGTACCCCAAGAAATATGTAGATCTAATGAAGATATACATGGCTGGCACAATGCAGCCTACTGCTATCAAGATAGCCAGCTTAATGCAGACACCCACCTTACCCCTGCATGCCGCAACATTAAGTGTCTTCTAGGAACAAGCCAGCAATATTGCTTGTCTTGACATCAATCAGCATGTCTTCAACATGTGTAATGCAAAATGCAGGATTGGTGCTGCCTCTTGACAATGAACAGGACAAATTGTGGTTGTGACATTTAGACTTGCGTGTACACATGCCTGTGTGATAGCAACCATGCTGCATCAGGATCAGTTTAACGTATACGCACACACACCTGTTTTTGATATTCTTGGATGTTCTGACAGCGTAATCTGCATTGACCAGGCTAGCATCTTGGGCAGTTTCAGCTTCAGACAGCAGGCCCTCACGAGCCTGGACAGCCCCTTGCATGGCTCGCACATTGGCCAGCAGCTGTGACGACAGACCCACCATATCATCACTCACGTTGTCCTGCAGCCATACACAACCATAGTCCAATGGCAGCATTGTGAAGCTCAAACCTTGTACAGGCGTACAGTGATTGCAAGTGAAGCAAGAAAACGTATTTAGCCAATCAAAAGCAGCAGCGATGCTGTGCAGCTCACCCTAGTCATTAAGATTGTTCACACATGCTTTCCTGAGCCATGGCTCTGTTATGCGCATAGCACAGGTCACACAGATTGCAGTGCACAGTACAGCACACATATATGTCATTTGCAGCCACCGGGCCGCTGTTGTGACTGACCTGCATCTTTGTGAGTGCAGTGTGAAACAGTGAGGCATGGCTGTATGTCATTAGCAGCCACTCTGACATGGTTGCAACTGACCTGCAGGTTGCCATGCATCTTCAGCTTGGCTTGCGCAGCTTGTGAGAGGGGAGCCTCTGGTTGGCGCTGCCCTCTCTGCCGCAAGCCTTGACTGCTGTTTGCTTCTGCAGCTCCACTCTCATCAATCCTGCACCAGGTGCCAACATGCTGTTGCTGCAGGATGTTGTGTGCACAAGCTAATACCTGAGCATCTGTATGAGCATCACAAGGCAGACCAGTGCAAGGTATGCATCCTGATTTATAAGGAAGTCTGCAGCATGCAAGCAGTGTTCTGCTATGGCTTGCCTAATACAGGCTCACAAAGAACTGGGAGCTGCACAGTTGTTTGTGAGCATGTGTGTGGCCGCTGCACTGCATGCACAGCAAAGCTCTTGCGTTGCCCCCTGCTGCTGATCACAAGCCTTTTGTCCCAAGATGAAGCAAGGAGTTGGGAGTGTAAGGCGGCCTGTGCCTTTGTATGTCCAATGCTACCTGTCAGCAATAGGCATCATGCATGTTGCAGATATGTGCACATACATGCACATACAAAGCAGACCTGGTACTGTTTGGCACTGGTGGATGAAACATAGCAGCTGGTGGTCTCTGTGTTTCTGCAGGAGGGGCTGCAGCATGAGCTGCTGCCTCGCCCACCAACTGGGCTTCCACATTGGCTATGACTTCAGACGCATCGGTGCTTTCTGCATTTGTTGCTTCTGATGCAAAGGATGCTTGAGGTGGCTCATCGATGGCCTCCTTCAGACGATGGACATGTGCATGGTACTGTGCCATGGTTTCTGGCTGCACCCTGCACTACAGCAGAACAGTATATGTGGACTTGCTGCAGAGTGCTGTGCAAAAGCAGGGACCGACATCAGAGGAGACACCTGGAGGGTCTCATGACACTGCATTGCACGGTTGCATGCATTGGACAGTTCTGCGTTGGAATGGTGGTGAGGCAACTGGTCAGTGTAACTTAGGCTGCAGTTTTAGCACATTCCCCTCTTCTTAGCATGCACCAATTTCTGTGATTGGCAAGTGATGCACTGTACTGGATGGTGCTTTGTAATTGGTCAAGGTTCAGCAAACATGCCAACAGCAAATGCACTGATGCTGTCTCTAATCATGTGTGGAGCGTGCAGCCAGACATACATGACTGTCTTTCACCTGCAAAGACAGAAGCACACCTTTTGCTGATACGGTTTTCTAGGTCGACCAGGTGCCCTTCTAAGCTGGAGACATACTGCAAAACATTTTTCAAGTCAGGTACGATGCAAATCTGCAATAGTCTGCTACCATTCCAACAGAGGGGCAGACTTTGAAAACACTCGAAAATGCTTGAGTGTCTGCTTGCATACTTGATAGAAGACAGGGCTGTGTTGCCAGTCTTGAAGCTCCTCCCTGCCCTTAGTGTCTCCAGCAGCAATTTCGTCACAACTCTTTAGCAGCCTTCTGAAGGACAATTCTGAGTAACTGCCACTCTTAGGAGCAGGCAGGCCTGAACTTGGCAACTCCTACACAGTGTAACGATCCGTCACAATATGGCATCTCACGCCTGACATTTTTCGATGGCTTGACTGTTGTAGCAACTCCAGTGATCGTGCATATGTAGGCTGGCCAACGAAAAGCATACCTGGAGTTTGAGAGCCATCAGTTCTGACAAGGATGTGTAAGGCACAGGATACGCTGCAAGGTCAGTCTAAACTCTAGAGGCAGCGAACTTGACAAGGTCTTGAAAGAGTGCTATGAACAGCGTTGACTGAAGTGATGACTAATTGCATTCAGCTAGAATGCAACTTTGGTAGGCCTGTCAGCATTTCAGCAGGACCATTATCGCTACACATGTTTCTAGCGAAAGTCGCTGTATTTTGTCTAAATGGTTGTAGTGCATGCTCATATTTGCAACAGGACGCATGACGAAGTGCTACAGAACACACGTTGTCCCATGCAGCAACAACAGAGATTATCTATCATAGTAGTACATGGTACCAATGTTGCTGCTGTTTGAGCACAGCAATCCAGGCTTCACTTGTCACCAGCAACACTCAGCTTGTCAAGTCTTGGAATAGACTGCATGCTGCTTTTCACATTGTTCTTTTGCGCTAGTTCCTTGATGGCGCCCAAGTCTGATACAAAGTTGCCGATCGCTTCCAGCTGCAGCAGTGGGTTGGTGACATTGCCATGAGCCACCTTTGATCGTTGCCGGCACCGTTGATACAGATTGTCAGTGGACATGCACACCTGTATGCACACAATTCTCATGGTAGGTATGATGATGCCTCTGCCATGGGAATGGAAAGCAATGTGCATAATGCATGTAACACGCACAGCTGAAGGCCTGGTAACCGCAGACAACACGGAGACAAGAAGCTGCAAATTAAGCCTTTGATGCAAACACTGCTGTAACAGTGTTTGGGATTCAGGCACAGGCATGGCACATGGTCAGGCCCCAACCATGGCAACATTTACCCTTTGAGTGACAAACTTGCTTTCAGCTGTGCCTACCTGCCCATACTCCAGGGTTTTTTGAGAGGCAACCTGCAGGCTGTAATCCTTCTTTGTTTCCTGAGCATACGACTCTGCTTCATACGTCTCCAGCTGCTTCTTCAAGCGGGAAATGGTGTTGTTCAAGTTCACAATCTCATCTGTCTTTGTTTTGGTGTAGGCTTGCAGCTCTGACCTGCTCATGCACAGCAGGTCAGGCAGCATCGCATGGGCTCATGCTCATGGCATCATGCAAACACTGTACCATCACATGCATATACTACATAACATAGAAGGAGCTATGCCTGACAGCTTTTCCCCTGCCTTTTATGTTACAGCTGCTGCAAATATTGAATGCAGGTCATGCTGCAGTGCAGTGTTGGACTGCAGTGGCGAGTACACTTCAGCTTATCAGAGCATTTACAGGTGAGATGTAAGATACATACAGAAGTATACTCAACGCCAGGAAGTGAGAAGAAGAGATATTGACCTGGTCTGCTCTGCAGCCTCTCCAAAATGGTTTCTCTGCTCCTTGAGGTCCTGGTTGGTGGCTGCCAGGGTGGCATGCCGCAGGATGAGGTCCCCAATCTCATGAAACTCATCTGCACCCTCCAGCACACTTTCCAAGTAGTGCTGATACCTGCCACCAGGAACATCACCCCACCTTTACATGCTTTGGCAAAGCAGCACTAAATCTGGCACTGGCTACTTTGCTTTGCTGACAGCTGGCGCTGTTGGCACCATGTCAGTTCTGGGACAGGCTCATGTAGCTGCCAGCTGTTGAGTCATGAACATTACAATCACAGCCGTGGGAAGCTTGCTGCTTTGAGTTCACTTGAGTGCTAGACAAACCCGACAAGCATGTCTCAGCACACCTGAGAATCAGGCAAGATGAAGGTTGTACCTGATGTTGCGGTGCAGCAGCTGCTGAACCTGCTGCCTGTGTGCCGTCAGCTCTTCCATAGCCACTCCCTGTCAACCAGTCACACTTCAGCCAATTCAGCATTGCATGAGCCAGTTCATTGGCCGTGAGGTGTGACTTTGACTCTGCCGTGTCTATGAATATTCAGCAGTGAGGTTGTGGCCTTGATGATGTTTGGCGTGGGAAGTAGTCACAATCAATGGTGCTATGGCAATGACCATTTGTGATGTTTGAGGCTATGGCCAGTCTCCAGCACGGCAATCATGGCATGCAGCACAAGAACTCAAACTTGCAGCAACCTGGCAGACTGTTGGCTGGATGGGATGTGGGGTATGATCCCTTACCAATTGCTCAACCTCTCGTTCCTTTTCCTCCCTGGTTTTGCGCTCATCCTGAGCCTTCTTCAAGGCATGCATGCGCTTGGCATCATTTTCTTGCAGAAATTTCGAGAAGCGGATCAGGGACTCTTGCAGCTCTAGATCCTTCTTCTTCAGTCCCTCTTCCCGCCTCTTGAACACCTCTTCCTGGCATTTTGCGACTCATTTGTCATGGACAAGCTGCGGATCACAATGCATTTTGCACTGCAGGAGTCATCGCACTTGTTTGGCAAGTGACTTGACAGGGTGATTGGCCAATTGATGCATGCAGCACATGAGAGCACTCAAGCTGATTGCAATGTGAGTCTCCAGACCAAGAAGCCAGGTCTGTGTGGCTGTGAGTAACTAATTTGTGGCAGACCTTCCTGTTGAACTCCATCTTTTGCTGCTCAAGAGCCTCCTGCACCTCAAACATCTGCCGCCGCTTCTCCAAAAGGCGAGTGGCAGGTGATACATGCTCAAGCACCAAGGTGTGTGGTACAGCCCTGCTTCAATCAAGGGCATGCATCAGCAAACTGAGCATGCCATTCCCGTGTTGAAGAGTAGCTGGTGGCGATGCAGGTGCAAAAATGGCTTCATCAAGGTGTGTAGGTAGACTGTAGCTGCTTCAGTGGGGTCTTTGCCGCTAGACACAGACTTGTCGGTGGCGTTACACTGGTGCTTCCCTATGCAGCGTACCTCTTGCGCTGGAGTAGAGTGACTTGTTGCGAGTCCATCGCGACAGATCCGCGTCACTTTATGCAGAAGTGCCAAGCGTTCGGCATGCGCGAGCAAGAATGCAGCTGCAATCAAAGGCTGATGAGCTTTGACGGTGAAGCTGTTGAGCACAGCTTTTTAGCGTTTAGGTCAATATGCAGACGCTAGCGAAGCCAGAAACTCTCAGTTTTGCGTTATGCTAACAAAGCCGGTCACCGCACGCAGTAAAATAACACCAGTTCCCGACAACCTGACCTAAGCACTTCACATGAAGAAGAGTGATGTGAAGCTTTAGTAGACACACTGGTGGACATATACATATTTGCCTGCCTTGCAGCACTGTTGAAGTTGCCGCTGAAGTTAAGAGCAGCAATCGCCTTTAACTTGCTGAATTGCAAGGACAGATGCGGATTTGCTCTCTTGTTTGCAGCTCTGGCATTGTGCCACCACTTGCGGTAAGGTCAGTATGGCAAGAACGCTGCTTGGCTCAGGCCTCTGTAGCAGATCTGTGATGCTGATACAGCTACAGGAAGAAGTGCCTAAAGCTTGAATGGAGCATGATCTTTGGGACTCAAGGAAACGCTGTAAGCTGTTACTCCTCAGGCAACTGCAAGGAGCGACGCTACAACAGCAGGTCTAGCAGCTGAGGCAGGAGGAAATCGCAGGTCTTCTGCCTCATCTGGCAGTTGAGCAGCAGATTTGTAGGCTAGGCCCTCATACTTGGGATAGGCTGGGGGAATCACATCCTCACTTGGGGGCTCCCCGTCAGCAGGGGGGTCAGTCCCTACACCTGCAGGGACCAACATTTTATAAGTGTACTGTTCATGTTCAGTTGTGTGGCTCTCTGAAGGCTGGAAAAAGGCCTGAGCAGCTGTGGGAGTACGTTGCTGGCCGTGATTTGAAGTATTGCAGCCAGCACTGATGTTGTGATGTTGACATCAGTGACATGTCCTGAAGGTGCAAGCGAACAGAAACGCAAACATGCACTTCTCTTCAGCATGGTTTGCATCATACTGTAGGTGACGGTTCAACTCAGCACAACCCTACATGGCTACCAGTTGTTTGGGCTTGCAAGGCGTACACCATCAGACATGAACACAGCAACTGGGCAGCACTATGTGTGCCATGACTGTGCCCTCCGCTACACATGTTACTCAGGCAGGACATGTTGTCTCAACCCTAGAGGCATCCACAACACAGTGGCCACACAGATGGCATGTCAGGACATGAGTGACTTCACACATTGTGATGACAGTATGAAGTCTGCCATGTAGACATGCATTGTACCAATGCAAGGCAAAGTTGGTTACCTGGTGGCAGGGTGTAGTTGCCCTTATGCATGATGATAGGGCCATGGTCTGCCATGATATGGGCAGCAGCCCGTGCCGGCATGCCCAGGGTCCTGTGGGCACAGATGGTGAAGCTGCACTCCCCCTCTGGCAGGTTTGCCTTGAAGTTGCCCTTGAATTGGTAGGAGGGCTGATCGTAGGTGCCCTGCCCCTTCAGGACGCCATTCTCCCAAGTGCCCCTCAGGCAGCCTCCCTTGGTGTCCCAGTACACTCCCTGCACTATCAGGCCTCTCTCTGAACCAGGCGCTGCAACCTCTAGCAGCTCAACAAAGTAGTGCAGCACCAACATCAGTATGATGCTGCCTGTATTGCTTCATGACCAAGGCATGCCTGGTAACACCTGGCAACACCAATGCATGCTCAACATCAGTACGATGCTGAGCAGACATTGATCTTCCCAGGCATGCCTTATTCATGAAACCATGCCAGGCAGCAGTGAGTTGGACAGAAGCTTGGGCATAGGTTTTGGATTGACTGGCAGGACACGCATGTCATCAGCCACTTGTGCCTCTCGCAATGAGCATCAAGGAATCTAGGTGAGTGTTGGAGCCAATGAGGCAGTCACCACAGCATACCTCTCCATGCTTCTTGCCCGCCTTCCATGCACCAACATACGTGCTGCCATCCACATACTCATACTGCCCCTGCCCCTCGAACTTGTCCCCAGCAAACTCCCCTTGATACATGGCACCATCTGGCATCCTCATCACACCCTGACCACTGCGCTTGCTCTCAGCGTAGCTGCCGGCATAGCCACCCCCCTTGGCTACCAGGTACAGACCCACCCCCTGGCGCCTGTCATTGCTGTACTGCCCAAAGTAGGTGTCACCGTTGGCATAGACTGCCTTGGCGCGCTGGTCATTGCGCTTGTCAGTGGCATCAAACCTTCCTGCAAGGGCAGCCTCACAGTGGAGTCTGCTGAAGGATGAAGACTGTGGCAAGACAATGTAAAGCAGTGGATGAGCCCGTGCCTTTGCTGAGGGCAGGCTGTTGACAACTGTTGTATGGCAGTACACATGAAGTCCTGCGATATGGTTCCCTGACCCCTTTGAGCATGCTGCCAGCACAGAAATGATGTCTGTATTTCAGCTCCCAAGCGCAAAATCCATCTAGCGTGGCTCAGACAGACCGTGTACAACAAACAGTTGCCACTTGACAGCAACAGCAAGCAGTTGCCACTTGACAGCAACAGATACAGCAGTGGATAAGGACAGGTGTGCTGCATGGTGGTCCAATCTGTTACATGTTGCCTGCCAAAATCATCAGGAACGGAGACCTTCATAGTTAGCAATGCCCTTGAGGTCATCTGCAGAGTCCTCCAGGGCAGCGCCCGGCAAGGGGCGCCCCATGCAGCCCAGGCGCCACTGCCACTGACCCCTCTCTTCAGCCTTCACCTCCTCTGCAAGCTCCTCACCTGCATCACACAACTCTGCCTTCAGATTACCTCCTTTTACACTCATCTTTACACTGTAAGTGTAATTGAATGGGCGCCAGCAGCCTTTGCTAAGCTGTATAGTGGCTTGACCAACAAAGCATGACATTTTGCTTTCAGGGCAGGTCTTTCTCTCGGTGTTATGAATATCGACGAAAAGGATCAGCAGTAGCAGACAGTGATAAGAGTTGGGATCAAACAATCACCTGCTTCAGTTTTGTCCGCAATGGTCTTGGCCAGCTGATTGGCAGCGGCTTGCACCTTGCTGATGGTGAGCAGGGCAGAGCGTACGACAGCAATGTCAGCCAGGAAGGCTGGCAGGTCTGGGTTACTGGCTGCTGCCCGCCACTGGCTGAACGCACTCCCTGTGCTTTCCTGCACTCACCATGGCAGCCATTCAGCTGCGCAAGTCCTGAATCGCTGAGCTGCCTTCACATCAAGACTAACCATGATGCTGTTCGAGGTCTGTCTGCAGCAACTAGCAAATCTGTGGTAGACTGTAAGCATGTACGCAAAATACATGGTAGACGTACTCATGCCCACAGCCAGCACCTCATAAGACAGCAGCAGCAAGGAGCATGGAAGGGAGGTGCTTGCCTTGTACAGCTTGGCCATGACCACAGTGGGTCTGTCTTTGTGGGCACCAGCCGAGCTGGGGAATCTGAACCAGCCCATGGACTTGTGCTGAGTGGCGTCTGCTGCTGTCACGTCTGTCAGGCGCAGGTGGGCGCATGTCAGGGGCCCTAGACCCTCCCCAGCAAAGTTGTTGATGGTGATCACAACGCTCCTTGTCGCCTGCAGCCCAGCAAAGTCAAACAGCGGCTAGGAGCCTTGAAAGTGGAGTTTGACCAGTCATGCTTGCATTTGCTTTGTGAGTGAGGCAGTGTTGGAGCTTCGCTGCCAAGCAGCTTTGCTGCTTGTGGCGACCTGTCTCGTGCATGCAGCAGTTTTGTAATGGTTGGCAGGAAAGACCTTGGAAGGTTGCGTTTTGGGCTTGATGTCTGCTGGCTGACATGCAGGGAGGTCATTTGCCAGGCGCACTGGTTTACAGTTTGCAAATGCAATTGCGGCTGTTTGACTGCATTATGCTGACACCTTGACCAGGCATATGCCTTTGGTAACACCTGACTGGCTGGTCTGGTGGCCTCCCAGAGACATGTCACATTGCTTTGTCTGTGACCTGCAGCAGACTCTGCTTAATACTTCATCAAAATTGTGTTAACTGCTCACCGAGGGCAGCGCAGACAGCTCAATGATGATGCCATCCTTCTGGGGAAACTCATCCGGGTTCTTGGCAGCTGCAGGCAGCTTCTCCTCAGCTGCAGCCTCGGGCTTGGGCTCATCACCCTCCTCAGCTTCTGGGTCAGCTTCAGGGGGGGCAGCCTCTTCCTCTTCTTCTGGGGCAGGAGGGTCGGGGACAGCTGTGATGCCATCTGCCTCCTTGCTCTTGCTGCTCACTGCCTGTGTCTGTTCCCCCTGAACATAATAGCAAGGATGCTGTGTGTCTGTGATCAAGATCATGCATCAGGGCTGCCAGTTGCACTTTGCAAGCAGCCCATGTGCTTGACTGCGCTTGCTGTCCCTGTGGTTGCTTAGTAACCTTTTGACATAGATACTGCCATGCTTGTTGCACTGAGTGCTGCACTGTATACAGACTTGTGCTCATCATGATATGAGCAGCCTTGCTGCAATCAGGCTGAAGTATGCTTTATCAGCACAAGATATTAGGCTGCTGACCTGGCCAGATTGCATGCTGCTGGGCTGCATTTCTGTGAAGCGTCTGTTGCATTACCATCCATGACTCTCAGCATGGTCTCTGCACGACGCTCAGGCACTCACTGGTGCTGTACCAAATTTGAAAAACGATCTGCCACAGGATTGGAGTAACCCATGAGTGACAGGATGTGCAATTTTGCAGCATACTCAGTGGCAGTCCTACAGTATGTGTGAGCACATACTGTAGGACTGCAGCTGTCACAAAGCTGGATGTAGTCGCATCATTGCAACTCACAATTATGTCATAGCATAGTGCATTCCATTCCATCTCCACGCCCTCAATGCCTTCCCCCACCAGGGCGCCCTCCCACCCAAAGTCCAGGCGCACCTTCTGCACTGCCTGCCCGCTGCAGCTCAGGACCTCTGCCGTACGGTCCTCGAACCGTCGCAGCAACACCACCTGCGGGCCATGTCATGGTTGGACAATGTGCATGAAGATCCAACAAAACATTTTAAGATGCTGCTTGCACAACTCTGCAGCCATTGCTGATGTCTAAAGTGCATGCCTCAGGAAGTACTTTGAGCTTGACAGCTACCAAGCAGCTGGATAATGAGAAATTTTATGACTTTTCAGAAGCTGTTGCTTGAAAGTGTGCAACAACAGGCAGCAACATTACTACTTAGTAGCTGCATCTGCTCTGTGCTGCAACCAGCAGAGGGAGAAGTGGTACCTTGTCCACAATCCCCTCCTGAGCAGCAGCCAGCTTGTGCACAGGGAAGCCTGGCAGCTGACTTAGCACAGTGCGCAGCTCTGGCACAAAGTGGCTCCAGCTGTGGCTGGGCTGTGGCAGCAGACTGAACGTGGTCACCCAGCTGTCTGTGGATCGGTGCATTGCACAGATGATGATGGATTGGCTGTCTGCTGTGGAGGGCGCAATTGGGGCTTCCGCAGTTGGCAAGTGGGGCTGCAGGTTGCATTGGAACATTGGCTCCAATGACGCGTCCAATTCTGGGCATAGCAAACACAAGTAAGTAATCGAGTGACTGCACACATGCAGCGGATTGGTTGATAACTTATGGGCGTGTGTTTGTTACACATGGCATTGTAGCACTGATGTGTCAGTACTGTCTTGGCAAAGTTGATAATGCAAATTCAGGACAAAGCCGGGAAAAAAGATGCATCTCACCTGCACTATAGCCATTGAAATGCAAAGTAGTTGGAGTTGCGAGATTCATTGTGGACACATCACTGTCTGAAGCGCTTAAAACAAAAATCAAGGCTTCACAGTGAGGGTCAATCTTGGAAGGGTATACTGTGACAGTATCGCCCTCTGGAGTGCCCTGTAGGGCACATGCTTGTGTTTAGCCAAGGGTTGAACATGCAAATCAGGAAAGCAGGAGACGCAGTTGACTGTGTGGTACTGAGTGGTCCAGGCTGATTGCCAAGCTAACTTCGGGGCCGACCTGGTGAAGTATTCCACCTTCCTCTGCTGTGCTGTGACCAGGGCCAGCAAAGCTGCGTAGCTTTCCCTCGGCACCTGCGCCATGGCGTGAGGTTTACAGGTTGAACATTGGCCGAAATCCCAAGCGTCACTGGCCTTGTGAGGCTTACTGAACGTGCAGCAGGTGAGGTCCAAGTCCAGCTGTGCGCCCTGCTCAGAGGTCCACTTGGCATCGAAACTGAAAAGCGCAAATGCTTTTAACGCTGGAACAGCTGGAGCAAAGTGTGTTCGGAGACGTCTTCGCCGGACTATATGTGCACCTGAGCTTTTCTACTCTGAAGGGCAGTGCAACTATTTGTCCCTGGCCACTGACTTCCACGCCTGCCATGGTTGCTGTGCGTGCACACTCCACAATACCGAGGCCGATGCGAAGTTTGACGAGTCAGGCTGTTCAGCGGCTCCGACTCACTGCCAATCACAGCATCAGCTCTGTAGACCACTTTGCATGATCAGCAGGCAGGCCCCGTCGTGAACAGCTGAGGATGCAGACTCTGGATTGTGCTTGCAGACTGCCTCGACTATGCCAGCATGCGCGAAGCCTTGCGTTGGGAGCAAAAGCATTGACCTGACGTGCTCCGTAAATCAGTCGTTCATGCGCATGGCGTGTCTCTACATCATTAATGAGAATTTTCTAGGTAATATGAAGATGATCCATCACACGCCCTGTCTTAGCTGCCCCCCGCGTTACCACGCAGGCTCTAGTCTGCTCCTGTCAAGGTCATTGTGTTTTGAAAGGTATGCTGCAAATTGATACAGCTGCAGTCACACATTACGCTGGCGTCAATTTGTGTGCAAACAGCATCAATACAGACATATGCCTACATTTGGGCATGCTAGCATAATGCGTGTCGAGAAGAAATTCAAAAGCAAAGTGCGAAATCGTTCCAGACACTTCGTATTTTAGTGATAATTCACAAGCAAAGACCTCTGTGCAAGCCTCAGGTCAAGCTTGTGTGCACGGACCATGGATGGTCATCTCCAGGATGATTCCAGAATTGTGCCAGCTCTGCAAGCTGAACTACGCTGCATGCCCCGGCTGAGCAGCGCTCATGCTTTTCTATCAATGGTCCCTCACAATACGCATGGTAAGTGTCAGCTGCTTCTTCTTTGCTACCCACTTTGCTGAACTTTGCTTGTCATCTATTTTGTGTGGTAGTGGAAGGCACAGCATGCTGCATGAATGCAAACATCTCAGCACCAGCCCTATCAGACTGCTCAGATCTGACATCAAGGACTGGACAAATATCACCATGGTGGCTACAATGACCTTACTATGCTGGTGATGTCAGTAGAATCTTTGTTGGCTGTAGATCTAGATCCAACTCTGCAGGACAACATCATGATCAGCACAAACCTGTCAGACAGCGCCTGCCAGGTATGACTTATTGCCCAGCAGGTGCTGCTGGTAAGACATCAGCAACAGTTTTACCAGACAGACTGTTGGCGTTTGGCAGATCGATGCGAAGGTCTAGATCCTCACAACAAGCAGAGGAGGCATCCTTGTCCATTATTCCAAGGAAAGCGTCAGTGCTGGTGACCGCCTGCTTGTACAGAAACTCAAAGCTGCACTCCACAAGTGTGCTGCTGTGTTATTGCTGCCTGTTTGTTTGCACCTACAGCACCTGGCATGCAAAGTGGTAACAGCATCAGTCAGCTCTCAACCTGGGTGTCTCACGTGTATCTTCGGAGTTGCCGGCTGTCACTTGATACGGTACTTCGTCATCCTCCCATATACCCGCAGGAGTCCCTGAAGGGTGACCTCTGCCTGTAGGCTCTGCCACCAGAATCTGCTCTACAGCATCAGGAGGCCTCTGGTCAAAGGGCTGCACACGGCTAGATCTGGCCTGCTCTCCTTCGGACTTCTGCAATAGATAGTGCTGTCATTGGGTACTATAGCAGCGGGAGCCTGCCGCAACCGCGAGATCAAGTGCGGATCATGATCACCTGAGTATCTTGCGGCTGCAGCAGTTTTGCCAAAGCTTCGTATTGATCTGCCATAGACATCATATTTGCCATTTCAGGACAGTGTAAGGTCTGGTGTCCTCAAAAACGGCATAAGCCGAGAAAGCCAAAACGTAACGCCTGCTGAGGGAAATCGGAAATGGGGGCAGCAAGATCGCTCAATTTACATGTGCAATTTGCCTTGTAACAGATCTATCTGCTGGCCCTGCACCTCTGTTTCCTGCAACCTCGAGTGGAGCTTTGGCTCTGCATATAGCCCGCGCAGAGTCATGGACTACCGGGGTGTAGTCTTGCTCACTCAGACAACAGGTACAACCACAGCAGCAGCAACAATGTTTGGAGCGATGTTCAGCTTGGCAACAAGCGAATAAAGCATGACACAGAATGGTTACTCACAGCTACTTTGGACCAAGGTCTGCAGATTTGAGTCCTAGAGTGATTGCAATTGGGCTCTGGCGAAACAGCAGTGTCTGTGTCACGTCATTTCTTGGATCACATCCAAGTACAGAATAATGCATGTACATATGTCTGCTAGCTGCAAATGGAGATGCAAGCGTAATGGTGATCACAAGCTGCCCAGGTAAATTGGAACAGCATCATGCAGAGGGTGAGTCCATAACAATCTCTGTCACCACAAAATGAGCAATCTGAAGTTGCAAAACAAGATGAAACCATATGAGCTTTTTGGGGAGTCCCCATCACAAGATGGCTGTTGAAGCATGCATGCAATCTGTTTCATTGTCTTTCAAGTGCATCCATATGGCAGCTTTGTGATGAAACTTTGCGATTGGGCATCGCATGTTGGTGCAGCTTGCAAACAGCACAGCCGCACAGTAGGCTGATGCTGCAAGACCAACTGTGTCTTGATGCCATGTCGGCAAGTTAAGACTCAGTTGCAAACTTTCTGGATTCAATGTGTGACAGGAACCCCTCACAAGCATCCTCTAGCAGATCCAGCACCTGCAATGCATGCCTCTAGTCAGGGCCAGCTAATGCAATGAATATTTGTAGCAAACACACAGCATGGTGCTACAGCATGTAGACAGCTTCGGTGCATGCATGTGCATTCAGCAGTATTGATGTTGGGGCATATTCACTAACACGGTGTGCTGTGTCAAAGCCAGCATGCATCAATATGCTGACCTTTTCAAACCCTTCTGGGCCTCCAAAGTATGGGTCTGGTACCTCCTTCAACTCCTTGTACTCTGTCTTTGTCAAATAGGTGCTCATGAGTTGCACCTACGTGCAACCATTCCACAGCCGTCATGTATTGATGAGTATGATGGCTCAAGTGTCTGGCAAAGAACAAGATCCAGTGTCCCTGTGGCATGATGCTATGTCTGGCTAACCTTCTGTTCCCAGTCCTCAGGAAGCGGTTTCTTCAAGTTGTCCTTCCAGTGTGCTGCAGCCTTCTTGATTGCCTTGATGTTTTCATCGTCCATGCCAACAATGAAATCAAACTTCTGAAAGTCCTCTGGCTCAAGTGGTCTGGATTTGGAGGTGAGATGAATGTCCCTTTTCTGAGCTGCAGCTGTCATGCGCTCATCTGCATCATCGCCTACGTGGTATGCCCACCCATCCTTGGTTTCTACTTTGTACCTGAAAGTAGCAAATGTCTGCTGCATACATCTCGTTGTGATATGTGGCATATGCAGTGCAAAGAGGAGCAGTTGTGCGAAAGGTGTCATAGTGAAAGTACCAGTCCTCATTGCCACCGCCAGTCCCACATGAGTCTATGCAAAACTCATCTTGAACATTTGACCTCTTCACTACTGCTTTGAACACAGCCTCAGCTGTTGGACTGCGGCAGATGTTGCCTGCAACAGACAGCATGCATCGATATCACTCAACAGTCTGAGCAGCATTTGTGAGACGACTGAGTTTTGACAGTTGTGTCCAAAGCTAGTATGTTGCACCGAAGAATGCTCACCCAGGCACACAAACAGCACTTTCGTCTTCGTCATGTCTGCTGCAAGCGCTGTGGCTGACTGCAAATATCACGAGCCGTACCATTAGAACTCATGCACCCCGAGACAGAAGGTGCATGCCAGCCTCACCTCTCCGGTCGACTGATCTACAGCACGAGGGTTTGTACCACAGCGAGTCCGGACAAATGTCAACGTCGCTTGCTGGCCAATTCTTTGCCTCCCAATACCATCCAGGCGCTGTAATGGAGACCCCGCTGCTTTACACCACGGCCTAAAGTGCCTGCAGGTGCTTCGACCCAGACAAGTAGGCGGACGAGCAAGTTGGCCTTCTGCGGCTGAAACGTACCACACAGCTGCCATAGACTTACACACCAGGCAGTACGCAATGTAGGCTACGCGCTGCGCTGCGAGCGAGCTGATAATCCTACCCACAGCATGCTGGCGTTTCAAGAAGCGTTAATTTTTGCACAAGCACCACCCCAACAGCAGGCTCAGGCACCACCACCCCAGCAGATCCAGGTTGCAGGTCAGCCATGCGGCATGCAGGTCCCAGAAAAGCGTTTGAACAGTTTCGCTCCACCTGTCGAAGTTTCAAGGCTTCTGCTGTCTACGAATGACATTGAGTTTCCTTGTACTGCATTTTCCAAAGTAAAGACTGCTGCAATGCCCAAGAAAAGTGCTGTACAACTTTTGCTTGACAATATGTACTATATAAGCCATTTGCCTGTGTAATGTAAGCAAAAGCATACTGCAACACCTCGTTGGGTTCAAATACAGTTCAGACCTTGCTGATAGAAACATGTGTCAAACGTACAAATCGTGCAGCAACGCTGAACACTGTTCAGGTGAAGTGACAACTAGTCAGCAGCAGTCACCCACGCATCGTGATGCCTCTGAAAATACTGCCCACTAAACATCAAGCTTTGGTTGCTGACAAGTTGCATGATCTAGCAGCTGGATGCTGCAGCTGATTGGCATCTCAACATCTTAGTTCACTGATTACTGCAGCTGATCAATCACACTGTGTACGCTGGGGCTCCTCCTTGCGTTGCTTTCAGCATGGCGGGACCACTGAACCTTGGAGAGAATAGTAGATAATATATCCAGCGTTGTTTCCAGGGTCAGATGCAATCATTGATGAGTTGCTGAAGTTGTCAGGGCACTGGATGTCTGAGGTGTAGCCTTGAGTGAATGTCATTTCTGTCTGCAGCCAGAACAGGCATTGTTGTCAGATTGGGTCAAAGAAAGCAATGTGTGGCAAGCCCAAAAGTTGCTCATATGCTGTTGAACGATGTGTGTAAGCACGCGCCAAGCTCAATGTCAATCCTTCGTGCTCTACACACAGCTATCCAATGCAGAATGACCACAGGCCGCTACAAAGATTGCTGGTCGCAAATTTGAAGCAACTTTAAAGCTTAGAAAAGACACAATCATGCTGCTGCCGTGTTGGTGTCATGGTAACACTAGAAACTGGAGCAAGGAAAGCTAGGGTGCTGGGGCACATAGCAGGGCTTAGGCCTGCAACTGCACAGCTTTGTCCGGCCTTAGGCCATGACAGAGCTTTGTCTTACTCACAGCCAGCTAAATATGGTGTAACGTATACCTGCAGTGGACAACTGTCTTGAAAAGTTAAAGATAATATTTTAGAGGTGCAAGCTGTGTGTTCCTCCCAGGTCACAGAAGCTTTACCATGTTGCCGTGAAGCTTGAACTTGGCACAAAAATACTGGCCTCCAACTGTTGGTGGTGCTCCGGCAACATTGGCGGGGTAGTTGAACATGTAGCCTTCGCCTGGTGCAGTGCACTTAACTGATTCTGTGCCAATGTATGAGTAGTCCCCAAATGCAAGGGCAGATAAGTCTGTGCAGGCTGCATCTCCGTACTTCACATTGGGAGCATTGATGAAGGTCTGCAAGCAGGCACAAGATTTTCTAGAACTATTGCAGGCACACATAGCTATAGCTAGGGGTGGTGTTCTAGGGACGCTTGTGACGGGACTATCAACGGTTGAACGAAGACATAATCGCTCTCTGCTGCAGAGTATCTTGATGCGCACTTACCTCTGTGCCCTGGCCCGGGCAGATCACCACTGAACAGATGGGTGCTGCAGTCCCGGCGGGGTACAGTGGGCCCGCAAAGCTGCCTACAAACCCTTGACTTGGAGATGATGTATAGTTCAGTTGCTGCAGGCCAGAAAAGGAGTGAACAAGGAAAGCCAGGGTCGCCTTATGCTCTGCTTTGCGCGCTTCAACACAGTCCATGGCGTGTGTACTTTATCGACGCAGCTTGGAGAAGTAGCCGAAAGTATTGCGTTTTACTGCATATGTGTAGGCACTGATGGGAGACATCCAGAAACTAACCGCAAGTAACACTGCGCCTGCTGCAGAATGCATACTAGAGGTTGATTAGTAGCCCGTGCAGTCAGCAAACTTCGTGATCAACAGCCCTGCCGCCAGAAAACAGACAGTGCGAGGCTCCAAATGGTCGCTCGGCTGGCCCGCAGTGTCACTTGCTGGCCGCACGTCCTGCGTCGAAGTATCTGTGAAGCGTTCTTCGGAAAGCATCTGTGGGATGGGTCAAACGCAAAGTTTGTCCCCACGTGACACCCTAGCAGCTGCTTTCGGAACTTCACTGACTCACTTTTGACGTAATACACATCCCCAAGGATACACTGATTTGCAGAGCCTGATGAAGTGCCTGGATCATAGGTGTTGTGATAGAGCCAGTGTGCAGACATGCAAGGCTGCGCAATGCATTGAAATGCATTGACATTTAGCAAGGAGCATGCCTCCAACCTGATTGTGAAGCCTGCTGCTGCCAATCACATACATCTGTGTACAGTGTGCTCTCATCCCAAAGGCCAAAACCCATTTTGGGGTTTACTTGAGCAGCCGATTACTTTGTACATATGTGTCTTGCACACAGCGTTTATAATTATACACACTTAGAAGAGTTGTCATTAGCAGCTACACAGTACGCACACCATGTAATACACGGTCCTGTCCTGCAAGTCCGCCAACTGCACACTGCATCTCAACACCTGTGACTGTCTTCAATCAACGATGAATTGATTGACTGGTTGAATTGTTTTGGACAACACTACATTCAATGTCGTGCCATAGCAGTACGAGCAATGTTGTGCCTAGGATGTTCTGTTGGGGGGAGAGCCATGTGACTGTGGTCTTTCAAAGGTGATATATTGAAGAGCACGTTGGTTCTTGCAGCTAACCATGGTGACTGTGACTGTGACAACTTGTACCACGGCCTTGCATTCAACATCCGATGATCGGCTGACAGGAGCCCAACAAAAAATTACATAACAGTTGGTACTTTACCGCACAAAGCCTGTGCTGAACAAGATATTGAGCTCCCCCTAGTGTCGCTCAAAAATCAGCAACAGCAATGTAATGTAATTGTAAAGCAAGCACACAGTCATAGGCCTGCTGGCCCAACAGGCGTTCTGCTGACCTGGCACACATCATGCCAGCAATTTATAGAAAAAGTCTCACTACATCTGCCAACCTCGTCAGCAGCAATCACTCATGCACATTGATGCCTCTGAAAATTCTGCCCATTGAACGTCAAGCTTTGGTTGCTGACAAGCTGCATGATCTTGCAGCTGGGTGCTGCAGCTGATTGGCATCTCAGAAGCTTGGTTCATTGATTACTGCAGCTGATAAAGGGATTATGTTGCGCTGTGCACGCTGGGACTCCTCCTTGTATTGCTTTCAGCATGGCGGGAACACTGAACCTTGGAGAGCATAGTAGATGATATAGCCAGCATTGTTCCCAGGGTCAGATGCAATCAGTGATGAGTTGGTGAAGTTGTCAGGGCACTGGATGTCTGAGGTGTAGCCTTGAGTGAATGTCATTTCTGTCTGCACCCAGAACAGGCAGTGTTGTCAGATTTGGCGAGACAATGCAATGAGAACATGTGTGGCAAGCCTAAGGGTCGGTCATTTGCTGTTGACCGATGTGACTAAGCGCGGGCCAAGCTCAATGTCAATCCTTCATGCTCTACGCACAGCTAATCAATGCAGAATGACCACAGGGCGCAACAAAGATTGCCGGTCACAAAGGTCAGAGAAGACACGATCATGCTGCTGCCGTATTGGTGTCATGGTCACACTAGAGACTGGAGCAAGGAAAAGCTAGGGTGCTGGGGCACATGGCAGGGCTTAGGCCTGCAACTGCACAGCTTCTGTGCAGCCTTAGGCCATGACAGAGCTTCAAATTTGTCTTGCTCGCATGCACAGCTATCTAACCATATGTATGCATGGTGTAACCTGCAGTGGACGTTAATCTTGAAAAGTTAAAGATAAGATTTTAGAGGTGCAAGCTATATGTTCCTCCCAGGTCACAGAAGCTTTACCGTGTTGCCATAATCCTTGAACTTGGCGCAAAAGTACTGGCCTCCTGTTGTTGGTGGTGCTCCGGCAACATTGGCGGGGTAGTTGAACATGTAGCCTTCGCCTGGCGCAGTGCACTTGACTGGCTCTGTGCCAAGGTATAAGTAGTCCCCAAATGCAAGGGCAGACAAGTCTGTGCAGGCTGCGTCTTTGTAGTTCACATTGGGAGCAACAATGAAGGTCTGCAAGCAGGCACAAGAACTACTGCAGGCACACATAGCTATAGCTAGAGATGGTGTTCTGTCGACGCTTGTGACGGGGCTGTCAAGGATTGAACAAAGATCAAACCGTTCTCTGCTGCCGAGCATTTTGATGCGCATTTACCTCCGTGCCCTGACCCGGGGAGATCAACACTGAACACGAGGGTGCTGCAGTCCCGGCGAAATACAGTGGGCCCGCAAAGCTGCCTACAAACCCTTGACTTGGAGATGATGTATAGTTCAGTTGTTGCAGGCCAGAAAGGGAGTCAACAGAGACAGCAAGGGTCGTCTCATGCTCTGCTGTGCGCGCTTCAACACAGTCCATGGCGTGTGTACGTGACCGATACAGCTTGGAAAATAGCCGAAAGTAATGCCTTTTACCGCATATGTGTAGGCGCTGGTGGGACATATCCAGAAACTAACCGCAAGTAACACTGCGCCTGCTGCAGAATGCATACTAGAGGTCACTTAGTAGCCCGTGCAGTCAACAAACTTCGAGATAGACAGCCCTGCCGCCAGGAAACAGACAGTTTGAGGCTCCAAATGGTCGCTCGGATGGCCCGCAGTGTCATTTGCTGGCCGCACGTCCTGTGTCGAAGTATCTGTGAAGCGGCAAGGATCTGTGGGATGGGTCAAACGCGGAGCTCGTCACCACGTGACAACCCAGCAGCTGCTTTCGGAACTTCATAATTGCTCACTGGTGCCAGCTGAAGAAATTGAAGTGAATCAGTGTACATCAAGGTACTTTCCTTGCTGAAGGATCATGCCTGCAATCTGATTGTAAAGCCTGCTGCTGCCAGTCACAGTGTGCTCTCACTTCAAAGGCCAAAACCCAATTTGAGGTGTACTTGAGCAGCCTATTACTTTGTACATATGTGTCTTGTACGCAGCGTTTACACACACTTGAAAGAGTCGTCATTAGTAGCTACACGGTACGCACACCATGTAATACACGGTCCTGTTATGCAAGCCCGCCGACTGCACACTGCATCTCAACACCTATGACTGTCATCAATCAACGATTAATTGATTGATGGCTTGACTTGTTCATTCAAATTTACAACACTACATTCCATGTCATGCAATGTTGTGCCCAGCATGTGCTGTTAAGGGGGAGGGGAAGCATATGACTGGTATTTCAAAGGTGATGTATTGAAGAGCACACTGGATCTTGCAACTAACAATAGTGACTGTGACTGTGGCAACTTGTACCACGGCCTGGCATTCAATATCTGCTGACAGGAGCCCAACAGAAAATTACAGAACAGTTGGTACTTTATGACACGTAGCCTGTGCCGAACGAAATATTGAATTCCGCCTATTGTCGCTTGAAAATCAGCAACAGCAATGTAATGGTCAAGCAAGCACACAGCCATAGGCCTGCAGGCCCAACAGGCGTTCTGCTGACCTGGCACACGTTATGCCAGCAAATTATAGAGAAAGTCTCACTACGTCCGCCAACCTCCAATGATCTCCCACTGTTTCTGAATGCAACAACTTAGGACTGATGGCAGTGCATCAGAAATGCAGCGAGACTCTCCTGACGCCATTGCTGGTCATGCTAGCGGCACAAAGCTGCTGATGCCCGGCTATGATCATGCAGCTGTGCAGGCCTCTCATGCCCAAGGTCAGCACCACACAAGTATGTGGGTCAGACCAGGGGTCAGACCAGGGGTCACACCACAGTCAAGGATGTCTTCCATGCAGAAGCGGTGAGCTCTGCTACCACTACGCTGACCGCATGCAGTCTCTTCTGATGGCTGCCTTCTTGTGCGCCTTGACACAACACTGCTTGCATTTGTTGCCCTCAGCAGGGTGATCAGGTGTTCTGAGAGTACTTGTTCCTGCAGAGACAACAGCAAACACTGAAGGGCTGTATGGAAATGATGACAAGTCATGTAACTTGAGGTGCAGAGGAACATAGGCCTACTTGCAAGCAGGACATTCATAGAAAACCGTCTGTCCCTCATCAGCAGAGCGCAGCTGCATGGTGTAGTATTCCAGTCCGAAATGTCCGCACTTTGGGCATTCCTCATCCACCTGAGTGTACATTTACCAGCATCAGTGCACGTGCTTACACTGAGCAGTAGCAATACAGGTGTGTAGCAATTGTCATGTGTGCCGTCATGGTAAAAAGTGTTTGCGCTGAGCCATTTGCCTTACCGTTGCCCTAGTGCGGGCATTTGTTATGTCGTCTTGTATGTCTTGTTTGACAAGGGGCACCAGGTTATAACGCCGTCTGAACTCCTGTGTGTTTCACATGGCTTGCTCGAGACTTCTACAATGGCCCGTAAAGACGTGCAAGATGGTTGCATTCATGAATGTAGACTTCCTCTGTGACCCACCTCCATGTCTGTGTGAGTAACATTCTTAACGTTCTCCAGTTCTGCACGAGGCAAGAAGATGAGGTGAGCAACTCAGTGACTTCAGTCTCCCGGGAAAACAAAGGTACTCCAGCACACCTGACAAGTTTCTGGAATACCCGGACGTCGTGCAAGTGGCCTTGCCTTTAGCAGGCTCCATCTCCAGCAAAGCCCCGGAATAAGGGCAGAACTTCCAATCTCGCGACATGGCGTGCAATCGGGCTGAGATCTCCGAGTCAAGAGGATGCCTGCCGACCCTCACCTCACCGTCAGCTCTGATCAGGACTGCATGGCTTGCATCTGGGCTTGCATGATATGCATGCGTCGCCATAGCTTAGGGTTTGCCAGCATGGCGATCGCGACGCTTTCATTGCAACGGGGAATGCAGCAAGTTAGTCGGCTTAATCGCAGGCGACAGCAGGCCTAATGCCCCGAAGATCTAGGTCAAGGTCGAGGGAAAGGGAGAGCAAGAGAAGCAGGCATAGACGCTCGCGATCTAGGTCTAGAGATAGGCACCACAGACACGAGCGCAGCAGAAGCAGAGACAGGCACGCTTGCTTGCAGCTATAAGCCTTTGTCAAACCCTTTACGTTGCTAAACATCACATCTTTTGCTGTTCAGGGGCAGGCATGCAGCTGGAGGTTCGGGAGAAGCGGTTAGCGACTGATCACTTGACTGCCTTTGAGTCTGTCTTGTTGTCAACCTGGAAACTGCTGATTGCTTTCGTCATTGCTGCAGGGTGCCTCAGCTCTGCAACAGCTGCAACAGCAGCAGCTTCAGAAACAGTTGCTGGCTCAGCAGATGCTTCTACAGCAGCAGGTACACCGCTGGCATGCTGCCAGGCCAGTTCATCAGGCTGTCTTTGCACGCCTTGCTCATTGCATTCTGGGACTGCAGGCTCTGACTGGCGGCAACTTGTCATTGTCAAACAAGAAGCAGCGAGAGATTTATGTTGGCAACTTGACCATTGGTGTTGTGGTAGACACCATGCTGCGAGACTTGTTCAATGGCGCTCTTGCACATCTGGTCCCAGATCCTGTAGCCAACCCACCTGTCATCAATGCTGCTTTGGATCCATCAGGTGTGACTACTCTCTTTGCATCATCTTTGCACCCAACCAGGACAATTTGCACAGACTTGGTCAAGTACCCAACTCAGCTTCTGCCTCTACGTGTGGTAACAGACAATTGTAGCCTTGAAGGAGACAACTCCTTGCAAGACTGTTGTAAATGTACACTCGTGTGTCTGACTCATCACAGCCATAGATTTTGGGTCAAGATTCCAGAGTGATGCAGGCCGGTTTGGCTTTGTGGAGTGCCGAACAGAAGAATTGGCAACAGCTGGCATGCAGCTGGACAAGGTGGATCTGTGTGGGCGGCATGTGAATGTGGGCAGACCCAAGGGGTATGTGGAGCCCCCTGGGGGTGCTGCTGCGGCACCCAAGCTAGACCTCACACAGATGTTCAGTGGTGCAGCAGCAGTTGGCTTGATGCCTGGTGGGGGTCTGCCAGGCTCAGGGCCCATGCCCAACATGCCTGGGGGTCAGATTGCCCCCCTTCCTGGCAACACTTACATGTCTC
>JAABUP010001402.1_pt1 | contig 50378 bp, 70 predicted proteins | sample 5559201 | NCBI WGS metagenome assembly JAABUP01 (sample SAMN10711887, study PRJNA513373) | rock metagenome | isolation source: Antarctica rocks | place: Antarctica | reverse complement strand
GAGTGAGTGAGTGAGTGAGTGAGTGAGTGAGTGAGTGAGTGAGTGAGTGAGTGAGTGAGTGAGTGAGTGAGTGAGGGAGGGAGGGAGGGAGGGAGGGAGGGAGGGAGGGAGGGAGGGAAGGAAGAAGGCATGAGTGAATAAATCTGCTCAGCAGCTCCCTGTGTGAAGTCTTGTCTTGGCATTCAGGAGTACTGGCCCCTGACCATTGACTGACAGTTGTGATTGATTCAATTTGAACAAAGTGCACCTTGACGTACAACCTTTGAACCACAGTAAGTCAGCAAGAATAGTAGAAGTCAGAGCTTGCTAGCTCAGAGATATGATCTGCCTGCTGCAAGCACAGCAAGTCTTGTATGCATTCGTGTGATTGAGTTTTGGACATCACAGATTGCTGTTCCAGGTTGCCATTACAGGTTTTGCCATCACAGGTTTTGCCATACAAGTTGCTATCACAGGTTGCCACCACATCTTTCGCTATCACATCTTTTGCCATCACAGATTTGAGGTTTTGCCATCACAGGTTTGAGGCAGTGGTGAGAGACGTGCTGTTAGGGCACCAGTTTCCTGGAATTTTCTTTGGACACAGCGTCATGCGCTTCATCAACCACCAGTTCATGACCCATGACTTCACCACTGCTGTGCTGCGCAAGGGGCTCCAGGTGAAACTGTCTCTCCACCAGTTTTGCTGTTCGCCATATGTCTTCTGAAGTATGCATTCAAGGTACCTTGATACACCACATGGTGACCATCAGGAGATCATCTCATGTCTGCCAGGTGATCATCTTATGTCTGCTAGATGATCATCTCATGTCTGCCAGGCTTATCGTATTATGCCCGCCAAGTGATCGTCCCATGTCCGCCAGGTGACATCTCATGTCCACCAGGTGATCATCTCATGTCTACCAGGTGATCAACCCATTGTCATCTTATGCCTGCTAAGTGATCCGCTAGGTGATCATTTCATGTCAACATCGGCTTCTCACCTGCACCTATTATGCCACAACACTCAAGACTTTGGGGCAAGGGCTTAGCTGGGCTATGCTGCACATCTTACGCAAAGCTCAAACATTGGTTCTTAGCTCCCAGGGCAGCCCGTATAATACTTGGTCTCTCATTAAGAAACAAAAAGAGAAAAGTCTACGCTTTTCAGCGATTGTAATGGGAGCATCCTAAGGCAGCAGCCCGGAGCTATATACTTTGACGCCAAGAGTTGTAGTCTTCAATTCTATTTTCTTGATTCCTAGCTTCAGATATGGGTTGCACTGCAGGTGGCTTGCATTGCTCACTTCCAGCAGGTGCCTTTGAGTCACCTGGCGCCTGCAGTGATGAGCACATCCACAGAGCAGCAGCTCGAGCAGCTGCTTCAGCAGCTTCCCAAGACCCAAGCAGCCTTCATCAAGCAGCAGTTCCCAAACAGCTTGCCAAAGGAGGTGAGTGCAACATGCCAGCCTTCATACTTGCTATCTACCAGTCAGCCTTCTTTTCACACTCAATGCATCAGCTGTTGGCTGCCAGCTGCCTTCAGCACCAAACTCTGCCTTGCGATGACACAACAAAATTGCTTGATCAGCTAAGAGTCCCTGCTCAACTGTACATATCAACTGTACCAATACCAGACCAAAAGGCTAACACCCTTGTCCACTACTTCCTTTGTGTTTCAAGTCCCTGTCACCATTTAGATCTATCAGACCGCTGCAGCACTGGGTCAAAGTATCACTTTTCAAACAGTTGAAACCTTCAGGTCACAAAGAGCACTCACAGCACTCAAAGTTTTTGTGAGCGGTTGGTCTACGGATACAGGTAGTAAGGCAAAAGAAGCGCAACAATTATTTCTGTTCCTTTTTCAACAAAAGCACCCATCCGCCAAGTGTCCTGCAGGCCTCGTCTGCAGCAGCTGACATGACCAGCCAGCTTCAAACAGAGCTGAGGGCCACCTGCACAGCCTGGACAGCATGGGCTGTTGCACTGCGCTGGCTCAACTTGGCAGCCACCGTTTGTGATGGCAAACCAAGTGAGCTCGGCCGTGATACAGCTACATACCAACAGTACAAACACGGCATTCTTGTTTGTTTGTATTCTGGTTTTGGTTTTGTGTTTGTATTTGCATTTGCATTGTTACCACCAGTTGTTTTACACAGGCTCCGCTGCTTTTCAATTGTTCGACAGATGACTATCAAAGCCGAGTCAAGTAACGCGGATCAGAGAAAGCTGTCAATTGCTGCCTTCATCAGGGTCAATGCAAGCTGCATACCATACAGGCTTTCAAGTATGGGTTGACACACAAGCACCAAACCTCTTTTACCTGTGCTTACAGTCCACAGAGCATCAAAAGAACCCGCCTGCTTCCTTGAGCTATGCTTTTGTTGCTTCAGCGCAGCAGTGCGACTGGGACTCTTTTCATGCTCTGCACAACTTATTTCATTTGTCATGCTCCCAAAAGAGAGGGGCGAGTTACCCACAAACTATGCAACACAGACACATGTTTGTCAAACTGTATGCAGGGCTGGCACACACCTTGAGAGTGCTTTACCTAGATGCATCCAGCGCCAAGTACGCCGGCAGTCAAGACAAGAAGCGCATGCTGGATCAGCTTTGCAATGGCATTACCAGCCTGTCCATTGAGCAGTGCATCCATCTGCTGAAGGTGTGATTCCCTCCAGCGCCGTGTGAGCATCACAATAAGACCATATTGTTCTAGTCAAGAATGGCAAATACCTGATCCTCTGCTTTGTATGGGAGATCTGTCACGTGTGCAAACATGATAGAACTTCACAAACCTCAGCTGTGGTGGTGCAAATGTAAGGCAGAAGCTTGCTCTTCTGACATTCATGGGCAGTTTGCCAGTGGGTTCAAACACAAGGAGGATGCTCAATTTGCTGAGACTTGTGGAGAGGTTGTTAATAGGTGCAAATACAGGGAGGATATTGTGGCCACTGTGCTGTTTCTGGAGGGAGGATTGCAAAGTGTCTGAAGAGTTCTGCAACCTGGAAGCTCATGAGTGTGTATAACCGTGATGAGTCTTACAGGAACCCCAGGTTCATTCTGGAAATCACTCATGACCGCTTGCTGAAGATTACTGCCAGGCCTTTTAACTTTAAAGAGATATTCAGAGGCATGAAGAATGCATTGCCCACAGCATTTTAAACACATGTACAGACGTATCTTAAACCACCTCCCAGCAGTCAGATACCATGCAATGGATGTAGGAGCATTAAATGTAAGGGAAATGGTTGCTTGATATGAAGTTGGGAGGCATGCATATGCATGGGGTACACATCGAGAATGCTGGCTGTATGCTGTGGCTTGACGTGGCAGAGCTTGCAGATTGGCTGTACATGAACAGCAAAAGCAAGAATGTACACAGTTTGACAAACGTATTGTTGGTGCTTTGCAGGGTCTTTTGGATTGTGCTGAGCAAGTGTGGGAGGGCAGCAAGGTCATGCAGCAGGACCAACAACTGGCACAGGTAGCTTACTTTTGCATTATATATGCATATCCACACTTGCATCTGCATTAGCAAGTCTCTGAGCAGCGTATGCTCTCGCATGTGTAATGCTACAACTGTTTCTGCACCTTGTCACAGGTAGATGCCATGCAAATGCAACTTTGCGCACTGCTCACCACACAAGTAGGTCCCTGATGCACTATGAACGATTTTTTGTGTTCTTGGTGTTCTTGCACCCTGGGGGCTTACATTTGCCATGGATACTGTCTGACGCCCTGGTCGTGTTGGTCAGAAATGAGACCATATGCGATCCCGACCACTAGACTTGCAGGCTCTCATCATTGAGCTTCAAGCGTGTTGCCATGAATACTGTCTGACCCCCTGCTTGTGTTGGCCAGAAGTGACACCATCTGCAATCCCAACCGCAATCACTTGACTGGCAGGCTCTCATCATTGAGCTTCAAGCAGGCAGCCCTACCAAGGAGAACCAGCCCAGCAATCAGCACATGCCGGCAGCATCACCCCCTTCAGGGCCGCAGCCTGCAAAGGCCCCTGGTCCCGGGAGGCCAGCCCTTGCCCCCAGCCGCAGGAATGCCCAGCACAGCAGCGCAGCAAACAAGCAGGCTGCCATGCGGCAACAGCTAGAGGTGCGCCAGACTTGTTTTAGACCAAACAAGCCAGACCAGTTCTAGACCAAATAAGCCAGATCTATCTTGCTCTCAGGCTATTCTTTGCTCAAAGCTGAAAAGCATAAATTTTGGTACTGCTGACTAATCTCAGCAGGCAGCCATTGCCCCTTAGGCCTGCGGCATCACCAAGCACAACAACATATTCCATTTGCACCGCATCACCCTCCAGGAGCATGCTTCGTCATGTGCTGCTGCATGACACCTTACTGCGTCTGGACTGTTCTTCACACTGGCAGGACCCGGCTCCTGCTTTTCGGTCCAATGGTCTTAGGTGGCCCCAACAATCTTGAAAGTCAAATAACCCAGTGAACGGGTGAGTGGAAGCATAATTGAGTGAGTGAATAAACTAGTGAGTGAGTGATTGAGTCAGTGAGTCAGTGAGTGAGTGATTGAGTATCTGTGAACAAACGAGTGAGTCAATGAATGGACTAGTGGATGAAGGCACAAATAAATTGAGTGGTCCACTAGGAGGCAACTTGTGAACACGCTACAGCAATGTGAAGCAACCAAGGCGTGGCCTGCTGGTGCTGAGAAGTTGTGACCTCTCTTACTGTTTGCCTCTGCTTTGCTCCTTTGCAGACCTTTGTCCAGTCACTGCAAGTCACCCAGTAGTCTTGAAGAAGAGCAAAAGCTGTGACTGCTGGCTGAGAATGACCAAACAGTTTCTAAAGCCTTGGGAATGACAAGCATCATCCAGCACATTGTGTCTGAAGACTACAGTGACAACAATGAGAAAGACAACAAACACTAAGCTGTGATATTGCAGGAGGCCAAAGCCAAGGCAAAGGCAGCCAAGGACGCCACGGCTGGCAGACAACAATGAGAAAGACAAGAAACACTGTGCAGTACTGTTGCAGGAGGCCAAAGCCAAGGCAAAGGCAGCCAAGGACGCCAAGGCTGTTGTGAGCTGGCAGACGACAATGGCCTCCAAAGTGGCAGACACGCTGCGTAGCATTGTGGACAGGGCCTTAGACACACCTCCAGCTGCTACCCCAGGTCACTGCTACTTTCAGCTTGTTCCCTCTGCACTTCCTTCGCTTGCTCACACAATGATGAGGATGATAGTGAAAAAGATTTGAACCTGTGCCAGCTTTTTGCTCTTGTATCAGCCAGCTGCTCACAGGTCCAAAATATAGCTTTGAGGCTCTTGGCGCTATGTGCTCTTGGGCACATGTGCCTTTTTCTTCAAGACAACTGCTACCTTGACTGTGACCTGCCTGCTGTTGTCAGTAGCCACACTCTTTTGCCCCAAGCTGGTGTGCAAATCATGCATGGCACACATTGCCCAATGTTGTTGCTTGTGGCGTCAAACACGTCAAGGGAGAGGCCAACTTGCCGATAGCCTTGTGTATTAAGCTAGTGCGCAAAGCTGTCACTGCCAAACATCCTTCAATGTTGCTTGTGACATGAACATGTATCAGGAGAGATGCCAACATGTGCCTGTCCAAGGCTTGCCGCAGGTCGCAAGGCAGGGCTGTGTGCCTCCAGCCGGTGCAGCTTGATGCAGGCTGCAAGGCTGAAGTCAACAGTTCCCATGTGCATTCTGAATCCTGATGCCCATATTTGTATGGATACTGAATCCTGATGCCCATGTTCTGATGAGGTTGATGCCAAAGTGTGGTTCATCCTTTGCAACACAAAACAAAAACTTCAAACAAAAACTTCAACCAAAAGGACGACATATCAACCCAAAGGATAAAGAGGCAGCAATGGTCCCTGTGCATCTGCCTACAGGTGCAGCAATCTTGTGTTGTGGCAAGCTTGCAGCGTCAGAGCTGCACTGCCTGACAGCTGCACCCAGGTTGGCCATACATGAGGCCCTGGCTACCCCCCACAAGTACCTGGGCACCCCCTACGAGCTGGGACTATCCAGCAAGATGGATGATGCATGCATCGCCTATCAGCTGTTTCTGGAGGTACTGAGGTTTCTGCTAGCCTTTTCGCAGGCTCTCCTCTCTTTTGAGCCCATCAGGGCAAGCAGCAAAGCCATGCAAGTGCATGACATGCATAGGTGAAGCATTGTTTGTCCAGAACAATGCTTGTGCATTTGGGCTCTGCTAATGACCATGACTGGTTGCCCTGGACCTCACCAGATGCAACACATGTATTGGCACACCATAAGAGCAAAAGGACCGCATCTCAGGTGCTGCACTGTACGTAGAGCTTACGCTGTTTTCCACTGCTCACCCCACATGTTACCAAATACCCTGCTTTGCAGCCAACTGATGGGCAGCCTTTGTGGTCAATCTGGCCAGCAACCACAGCAAGCATGGCTGGCACTAAACCTGTGGTACCTGTTAAACGCTATCAGTTGAAGTACTGTGGTCACTGGTGTCTGGCATTTGTGCTGTGCAGTACGGTGAGTCGGTGGATGTGGCGGATTGGTTCAGCGGCTTCTGTGCGGTCCATGACTCCTCTGACGGATCACCTGAAGAAGAGGCTCAGGCCGCTGTAGTGCCCAAGCTGAAGAAGAAGCGAGGCAGACCCTCCAAAAAGGTCTTGCAAAGGGTATGCCCCTCTGCAGAAATTGCACTTTGCGATCTTGCGCACACACTGTCCAAGTCGATAGTCTACAAGATGACTTGACCGCTGACTGTGGATGCAGACTGCAGTGCACATGCAAAACAGAGATTGACACAAAGTGAGCTATGTCACAAAAGGCGGTCAGTCATTTTGAGTCTGGTTTGCACATGTTAAACAGTTACATTGTTGCAGACAGCATGAAGCTCGGAAGACTTCATAGTGAACTCAAGACTGAGACAGAAGAACCTTTTAGTCCAAAACAACCCACTCATATCTGGTGTCAAATTCAGGAAGGCAAGAAGAACCTGACATTCAGTCTGTTGGTTCACACGCCTGTCTGACATGCAGGATGAGCAGGAACACCCTGAGGCCTCAGCTGCTGCTGGTGGTGGTGCTGGTCGTATGTCCAGAGCAGGCAGCAAGTCTACTAGATCCACTCCGGCTGCTGATTCAAGCCAGGCCACAGACACATTAGCTGCAAAGACCAGGCGCTCCAGATTAGCCAATGTCACATCAGCTACAGGTCAGTCCCACCGTTGCTCTTGACCACTGTCAACAGTTGCCGTTGTGTTGCTCCAAAGGCATGCTGTGTGTTGCAGCCCTGTTCTCACAATCTGATTATGCACTTGACTGCAATCTGCCTCACACAGATCATCTGCACCTGTCCCCCAATTGCAGCCACACTTGGCTCCTTTCAATCACCACAGCTTGATCAACATACGTTGAACGTCGCCAGACTCCAGCATGTGAGTCACACGACACTGCTCCGTGTCTGAAGGAAGGCATGTCTGATGCAGATCAGGCAGCTCCCTCCAATGAGCAACAGGCAGCAGCAGGAGCAGCACCAGTAAGCACAGCACGGCCTCGACGTAATGCCTCCAACAAGGCAAACACTGACTCAGAATCTGGGAGATCATCTGAGCCTGATGATGCTGCTGCCAGTGGGCCCATGCCAGCAGCAGGTTCAGCACCAGCAAATGATGCTGAGCTGGAGGCAGAAGAGGTAGAGGCAGTAGGTGCAGCAGGCAAGAGTCTGGAGGAGCTGGCTGTGCGGTTTAGTCAGGCCACCAAGGAGCTTCAGGTGAGGGTGTGAATGAACCTTGGCTGAGGCATGCGATACAGGATTTATTGCTGGGAGCCAGTCAGACCTGTGCATATCTGCAGCTAGAGGCAGACAACTGTTGCATGGATGAAATGTCACATGAATTAATAGTCAGATGAATGCATGAGTGAAAGGATGACCAAGTGAGTGAGTGAACAAATGCGTCTACAAACCTATAAATGACTGCTGGATGAACAAGCAAATGAGTGGTAGCCACTTCTGCCTTGGGACATTACCAAAGTCAGCAACTGCAAGTGCGAATTTTACCAACCCTTGTTTGCTGACAATTCTCAGCTTCAAACCATGAGCCACAACCAAGTGTGGTCTTGTATTTGGATCTTTGAGCCAGGCCAGTTGACAGGCAGATCAAATGGTCTGCTCCCCTCAAGAAGACATGCCTCAGGATACCACAAGGAGGCATGAGCATGCGTCATGCCTGTGACCTGACAATGCAGTCATTCTGCAGAGACAGTCAAGCAATCCAGGCTGATCTTGGGTTCGCCGAACGCAGGTCTTGGGTTTGTTGAGACCTGCTCGCAAGAGGAGAGGAGATTTTGCACAGAAGCTGGTGTTCCATTCTGGACATGCAGACATGGAAGTGTAGTACCAACAGGTGGAAGCACAATGTATAGATTCGTTTCACTGAGAGCAAACACTGTGGCTCAATGTATGTGTTTGTGCTGCTAAAGTACTTTTGTGTAAGATTTGCAATGCTTGATGCATGCAATGTCATCAGATTGTTGCACTTCCAGTTATGTTCTGAACTTTTTCATGCCGTGTGGTTGCTGCAATGCATCTTGAAGCCATTGCATACATGCAGGTGTATGCTGCTGCCACAAACCTTGCGGTAATTGCTGTGAGGATGCTGCTGCGGACCATTATAGCTTGTATAGTATGAGCCAGTGGTGAGCTCAATGGGCAACTTGCTGTGATTGTAAGCAACACTAGACACCCTGCAGCAGGGGCCTCACTAAACATGTGCCTGTTGCATCACTGACATGGCACACCTTGTATTGGTGCCAAATACTGCACGCTGCATTGTGTCTTGCTTATAGTCAGATGTACATCTCAATGCAGCGCACAATGCCTGTGGCACTGAGGGCTAGCCTGCTCTGTCAAGTGTCCTTCTAAACTGCAGTTACTCACCTGCCTGATTTGTTATACAGATGTTTGGCAAGGTTTGGCATTTAGTTTCTATGATGCTGTGATAAGTTCTCCTGGCTCCTGTCATGAATTGTGACTCATAAAGATTGCAATCGACTGGTGCCTAGAGAAGGCAAACAACATTCACCTGACCAAACCCAGCGATGGCAGCGTGGTCCGACTTGCCCGATGAGATCTGGGGCTTGATATTTACCCGAGCTATCACCTGCCACACTCGATGTGGCTATCAGACTGCCTTGGAACCAGCCTGCTGCTTGCAAACGACGTGTCGGCGCTTCAGGGACGTCGTTACCAGCAGCTGTTGCTCAACAGTGTGGGAAAGGTTGCGTGTGGACAGCACAAGCGCAACAGACAACATGCCTGTGATCATCAGTGTGGCCCACTTGGTCAAAAATATGGATTTGATGTACGACACACGAGACAGGGCACCCTTCACCGAGTTCTTCAAGCGCTTGTGGGCTAGATCCGCCGGTAAATGTCACTTTCGCCTTGTGACATGGCTCTTGTGCCTTTCTGAGGACATGGACTTGCATATGTAGGTTCGCTGACGAGGTTGCAGTTGCGCCAGGCTGATGGCAGAGCCTTCTCTCCTAGTCTACCAACCTCGATACAGTTTCTACAGCTCACAAGATGTCAGATCAGCTTGTCTGAAGCCTTCCTCTGCATGTCTCCTCTGAAGCAGCTTCAAGTGCTAGATTTCAAGGACATGCAAATCACAATGGAGCAGCTGGACGTGGTCCCAATTGGCGCTTTTCAGGAATGTCTTCCCAAGTTACAAAAGCTGACGCTGTCACTTATCATGATTACAGAAGCATGCTTCCCTCTGATGGACACTATACGACCATTGGATCTGGAGCTAGATATCATGTGGAACTCTTGCAACTATCTCTGTGAGCCAAACATGATGGCACACATGACCAGCCTAAGTATGACCAATCTCTACCTTTGGAATTTCCCAAACCTTCCCTGGGATGTTATGGCTCAACTGCATGTGCAACACACCTTTAGAGCAGTGGTTCTTCTCCCACAGCTCATTGACAAGGTTCCCAAATGTCAAACAATAGACATAACAGCTCCAGAGGCTGTGATCCACTTTCCATGTCTTTTCAGGCATGCTTCACATGTGATTCTGACTGAGTGTGAGTCACTGCAAAGTTTCAGGACCTTACCTGCCAGGTCTTGCTGGTACTTTGAGGTCCACACGGGGAACATGCGCCTTGCTGCAGATTTTCAGGCTCTTCAGCCACAAATTGAGGCCCAGCAGGTGACTAGTAACTTTGAGTATGCAGGCATTTCAGATACATTTCATTTGGAGCTGAAGTCCACACCAGGTGGTGTGCGGTTCCCCAGGGGGATGCCTTGACCAGTAATGTTTACATTGACGCTATCGAAATTCAACTGTTTCAAGGATATGTTTTCTGATCAAGCTTGTGAATGGCTGGCTTACGTGAACTTAAGTGAACGGCTGGCTTTTATGGCATCCCATCAGGCTTGCGCCTCAAAGTATCACAGACCTTTTGCTCAGCGCCGGCATAAGAACGCATATATGCAAAGTATGCACTCTGTGGTAGATATTACGGCATTCAGTGTGATTCAGATACATCAGATATTCTGATAGATCTGGGCGTGGTCTTGTACTTGTACCAGCCACATGTTGACTTTGAATAAGCATAAAGACAAAAGAAGCTATGCAATGCTCACGCCGGCCGTATACAAGAATGCTGATCATGGAATGGAATGTTGCATGTAATTGTGAACCCCGGGGGGGCCGGGGGCCTGGGGGGGGGGGGGGGGGGGTTAGATAGACACTTCGGTGACTTCACGAATATTAAACGACGGAGCGCATGTGCAGTGGAATGTAGGTAATGTCTTGCTGCGCATAAGGTAAGCTTACGAAGCGTTGACTCAAGTTTGACTCAAATAGTTCGACCTCAGATCTAAACTGCTGCTTGTCGTGCTTTGGGAAAATTGATCTTTTTGGTCTCCGGAACCACGTTTCGTTTGCTTCAAATACTTCAGCTCGATAAGCCAGCAGGCAAACGCAGCTACTTTTTGATATTGAAATGCCTTCAGAGTAGGTGCGTGCAGTCCCGGTACCAGATGCGCATATTCACAGTCTGACACGTGCTCTGCAACGACACAGTGCTCCTCGCACAGCTGACCAAACTGTGGTTGCTTTTGGCAGGTACTCCTTGCAGCTGAACATTCGAAAGCTCTTTTGTAGCTACCTAGCCAAGAAAAAATGGCAGAAGACATGGAGCTAGATCCTCAGCTGAAAGCTCTTCTTGAAGTGGCGAGTTTACTCAGTAACCCTGGAGACGACAGCGGTATCCCAGACGAGGAGCTGCGGCAACAATTTTCAGGGGCTTTTGGGTACCTTTCACCTTTCTGCACCCTTTTCTCAGCCTTGCATAGTTTGGAATATAGCTTCGTTCTTGCATAGATGCATCTGCCAATGCATCTACAGATCATGCATACGTCACAATGTGCTTATGCACGCTTTGTTCAATCAGGATCACACGTACCATTATCACAACACACAGCACATCAGGCAGCTGCCACAGCATCAATACGCCAGACATCACCTGCAGTGCAGGTCAGTGAAATCCAAAATCCCAGTTGCGAGCATCAGCAATCAAACTATCCCGGGGCCTGATGGCAACAAGATTCCCATCCGCATCTACCACCCTGCAGACGCCAAACCCAGGAAAAAAGGCTTGCCGATTCTTGTGTTCTGTCATGGTGGTGGATTTTTTGCCGGCGATCTCAACGCGTATGATGACCTCTGCCGTAACCTTGGGCATTTATCAGCATACATTGTAATTTCAGTTGATTACCGGTATGTCTCGTGCTTGCTGCCATGTTGCATGGTACAATTGAGCACCATGCGTTAATCGCCGTATATGGTGACATTGCTGATTGCTTCGCCAAGCTTTCAGACTGCACACATTCATTATTTCAGTTTGTTTTGCGACAATGCTAACAGTTCAACTTGGCTATCCGACATGTCTTCATGCTTGGATGCTTCCTACAGGCTTCAAAGTTGTGCATGCCTTCAGACCACGCCCCCTGTCAAGAGATCTCAAAGCAATGCAAGCAAAGTGTGCATCATCTTGCAACGCCTCCTGTCCAGACTTGCAGAACCTAAGCCAGCCAGCATGCCACACCTTGTATGATTTGAACCTCACAATGTGGCCAGCACATATGAGTCTGAAGAGGAGCTGCTGTTGTAGGTTAGCCCCAGAGCACAAATTCCCAGCAGGCCACCTAGACTGCTATGCAGCTACCAAATGGGCATTTGATAATGCCTCTGCTCTTGGAGGCGACCAGACCCATGTGGCAGTTGGAGGGGACAGTGCCGGTGGCAGCATTGCTGCTGCTGTGTGTCACCTAGCACGAGACATGAAAGGACCCAAACTGGCTATGCAAGTCCTCTTGTATCCAATGACGCAGCCCACAGCGCATTATGGTAAGCCTTTTGTTACCATTGTCGGAAGGCATGCACTTTTGTGAGAGTGTGTTGATGCCTTGCTGAGTACAGTCTGAAAGTGCTGTGCGTAGGTTGACCACACAAGTGCTTCAACGCAGTCTATAGCACAACTTCTAAGGTACTGTGAACAGCGAAGAATGACAGAACATTGTTTACATGTCAAATATAGCAGTAACAGAGCACAAATGTCTTCATATCTTGCTGCATTCCTGCACGTGACCCACACGGCAATCCAGTCATTGTAGAAAGTGCGTATTCTTGACGAGAATAGCCGTTGAATTGCCTTATAGCAGTACATGTATTGACTGAAGACAAGCCATGCATATGTGCTCCAAGACACAATACACAGTACACTGTCGCATCCCCACAAACACACAGGTGGCTCAATCAGTGGCCTTGTGCTGCATGCCATTCAATAGGATGCAAGTGACGCAATTTATGCCATTGTCATGTAGTCTGCAGCAGACACACGCTGGGCTAGGCTGGCTCTCCCATAGCATGAACTGATTTCATTGATGCATTGTCCTTCTTGCTGCAGAGTCTGAATCAATGAAAGAGTTTGGTACGACAGCGCCAGTGCTGTCCAAGCGGATGTGCGAGACAGCATATGAGAGACTAGTGGCAACTCCTGAGGAGCAGCTGAGCGAGCTGATAGACTTGAATCATGCCCCCTCAGTGAAGAACCTGCCCCCTGCTTACGTAGTCACAGCAGAGTATGACCCCTTACGAGATGAAGGAGAGTACTACGCTGCCAGGCTGTTCAAAAACAATGTGCCAGTAAGTCGCATCACTGCTCCTTGGATAGCCACATCTGGAATGCTTTCTCTGGCAGAAATTTCTGAAGCCCTAGGGCCTGTCATCATGATCATCTTTTTCTGCCCCTGCAAGGGCCCTTACAGCACAGGCCTTACACAGGCCTTACACAGGCCTTACAGCACAGTAACTAGGCTTTCAGTAGACATGAAGCGCAGCAACTAGGCTTCAAGTAGCCATACAGCGCAGCAAATAGGCTTTCAGTAGACATGCACTGCTGCATGCTGCCATACTTTATGCGCAACATGCCATAACGACCTGCCTCACGTATCAAACTGCAACAAAGCCCCCTGCCATTTTTCCTGAGTTCATGACTTTTGACATTGTTGGTGCTGCTGTGCAGACAAAGGCAAAGAGGTATGGCGGCGCAACTCACAGCTTCATACTGTTTGGCTCCTTAGCAGAGATACGGTGTTCAGTCAGGGCTTTGGAAGATGTGGCAATAGCCATGCGCCAGGCTGTGAAGGAGGAGAAGGATCCCTGGGATGCAAGATCCTACATGATGATTGCAGCTACAGTCGCTGCATTCCTCTCTGTCAAAGTGTACCACCACTATCAGACTGGCAATGCGTTGTGATTGCAATACCTGGTTGAGCCTCACACAAATGAACTTGTACAGTGACTGTGAGGGAGTGTGTATGTGAGCATGGGCTTGAGGATTCCGCCTGAATTACAATGCAGTGTATGTCAAGACCTGTTGTTGATAACATGTCACCTCTTAACATCTGGCTAAGATGAAATGGCGGATGGCTGGTGAAATACGAGCTTCAAGCTGCTTGACGCAAATAACAGGTAACACAGTCCAAAACCTTACAATGTGATTATGAAGGGCCTCCAAAACACCAGCTGATGCCTTGGCAGCCAAATTGAGTGAGACAAGCATGGGCTCAAGCCTTGTAAGCATTGTAACATTGAACAACTTGCAGCATGTAGCAAGCAGTCATGAAATCAGTGAAGTCTACTGTAGACATTGTAACATGGAACCAACTGACAGGATGTAGCAATCAGTCATCGAGCAAGTGAAATCCAATGCAGAATTTTGCGCTTGACAATGAGGTGTGCTACATACAGTCTGGTGCACCGACAATGCACAGGTGCTATGTTTGCAAGGCTGCTGCCTGCCAGTGTCTCAAGACGCTGACTGGTGTGGTGCCAGCAATGCATTGTATACGGTCACAGACCTAAACAAACTCTGTTACATGAGCAGCTGAACATACTTGTAGCAAAACGAAAACGAAATAGAGCTTTATTGGAAATACTTTATTGGAAGTACCCTATGCCACTTGAGCTAAGACATAAGGTCCAGTCAATAATTAGTCAAATTGACACATGCACAACAGTTTATCACTACTAATGTCAAATGTTGCAATGTTGCAATGTTGCAAAGTGGGCAACACAGCAAACGATGTTTGTGAAGCCCAACTGCAACAGCAGTAATGTTGTCAGTAATGACACAGCTACAGCTGACCATGATGGCTTTTGAACACACGCAGCAAGATCCTAGGACGTATACAAATGAGTGCAGCACCTACAATTGCTCCAGACTGCAACTCCTGTTTAGGAGGCAACAGTTGTAGATGAATAACAAGCTGAAGGGCTACATGCACACATCAAGGCAATACAGATGGGGGCTTTGCGCCCTGTTTGCACAAACAGGGCGCAAAGCCCCCATCCAGGCTGCTGCTTGGTAAGTGACCCTGCTTGCCAGGCAGAGGACTTTTGAATGGGCAACACAGAGTTAAACTCAGTACTCCGTCATCACTTCATCACATCTCAGCCTGTCATGCAGAATGCTGCTTGACAGTGAGCACATTTGAATGCAGTACACGAGGAGTTACAGGCTGCTTGCACTCTTGGCAGCAATGCAGCAGATGAGTCATGAGGACAGAACTGCCATACAGACAGGGCAACACTACACCACAGAGTGTGACATAGTAAAGGCAACATAGCATCACAGACCTTCGAACAGCAGCAGAACAGCAGAGCACCATGCATGGTGACACAGCACCCCGCCCCAACACACACAATACTTTGACTTCACAGCAACAGGTAAGAGTGACTCACTGATGTGGCGTTGGCAAGCAGGTTGGTGAAAAAGGTGTAAGTGTCATAGTTGAGCACAGTGGAGCCGGCCTGGCTGGTCATGAAGCTGGAGGTCATCTGGGTCAGTGCAGTGTTGTGAGCCATGGTGAAATTGGTTGCCTCAGCCTGAAAACATCAAAGCTGAGAAGTTAGTTGCCTCAGCCTCATAGCTGAGAATTTAGTTGCCTCAGCCCAAACATATCAAAGCTGAGAAGTTAAATGCCTCGGCCTGGTCAAACATCAAAGCTGAAGAGACAGAAAAACCAGGTGACAAGACAGAGGGACCACAAGCTCAAACAAACATGGTGAAGTTGGTTGCCTCGACCTGGTCAAACATCAAAGCTGAGAAGACAGAAAACCCACGTGACCACACAGAGGGAAAACAAGCTCAAGAGAAGATGACACCAGCAAGAATAACAATACCAAAACATCTGATGAGCATGCCTGATGCTGTCTGTACAATTAGCAGCTGCATGGAGTTGCACAGACTGCAAGGTAGACAACAGCAGAGTGCTGTATGATATAGCACACACGCACATGCGCACATAACATACAGGATTTGCCTTACCTTGGCTGTGGCAGACATGCTTGAGGGGGTGAAGGGAGGGGACAGGTTGGGGGCACCTGCCAGGTTGAACAGGTTCATCACCACAAACTGCAAACGCAACAACCAACTGAAACTTCGAGACATTACACTCAAAAACTTTAGTTTTGTTAAGTGACTGGAAAATGTCACATTTTTTGGTGATTGCTCTGAGAAACAGCCATCTTTGCAGAGGCGGCAAGCACCTTCACCAAAACAAGCAATGAGCAGCATCACAGCTTGTGCATATCAGCATACTAAAGCAGCCTCCAAAACGGCACATACTGCATGATCTGAAGAAAGATACAGAAAATTGTTGAGTAATGGACACAAATGACAGCTGTGGTTCACTAGTGCAGGTGTTGGGCGTCAGAAGAATGCATGTGCACTTACTGTCTTGCTCCGCCGTTGTACAGGTTCACCATGGTCTGGTTGATGGCTTGAACAACGCCAGATACAGTTGCACTGGCAGTCATGTTGACTGTGTTCAGGTAGTCATTGGCTCCAATGAAGATGATGTAGGTGTTGGCGGGATTGGCTACCCCATGGTGCTGGTACAGGTAGGTCTGGACCTGAACACCAAGACACATCACTGAGCAACAATAGTCTTCAGGGTTCAGCAGTCTGCAGAGATGCATGGCTGTCTTAAAAAAGGGCACATTGCAAGTATGCCAGCAGATGAGTGCACCAGTGCAGGCAGTGTTCGTGTAGAAGCTATGGTTGCAGCACAGTGTGTGACTGCAATGCATGAAACATCACTGCAAAGCAAGACTGCAGTGGCCGCTGCAACCAGCAAGAGTGAACGCATACCTGGTCTAGGGTGGAGGGCACGAAGACCTCGTGTGCGCTAGACATCTTTGCGTATGGGGGTTGAACCATAAACTGTCCTGGGGCCTCACCGGTAGCACCAGAGATGGCGTTTCCGGTGGCGAAGTTCTCAAGCTCATCTCCGAAAGTGGCTGCGACTAGCTCGATCCACACGCGGCCGTTCGAAGAGCGGGCCTTGTAGTAAGGTGGAGAAGGAAATGGGCCTGACACAAACTGCACGGCAGCACCCAAAACGTCGATGCCATTCAGGTGAGGTGACCGTCAGCGTGTACAAGTCAGATCCAAGCATGCTGCGCAGTATATAGCCACTGAGCAAGGCGTCATGCGTAACGCAGCATTGCTCAGAGCATCCTGAACGATAGGGTTAGCACCGCGACCGTCATCGGAGACAGAGTCTCCAAACATAACAAATGTGGCGCTGGCACCAGTCAACAGCGAGCATGCTGCGACCACCAGCAAAACAGACCTCAGCAAAGAAGAAAGAGCCATGACGACGACTTAATAGACTGCTTGCTGCTACGCAAAAGCTAGAACAGATTGAGAAATGCAACGCAGACGCTGCAATGCCAGCGGCTATGCTTATGTATCAATGTCTACATTGTGTTATGACACATCATGCATGGCGTCATTTCTAATAAGAGCGACATGACTGCATCGGATGTGTCAAGAGTGGCATGTGGGCAGACCAGTCGTGTCAAAGAGCTGCTGCGTCAGCACGCACGCCAGGACGCATGCCGTGACATTGCACCAAACGGTAAATTATAAGGTGTACGTGAAAATATATATATTTGCGTGACTGACTACTGATTAAACACAGTCAGCTACAGCTGGCTGCAGCATAAACCAGACATATACACCTCGTGTTGTTGTCATCTGTTGTGCATACGGACCATGCGACTGTGCTGCTCAACAACAAAGCTGGGCTGACCAAGGATTGTACCAAGAGTTTCGTTGTAAAGTTTGAGACAGCACTCTGCAAGGCCACACACACAGCATACAAGCAAAACGCACTCAAAGTGCTATCATGGCACAAATGCATGTTCCTGACTATGCTTTGACCTTCTCGCTTGAACCAGCACTGCTGTGCTGCACACGACAATTTGCAGGCAGCAGCCCAGGTCACATACCCTTGCATCCGCCTCCTTTACAGTCCTCTGTGCCGTGTCATGTTTTAGTGCTTTGTTTTGCCAGTTCTGCCCTCTTGGGCATATTGTCCCCCTTCTTGGGAGGCATGCTCCACCTCTGTTGCTTCGTCAGCATCGCTGTCATGATGCAGATCTTGAGCAGATAGGCCAAGTGCAGCTGCCCAGGCAGGAACAGCAGCAGTGCTGCTGGAGGGCATATTTGCAAAAGCCAGCAGCTGCTCATGGCTGAGCTCTTCATCTGCTGAGTCTTGCATCTGAGTGGAGTCTGATGTTTCATGAAAGGGTATGCCAACTGCTGTTTGCTGAGCAGCCTTGCTCATCACAGATGACACACAAAGCTTGTGAGTAAGGTCATTACTAGAACTGATAGGACGTGCATCTGCCAGGTCATCACTCATTGCATCAGTTGTATTGGCATCATGATCACTCATGTTTGCCAGAGCCTCTAGCTGCTGCTCATTGAGCTCCACAACTGGGTCATAGTCCAGCACAGCACTGCCTGGCACAAGCTTGCCCTTTGGAGGGTCCAAGCTGCCCCTTAGCTTTGCGAATCTGCCTTCCAGCTCCGAAAGGGAAGGAGCAACCTTGTCACGACCTTTTAGTATGTCTAGCCTGCTGTGGAGATCACGCATGTCAGCAGGGACTGCCTTAGGGCCCTTCAGGGCAGACAGCCTGTCATTGAGGGCATCTAGAGAAGCTGCAGGGCCTGTAAGGGTATCAGCGCTGCTCTTCAGTGCTGTCAAGCGAGCAAAAAGCGCTTCTTCTGTGTCAGGAACTGCAGCTGAAGGCTTCTGGCTGCTTTCAGGCAAGACTGGAAATTGCGGTGCACTTGGCAGATCTAGATCAGCCGGACTAGCATCTGCATGAGGCTGTGGCAAAAATGTGTGTCCTGTGTCTATGTCAGCAGCAGGAGAGGCACTGGTGCTGGCTACTGAATGCGGCTTGGCGGAAACTGCAGATGCCTTGGCGGGGTCCAGCTGCTCTGATGTATTGTCATCCGGTACTTGAAGATCTGAGAAGCTGTGAGAAGTGAGCATAGCTGTGATAGCGTCATAAGATAGATCATCATCTGCAATAGCACACCACTCTCAACAAGCGTACCGCTGTGAAGGGAATCAGTCAGTGGTGAATGCATGATCCACCAACCACCAGAAGTAGCATGGAGGAGCGTTCAACACCCAGATTTAGCTGAGCTCATGAAAGATGAAATGGCATCAACGGAACTCAAACTGAGAGGGTGTAAAGCATGATGGACAGGAGAACAAAATACAATTACCATGAGAGGAGTCAGCGATTGCTGATTTGTGAGCACCGCCATTGGGAGCCATTCAAGTTGGAAAAAGCCACTCAATGCGTCTGACGCTGTCGCACGTATGATCTTGGATTACAGCGCAGCAAAAGGTAAACCACACATGTTGCTTGCTTACAAGCTGCCCGTGGCCTTATGTGTGTTAGCATGCATTAGCATGCAGAATCTGATGTGTTACAGGCTGTTAACACCCTCTGCATGTGCCTGCACGCTAAAGTGCACATAAGGCACAGCATGGAAGACTTCGCTGCAAATCTGTGCTCTTGCGATACAATGGGGCGCCATGCACCAGGCACGCAGCTCAAGCTTTGATTTGAGCTCTGCTGACCTGGTCAGGAAACTGAACAATCGTCGACTGCTGCGTCGTCAAGGCAACGCTTACATAAAGGTTGTGAGCATTCAAGTGTTTGAGCCGTGATCTGGTGTCGGCAGACGTGGTGTTACAACGCACGCGACTGGTGGAGGCACTGAAAAGTGCACATCAAGTGAGCCCCTCAGTTGCATCGGAGGAGAAGCAAATGCTGGCCCACATGCAGTTTGCAGCACAGTGTTGCACCGAATTGCTTGCGCAGGTCAATGGATGTGAGCAAGTTCAGACACCTTCGAATTCAGCTCAATCACTCAATCACTCATCAGATGGGCCGCGTACGCTTCACTGGTTTCGTAGCTAGCCGTAGCAGAACTTGGGGACCTGTCCGCAAGCAGACTCTGCGATGCTGGGAAATCCGAATGCCGACAACCCGTTCGCTACATCAGACCCCTTCGGTCCGTCGCGAGTCGACCCCGTTGCAGATGACTTTGACAATGTAGACTTTGGCAACAACACTCAGCAAAACGCGAGCGGCTTGTATAACGGACAAGGTTAGTGTGACATGTCGTAACGCACAACGAAGATCTCGCTGTACCGGATCGGTCTTGTCCAGACACAGCCCTGTCTGTGATTGGTTAGATTTTGCTGTTGAGCTTTAGCTTGTTTAGATCGTAACGCTGGGCGTAGACCGCACCGTACGCTCACTCGCTTGGTACGACAAGCTCTGCACATAATTTGATGTGTGTGGTTTTTGCAGACTCTACAGATGGATTTGTGCCGGCAGTGGCCCCCAAAAAGGTAGTTAGTCTGGTGCTGAGCGCTGCAATCAATCTGTTGTTCTGTAGTCAAGCTGGCATTAACGTACACAGGCAAAGGCCAATCGAACCACAAAGGACCTTGAGAAGAGGGAAAAGGAGCTTGACAAGCGTGAAAAGGCGCTGGCAGCAAGGGAAGCAAAGCTCGCAACCAGTGGCAGAGGTGCTGTAGGTGGTACTGACGTCAGTGTAAGTTGTATGCAAGACATTACAATGCAGCTACTGTTGAGCACCCTTGTTGATGTGTTTATGACCATCTGCTGAAGCACACTGCCTATCTGTCTTTCAAGCTTGGCGCAGCATCTTGCCACTGTGTTTGCTATCTTGCTACACACACTATCATGCTTTGTGTTGCTTCAACGTTATGCTGAAGCTTGGAATATGCCGCTTGACATGACCTCCACCATTTTTGTTGAGCTTTAGCCGCTTACACATGGCCTGATTCTCAAAGCTGGCTGTTTCGCTGGTTGCAAGGCCTGTCAAGACACCCTGTTTCAATCAAGCTCACAATGTGGTACTGTGCTGTAGAGGAAAAACTGGCCCAGATGTCGGCCATCAGTGCGGCATCACATTGGTGAGGACGTGCCACCCAACAGGCAGCGCCTTGTACGACTTGGCTACTTTGCATGGCTGCTGATGTTTGTGGGCTTCTGTTGGAACTGGATTGTGGTGCTCATCATGTGAGCTTCATCTGCCAGCAAGCTGCTGCATTATCTGTTACCCATGCATCATGTATCATGCATTACATGCTGTTGCATTGGTTTTTGCTTTCACCTTGTGCTCTTGATAAGTGAGCTGTTCCTCGGCCATCTCGGTTCACACTTAACGCTGCAGATGCCACTCAGTTTAGCACCAGGTTTTCCTTCCAAAAGTTCCTTCTCCGCACCAGCCAAAAGAGCTCGCTCTTTATGCTTGCAACACCGTTTGTACTTACTTGGACTGGCTGTTGTTGTAAACCTGTTGCCGTCATCCGAGCAGCAGTGTCAATGCATGTTGTACGCAATGTTGGTGCTTTATCTCTTGGGCACCTTGAGCTTCTGTTGGGGCAATGCTACCTTTTTGCTCAGCAGCCCACATGGCATGCAGGTTCTGTGCTGCTCACAAGAAGCTATCAGACTGGCTGTTTGCCTCCCTCATCTGTGGGTTTGGGCTGCCACTGTCCTTCTTCTTGTGGTATTTCAACCTGTACAAGGGCGCCATCAGGGACAGCAGCTTCAGGTCAGCTGCTTATGCCAAATGCCAACAAGCTTGGCACATGATCAAAACGGCAGAATCTCACTTGTGTACTCAACATCCTTTTGAAAAGAATGCAGTCACTTCAGTGATTGCTGCTGCCATACTCTGGGGAAGCCTCAAGATGCATACGTCTGGGTGTTTGTGTCACTTGAGTGATCAGTTGACAGCTCACTGCATATCAGTACGCTCTGGATGCTGCCTTTGCGCTTGCATGCAATCATAACAGCCTGTGCAAACAAGGTACTGTTCTTTCTCTGCTATTATGGCCATCTGCCAGTTTAGAGTCTTTTTACATGTTAGAGCAGAAATACACGTGCCTTGTGATTCATGTTTAAGCAGAACTGACCTGCAATAGTCACACACTGTGTCACTGCGGTGCTTACTGAGAAAACCAGGATGCACCAAGCCACGATTACAATGCCTGACATGAAAGTCACGCATGAGTGTACCTGTAGGTGGTGGTGGTACTTCCTATGGGCAGCCTTGCAGCCCATTCTGTGCGGATGGATTGCCATCGCCCCTCCTGTGGTTGGCAATTGGTGCGCTGGCGGCTTCACCATGATCAGTCAGTTCAGGGATGGACATGGTATGCCATGCACACTTGCTTGACGAAGAATTGCAAGAATGATGTCACGGAGACGGTCTGCCAAGCATTGTTGCAGTCTGCCTTGAGTGCCAGTTTGAGGTCATCTTACTTATGAGCTGCCAGCAATCTTGTACCCGCGTAAAGACCGTGCAACACCTGAACGCTGAACCCTCCACAAGTCACACTCGGGTCCAGATTGGCCAAAACAATCAGTGCATTTTCCAGACAAAAATGTTGGCAGCGGTGTTCAGTGAAATTTCAAGCATGCTGCTTCTTTGAACACTGTTTGCCTTTCCAAGCAACACTACAGGCCAATGTATGTCTATGATGTGTTGCCCGTGAAACTCAAGGTGGCTTCTGCACATGCACACTGAGCAAGCTGCACTGCAGGGGCTGGATACACTTTTGGCATCTTCTGTGCAATCAACCTGGCCATATGGGCTCTTGCTGGCTTCTGTGGCGTATCTGCCACCAGTTTGGCCATGAAGACATTCAGGCAAGTCCATGCAGTCACTGTAGACAACAGGCTAGGCTGCATAGGTGTTATACTGACCACATTCAATGCAATTTTAGCAGCTGCACCTTCCTCAACAGCGAAACAGTGTTCAATGAGGTTGCTGGCATGGTCACATCTCATCAAGCTCCCTTTCATTCTGAGAAGAGTGCAGAAATCGCAATGCAATGACTACAGTCACAGGCGCATATGTGACTCTTGTGGCAATCCATGTCTCCATATTTTGCTTGACTTTGCTTGCAGCATTGTGGGTCCACAAGCAGTTGTTTTTCACTCAAAAAGCATCTGCCACTATTTTCAGTGGCTGCCCATTTTGAGTGTTGACTGATGTCAGTTCTGTGCTAATGGTGCAGGGGTACGCAACAAAACTTAGGAGGGGATGTTCAGATGGCTGCTCCCGCCAGACAAATCCCTTACGAAGTGTAGTGTCGGCCAGCTCTTCTCAATAGAGCAGGTCCTTTGCGGCATCGAGGAGTCTGCAAGGCTGGGGGTTCTGGGTTATCCTCTTCACACCAGGCACAGTCTGACAGACACGGTCTGACAATCTTGCTATCGTCATTTGCGCAGTGTCTTTCTCGAACAAATGTTATTTATTCTCAGTCCTTGACAGTCAACAAGCGTTGCATGAATGGTTTTAAAAGTCACAGCTTGTCAGTTCAAAAAGTCACATTGTGACAGCTTCGAAGAGTTCTCAGTTATGTACAAGAGACATGCGGCGATGCTTAGATTATTTCTGGCAACTAACACATTACATACCACGTACAAACAATGAGTGGATAGGCAAGCACTGCACAAATAGTCTACGATTGTGAGTAGCTTGCAAGCACAAAGAGTGCAACGCATGCATCCTGTCACACATGCTGTCTACAGCTATGAAACAAGCTGTGATGAGGAAGCAATCAAACTCAATAACCCCGTTTCAAAGTCAATTCACTTGATTTCGGTCTCTGGTACACGACGCTTTGCGTAGTAATGTCCTGGGTGGTCATTCCAGCTCTGTCTAGTACCACGTGAATGTTTCAATTGCCAAGAAATGTTGCACTGCAAACCCTGCAGTGCAACGCGGTAGCACAACAACAGTACCAGCAACAGCATAAATGATGTACTGTCTGGACTATCTTCAGAGCCTGTGATGACTAGCAGTACTGGTAGCACGACGACCAGCTGGCAAAAGCTTGTTGGGAGCCAGGTTGCAAAGTGATAACTGAATTTGAAAATAGAGTGACCTTTCAGCATTGCACACAACAAACATGTCTGCTGCCATGTGTCCTGGTCCTGTCAAAGCGGCCAAGTGAAAACGTCACCATCAGCAACACAACATTGCTGAAACTGCCACAGATATATCCACTCTGCCTGCTGAATGAGGCAAGAAGTGAACTAACTTGCGCCTAACGCAATGGCTCTACCCAAATAGATCCAGACTGGCTGCGAGCAGAACAAAAAGAGCTGCAGCTGATGCAACTGATCGCAAGCTGTGCTGCCAGCCCCAAGTTTGCAGCAGCTGTTTCACTCGAGGAGCTGATTCTCGCTCTGCTGCTAGAAGTGCTTTATTGCCAGGCAGCATGAAGACCAAGGTCCACAACAAACAGCCGCCCATTATCACCAGATTGACCAGGTGAGCTTGCTGCATGGTCTTTGACTGCCTGTGCAAAATCACAGGCGGAAATGTTTTCCAGTACCGTGTGGCCGATGCTGCGCAAGAGCTAAATATATAAATCGGCTGTAGAAGTGCTGCTCGGGGGTACGATTTGCCAAATTGCCGAGCGGCTTCTCGCAAGGGCACCTGCATTCTAGCTGGTTGCTCTACAAAACTGACATAGATGGCTGCCCCGCAAAACAGGCTGGTGGCCATGATGGCCACCTGATCAAGCAGGAGTGCAAGAATTACCATCTTCCAGATAGCCGGTGATCTGTTATGGTACTAGTAGCAAGAATTGCTTGCCCTGGAAGTTTTTCGCTAAGCTTACTCACGGTAAAATTGCTAGCATATGTTCACGCAGCAAGCTTCTGGTGCGACGAAGCATACTACGTGATGCTGATGACCCTGCGCATCCACTTGCCATTGCCGCACGTATTGGCGGTAGACCACAACATTGCTTGAGGGTTTTGAGCCGGCTAGGACATCGATACCGTGTCCTGGGTGAGATCAGCATGTGGTGATCAAGGTCGGGTCTTGAGGAAATCGGTCATTGGGGTGCACAGCCATGGACTACTATCCACCCGAGCTAGTCACGCCTCCGCTTGCGCTCGTTGCGTTGCTGGGTTGTCCCGAGCTGCACAGCACTGTCGGAGAGTTCCTTAGGTCACAGCACCGACCACCCATCAACTCTATAGGACTGGCAGATCCGCAGAGCGCCTCAAGATTGTTTGGTGAGCTTGCAACAAGCAAGCGTGTGCAAAAACTCTAGCTCATAGCACTGCAATATAGACATGTTGCTTTGCAGGGGAGCGCAAGAGCACAGTAACCTCGCACACGCCTCCTGTGGACATCTTGAAGGTTGCCTGTCTTCTGGCTCTGAGTTTCATGTGACATTTCACAGCCTCAAGTTTTGAAAACTCACTGTTGTTTTCACAGGCAGATTGGTTTGCCAAGCACAGGCAAAGACGGCCTGCAGTTGCAGTGCTCTTCCTGTCTAGGTGTGTGACCTGACACCTGATTGCTGCCCTAACAGTGGAACCTTTCAAGAGCCAGGCTGGCACTTGCCTGCAGAGACTCAGTATTGGGGGATCCTGCAAGCTGGTTGCGTTGCACACAGCAGGCAGATGCTGTCAAGGCAGCCACTCGAGCAAGAGGAGCGCGCGCCCTGATTATCATTGTGCAACCCGCAAGCAGTTCAGACGTTCCAGACGAGCGTGCTTTGCAGCTTTGCAAGCAGGCAGACGTTGACAGACGGTGACAACACAAACTGCATTTCGTGCCTATCCCTGAATGGCTCGCACCATCTTTGATGTGACAATGTCCTGACAAGCTTGCGAGCAGCAAACACAAGGGTCCTGACAGATGCATCATTCTGTATTTTAGGCATCTTGCCCTTCACAATGCCTCACCTGTGTTTGCTCGTGCTGCTCAAAGCAAGCTGCATGGAGGCTGTGTGAGGCCCCAATCAGCTTGGCTACAATTGCTCAAAGCAACATCAACACACAACAAAGCTAGCTCAGCAGCATTCTACACACATTTCCATATCTCCCTGACCCACAAGTTAGCCAGTCTGTTCTGCACTTGGCAAGCCCAATGCACACTAGGCTCAAGCTCTCAGGTGAGCATCATCAAGCGTTTTGCACAGTCACAGAAGCAGTGAATGCACACTGTGCAGGTGCCTGCTGAGTCTGTGCTTGACAGATGTGGCCGGTCTGGTGAAGCTAGGCAGAAGCTTGCACGAGCAAGCTGGAGTTTTCTACCTGGACGAGTCCAGAAGGATCTTATCAATGCATGCTGAGAGACGAGCCCCACCACCAGAGCTCAATGCGCGTATCTCATTCAAGGTATGTTGCTGATACCTGCTAGCGGGCCTCTGCAGTGTCAACAACATCTGCATGTATTGGATGTCTGGTTGCATGTCAAACAAATGGCACTTACCCCAACGCACGCACCCCAAATAGATGTCTTGCTGATGCCATTTTGGCTCGTTTATTGCACAGGAAATGCACAGCTGATTTGGCCTCTCACACAAATGCGGTGTGAGTAATGTCTTGATGCGCGCAGCATTTCAAAATGCATTGCTGGTGCTCTTTCAGCTCCTAATTCTGTCCACAGATGGCACATGGCTGCTGTGCTGTGCTGTGCTGTGCTGTGCTGTGCTGTGCTGTGCTGTGCTGTGCTGTGCTGTGCTGTGCTGTGCTGTGCTGCATGTAGCACCTGTAGACCTGAGCCTTGCTGTCATCATTCCCATGCACCTGAGCCTCAAACACATCCCATGCTTGCTGCTGTATCAGTCTGAGCTCTGACTCAAGCTTCATGCTACTGCTTCCCTTACTTTCTGTGTCAAAATAAGGCTCTGCACCAGGGTTGTTTGCTGTGGCTGCATAACCATAATGTACGATGCAGGCAGGTGCATTGGCAGAGTTTCGGGCTGACTGGTCGACAGCAGTCAAGACATACCAGACTGCATACAGCCAGGTGCAGAAGGTCCCCTTGGGCTCTACTCTGCCACTGCAGCATTGGTATGAGCTGACCTCTGTTGCGGAGCAAATGCACATCAAGGTGGGATGTTGTCCTGACTGTAGTGCCGCTACATTGACCTGCATTTAGATGCTCATTAAGAGCAGACGTCGTCCTTGGTATGCTACCATGAGTCTGAGGCCATTTTGGGCCGTATGTTGTCCAGAAGTGGGCATTGCATGGGTTTCATTGTCTTGGTTGCTGTCCTGTGCTGTTCTGTCAAAATGTTGGCAGTGCTCAAGCTATCAAAATGGCCACAGGTGCTGGTTGCTTCACTTTTGCACTGTGAATTGGTCAAAACTGCTGCATTTCATTTTGTTCTTGCACAAGCTCCCAAAATGAGTGTTTCCCAGAACAAAACTCAAAAACCGTTAATAGTTTCCACCCAAACATCACAGCCAGATCCCTCACTTAGCGTGCTCTGTGCATCCATGCAAAACAAATAACATCACCATTGCGGTCATGATCGTGTTCACCCACCAAGGTCATAAACGAATGGAAGTGGTGAAATGGCTGCAGGTCGTGACTTTACTCTTGCACCAGCATCGCAGCCAAGAGGCTCTGTCTCACTTCCAGCAGCATCTGGCAGCCTACCGCCACCCCCCACCCCAGCTTGCACCCCTGCCCCTGGCTGAGGGCGCCGCCCACTGGGGGTGGGTGGGGCGCCAGTACCAGGTCATGGGGGAGCTCATGAACAGCCGGGTTGACCCCGCACATCTTCCTCCTCAGGTCAGATTTGTGATTCACTTATGCCTATGTGAGTGTATACAACTTGGGCAGCATATGATTGGTGGTGATGCTGCGCAACCGCAATATTCAGTTTTGGGAAAACCAATGAACACCGCGGTTGACCCCAGACGCCATCCTCCTCTTCAGTTGGGCTGCGGGCTGATGAAAGTACTACTGTGTCAATGCTGCATCAGAATGCAGATATTGCCATATGCCACAAATGCCCTAAGATCGTGGCATATGGCATACTGCAAATCTGTTTGTCATGTGATGTTGCAGAGGGAATGCCACCCAGCATACTTCTTCCTCTGTGCTGCGACAGCTTTCATAGAGCGGCGGCGAGCAGCTCAGCAAGCCAGGGAGTCTCGCACCGCGAGTCAGGTCCAGGTTCCTGCTGATGTCGGCCCTGGCAGGGCTGTGGGGCAGTTGATGGCACAGGGCAGTCGGCGTCTGACAGATGCAGAGTTCGTTGCTTGGCTTCAGGTGCGTTCACTCTTCTTCCTCAGGCTCTGTCTCTGGCTGCACAACATGCATGAACAGATTGGGATGGTCACAATCACTGCAGCATTCTTGGGCCACCAGTATCTGCAACAACCTGGGATGTGATTGCATCACAAGTTCACAATCTCTGGCTTGACGTGTGGTGCAGGTTTATGCCACAGGCCATGCAGTGCATGTAACAAGGCTGATCTGCTCCATTGTGCTCAGGCACAAAATGGACAATTCAACCATGCCACAACAGCCATTGCCATGCATGCAAGTGCAAAGAGGCTGCCCATGCTGATCCACTGCATTGTGCTCAGGCCCAGGAGGTACAGCAGCATCATGCCAAAGCAGCCATTGCCATGCTGACCACAGCCCATGAGCTGTACAAGAGGGGCTCACAGAGGGCAAACCGGCTCATCTATCACATCGGTGCCTTGCTGGCCAGGGAGCACCTTGCAGCAGAGGATGTTGACACTGCTCAGAAGCTGCTGCACTCCATTGCAGGTGAGCCTGCTGTTGTGGCCCTGCCCTGCTGTGGCCCTGCCGTGTAAGGCTTTCATGGCCCTGCCCTGCCCTGGCTTTCATGGCCCTGCCCTGCCCTGCCCAGCCCGGCCCAGCCCTGCCCTGCCCTGCCCTGCCCTGCCCTGCCCTGTCCCGTCGTGTCATAATTGTGCAACTCACAGATCAGGTCCAGAAAAGGTCTGCTATCTGTAGTGCATTTGTGCATGTTCTTTGTGTGTCCATGATGCAACAGAGGGTGCAGCAACGCCTTGCAGGTCAGGCTGAAGTCATCCCCCTGCACCATGCCATGATGTGTCTTCACTGTGGTGGATGCATGCATGCATGGATGGATGCATGGACACACAAACGGACAGAACCACCCATCTGTCTATCCATGCATCCATCCTTCATTTATGCATTTGCTCATTCAGCCGTCTGTCCATGCATATATTCATCCATTCATCCATTTGCCCATTCATTCATTTGTTCATTCATGCACTCATCCATTCATTCATCCCCCCAGGGTCAGGTACAGACAGTCCATGATGCGCCTGCTCTGCATGCTGCTTGTGCAGTCCAGGTCCCTTATCCTTGAACATACGCTTTCTGTACAGGGGTGTACAGGAAAGAGCAATGGGGGGTGCCTTTGGCAGCTGCACTGCTGGAGTTGCGTGAATGTGCCCACCAGCAGAAGCAGACCAAGGTGAACTTCATCAATGTGCTTGCTCGCTCACTCACTCACCTACACACTACAGTCAGGCATGCAATGTGTCTTCACACATGACCAGCAGCTGATGTGCTGCTGGTCATGTGTGAAGACACATTGCCGCTGATATAAGTTGGCAACATACAGTCACAGGCTGCAAAGTGCGGATGCATGCTCAGGAAGCCAACGGCCCTTACAGCTATGCAGTATCACTGAACCCTGTTTGCCTCAAGCAATTACAATATGCTGTAATTTTAACACGTCATCCGCTGCTCCAAGTGTGAGCTGCTGCTCGGACTTGCTCACCAATGACAGCTTGGTGCTGAGGTCACGGCATGGCATCCAGCTGTCTGATTGGCTTCATGTTGATAAGAAAGGAAAGGAACAGAAAACACTAAGCTGTCTGAATAGCTGCATGTTAACAAGGGAAGGAGGAATCACAGCTGCATGACAAGGGCTGTGTGGAATGTAGGAGCATGTGGAATGCTCGCTGGAGCTTGCATGCCAGGAGCACTTCCTGGGGGATGCACAGAGAGGAGCCATTGCTCAGGCAGCAGTGGGTGCCCTGCAATCTAGGACACCCCCACCATCACCCCACACCTCCCCCAGGACTACAGGTACATATACTTGGTCTCGATACACTTTCTCTAAAGCAAGCAGGATGTGCATGTTAGATAGTATGAGATGCTGCATGCACAGCTTTGTGCACAACTGCTGGTAGGCAGTCTTGACCCTGGTACTGTCCCACCATTGCCTGCGTGGATTTCAAGACCTTCCCTTCTGTGAAGACCTTCCTTTATTAAAGACCTTCACTTAGTAAAGACCTTACCAAACATCCCTGTTGCAACTTGCGGGACTGGCAGAACAACTCAAGCTGACCTATTTTGACACAGCTGTCTTGTCTCAAACACCCTGCTTTTAATTGCTCAAGAAAGGTTGATGCAGAGGGCTAACAATGCGTCAGTCGCTCAGCCAGAGTCTGGCTGTGATGGCAGAGTGATGAAATCAGTCTTGTTTTTGAGCTGTTCATAAACCAGGTAGGAAGAACATCAATACCTTATGAAAACAAGCTGAAAAGCTTCTACCCTCATTTCACATACCAAAAAACCCATTTTGGGTATGATTGCAGACTCTGGTGAGAGCAGGACTGGGTTGCCACTCGAGCTTCACATCCAGTCACCAAGCAGTGGCCTCTTCACCTGTTTTGCCCTACAGTTGGGCTTTGCCCCTATGGCACCCCTGCAAGCCCCCGGGGCGGATGGTCTGGTCACATTTGGGGTTGCCCTGTGGAGCAATCTTCCCATTGCCCTGCCCATCAGGAAGCTGGAGGTAGGCCATGCTGAAAGGAAGCGTGCCTGCCTACTTACCCTGCCCACCTAGGGGCCATGTTCTAGCTATGCTGCATACATTTGCAGTGGGCTTGCTTCTTAGGTAGCTGGACGCTGGCAGATCCCCATCTTGATGTCCTTCTTCGTTTGCTTCACACTAGATTCCTGTACAAATTGCTGTTCACTGCAGTAACCTCAGCACAGGGAATTGACCACATTATTAACCATGCTAACCATCTTTGTGTTTGCTATGATACATGAAACAGAAAGTATGCACTGTTCAGGTGCACCTTGCACAGTAGCTCTCGCAAGTGGTCAATATCATTGCTTGTCTTTGTGAATGGTGCAGCTGGTTACAGGGAAGCCCAATTCCCTCCATCCTCTGTACCATTCAAGTACCTTAGCTTCATCCCTTTCAGCCCTTCTCCCCTGAATTTGGAGATACAATTTGGATTCTGATTAGGCAGTCTCAGTTGATGCTGCAAAGCACAACTTTTGCGGCATTGATTGAGAAAACAAAACCTTTTGTTATCTCCTCTTTCTGCAGGTGGTCTTCCTTGACAGTGAAGGCACATATCCTCAAGCAGCGCAGCAGCAAGAGGAGCAACCTTCACTGCAGCAGCCAGGAGCACAGCAGCAGCTGACATTGCACCCCCACAAGTGGGTGGCTGCCTTTGTGGAGTGGAAACCTCGGCGACCTGGTCGACTGAAGGCACAGGCAGTGATTGCCTACACAGGGGATTCTAGCGCTATATCTTGGAGTTTGGATCATGTTTCACCCGGTATGTGTGTTTTCAAAGGCTTGATGAGAGGGAAGTGCCCTGGTGGGAGTAAACTCTGCAACTTGATAAGTTTTGTTTGGCGTTCTTTGCATAGGCATACGCCATGCGTACAAACCTCTGAAATGCTTGCTCTGTGAACTTCAGATTGTAACTGGTGACAAGGGTTTACTTCACTTTACCATACTTGACTCTGTTGGCAAAGTGTTAACAGAGAGACAGCTGGAAACGTGCCCAAAGGGATCAGACAGACATGGTCACGTTTCAACATGCCTTGATGGAATGCCACATCAGGGCTAGGGGTTGGGGCCTGAGTACAGCCTTGATGATTCCCACCTGAGACTCAATCATGCACACAGACGCACAAATTTTACAGCAGGCCTATTTTTCGTTCCCTGTCTCCCTGACTAGCAATAGTGCAAGCACCAGATTTGGAGCTATGGTTTGGGTGCTTCTGTGCACATGCAAAGTGCGCATGCAAGATTGATATGTCTGGTGAAGGCTTTAGGACTAGGATTTGGGCACACCTAGTGGGTACCTGGCAAGAGCGATTAGCTGGAGCGCCTGTAAATTATCATTGTTGTTATTATTATAAACGCTCGTGATATGGGCTGCAGAGCATAAGATGGTAGGGCGAGCTGGAGCAGCCTTGTCAGCGCTTCAGAATCCATTCATGCACACTCCCATAGCAGGCCAAATAGGACATATCCAAATGGACGTGCCGTCACATCACCAGCCACCCAAGCTGCAGGTACTACCCCCCCCCCCGCCCCTGCCTGCCTCTCCCCCTCAGGTGATCTGCCCACTATGAGCATAGCCCCTGTAGACATCACATTTGTCTGTGTTTGTTTATCAGTCAATCAATCAATTTACATCTCTTGCCTCTAGGACTCATCAGGAGAGTCAACAGACTATAACTTTGGAAAACAACATACACGAAGCACTAAATGTTCAAGGCGTTTGACAACAGAGCACCAAAGAAGTTGCTGGAGTGATGCTGTAATGCAGGAGGGCGCTAGTACCGCGACACCTCATTACAGCATCACTCCAGCAGTTCTTTGGTGCTCTATTGTCAAACGCTCTGAACATTTAGTGCTTAGTGTATGTTGTTTTCCCAGTTGCTGTCTGCTGACTCCCCTGCTGAGTTTTAAAGACAAGAAATGTGAATTGATTAATTAGTTGATGAACACAGGCGTATGTGATATCTATAGGGGCTATACCGCAACGCCACATGCTCTTAAAAAATCTAGCTCTGCATATTTCAGAAGCCAAGCTAGAACAGATTGTCTTTGAGCAAAACAAGTCTTGAGATAACAGCCTACCACATTGGGTTGGTCAATAGCCAGAAAAGCTGCTGCTGAAGGTGAAGCTTGATGGAAAAGCGTATTTGACTGTATGCGGGGCAGTCAAACAGAAAATGGTGTTTGTCCTCTGCTTATATTTATGTTGTGCTTCAGCAAGTGCTGTATCATCGTTCATTATCATCATGCTCTGTTGCATTATCTTTTGTGTCTGTACCTTGATACATCTGCCATGAGCAGTGATCCAGGATGCTCACGCATCCTGCTGGCCACTCACAAAACATGCAGTCGCATCAGATGCACTTGAATCACTGCCCAAAGGCAAATCTGTTCCCAAATTCTTTCCCTTTTCCTGATTCCTAATAATGGTGTCCTACTTCCTAATTATAAATTCCTAATGAATTTGTTCCTTTTCCTGTTCTGCAGGTCCATAGGGGAACCAAATGTAGTGCACCCTCAGCCTTTGTTCAAATCAATGCCAAATGGCCCAATTTCTTTTGTGCTTCCCTGTGCGTCAGTTTATGCTATTCTGGATTTTAAATGTATAGGCATAATTTCATTGTTATTGGTTACAATTTGTCTTTTTTACTTTGGTTTGTATCTCTACAGCACAGAAAAGGAAGAGATACAGAAAACAAAATTTGCAGGTCCAAGGGGCTGGTTTTGCTATGGTGGGTGAGCAGATGCCGGTTTCTGTGGTCACATCAGCAGCAGATGCAGTCAGGAAAGCAGAGGTTGCTGTGAAGGCAGAGTATCTTGAGGGTGGTGGCCACTCTGAGCTGCAAATCCTGGTGGACAATGGAGATGGCACGACGCAACCATTGCAGGTGCATCGTCAAGACTTTTTGTGCACTCAACGAGGCTCGTGTGACTTTATTTATATGGTCTACTATACAATGACAATGACTGTACCGATACAAAATGTAAATATAACTTGTACACATTTTTTCTTATGTTCCCCCCACCTTTTTTGTCCTTTCAAGCATGTGGTATACATATCATCAGTACAAAAAGGTTGCATGTCCTGTTGTCTTTGGATGCACCTTTAGTCCTGTGCAATCATGGGAGGGCATGTGTCCCTATTTAGGGTTTGAGGGCCAGTCACGCATGCAAATCTCACATTAGTGCAGCCGCAACTGACTGACAGGACATTGTCATCGCAAGTTCATCGCACGTGTGTTTCCTTGGAGCTTTGCTGTCCAAGATGCAGGTCATGCCTTGCACAAACAGACTGCTTTCTGTTGGATCACCACGATGTGAGAACAATGCTGGTAGGCAAGCACTGCTGTCAACCTAGCATGCTAGGCTGTTGTCCGATTGAAATCAGTAGTATGCAAGTGTCGATTGGACAAAGCCACAGAGACAATCCTCCAAGTGTGATGACAGCTGTCGTCATAGGTTATAGGCTACGGTCTATGGTCATAGCTCCGGGCTGCTGCCTTGGGAGGCTCCCGCTATGATCGCTGAAAAGCGAAAACTTTTCTTTTAGCTTCTTTTTCAGCTGTCGATAGACGTTGCAACACTGATGAAGCTTTGTGGATTGCAGGTGCCATTGCAGTTGCCTGATTTGGAGCGGGAGGCAGGGCATACGGTGCAGCTGTTGGTGCCAGTCAGCCGGCCTGGCCAAATCCATCTGACAGCCAGACTGCAGTACCACACACACCAGGTCAGACATTCTACCTTCCTCTATATACTGTAGATACAGGTGTGGAAACACTGTGTTCAAAGTCGTGAACAACTGCTTCCAATGTCTAATGTTGTGCAGCCTGTTCTTTTGCTATGATGTTGAAGTTGCCTTGTAATGCATCACTGCACACACAGACCAGGTCAAATATGATGCAGCCATCTTCTGTCATGATGTCGAGTTTCCTTATTGCTCAAGCCATCTTTGCAATATCTTGCGTCTCATGCTGCCTCTGTACAGCAACTTGATGTAAGATATAGTACAGGTGAGGGCCTCTGTTTTCTGCATTATCGCCATGCAACTAAATCAAAAGCATTTCGATGCGTACCTAATATCCTTCAGAAGCAACTGCAATTGCGAGATCTATTCTTGTTTAGATGGCTGGATTATATGTCCAACAGCCATTAGCTTTGTCTGCAGGAGTCTACAGAAGTATGTCAGCAGCTGGCCGGGCTGGAGGTGGTTGTTGAGCAGCCCTTTACCCTAGACTGCCAATTCAGCGCCGCGCCTAGGGTTCAGTCAATTATGCCTCCTCAGGCAGAGCCCTCCCAATTCCTGGCGCCCGCTGCAGGTCACGCTGGAAACCCTAAGGCTGCTGCAACCCTCCCCTTGGGGCCGCCAGCTGTCATGATTGCATGTGTCACTGCTGTGGCGCCATGCCAGGTACAGCTAATCCCTTCAGGGTTTAGGACAATTGTCTCTTTAGGGTCAAGGGGGATTACTCACAAGAATGGCTGATGTGAGCTGGGGTTGTCTCTTCAAATAGTAACGTGCATGCCTTTGTGTCAAACAGTGCCAAAAAACCTGATGAGCCAGGTTGCTCCAGGACAGGGCAGGACTTCAAAGCTTTTGGATTTTGTGCAGACTCCCCTACCTGCTGGGCTTTCAGTCATTTGCACAACTGTTGCCTGGAATTGGCCCAGCATGGCACAATACAACATTGCTGGACACCACGTTTGCCACATATAAGTGCATGACAGGTTCTGGACAATTTGTGTCGAGAGACAACCATGCCTGTGATGTTTCAGTCAACATCTTCTCTACAGTATCTCAGTACAAAAGAAGTGGTCAACCTCTGCAGGTCGTCATACACGACCTACAAATAGTGCCAGCCAGCAGTGACGGCAGCCAAGCGGCGGTGGTGGCAAGTGCCACAGCTGTGGCGCCACAGAGGCCTGCTGCGCTGCGCAAGGGCGACAAGCACAGCTGCGTGCTGCAAGTGCAGGCTGATGCGGTCGGCCAGGACTTGCCCCTGGGGCACCTTCAGATTGTTTGGGCACGTGCAGGGTATGGCTGCTGTCTGTGCAGAGTGCAAAATGCTGTCATGCGGCTGATGCTGGTTGACACCTTCTGCCTGTGCTGACTGGTGTCTTCTGCCTGTCTGCGGCTGGTCATTACCTTCTGCTTGTGCTGCATTGTACCTTCTGTCTGCGGCTGGTCATTGCCTTCTGCCTGTGCTGCATTCTGCAACCTGCCATCTGCCTGTGCTGCTGCACGGTATCTTCTGCCTGTGGTGCTGCATTGTAACCATTGCCCGTAGTGCTGAATTGTACCTTCTGTCTGTCCGGTGATGCCATCAGCCTATGCTGATTGGTGCCTTCTGCCTATACTTTCTACCTTTTGCCCGTCCTGTGATGCCTTCTGCGTCCTGCCTTCTGCCTTTCAATCTGCGGCCAGTGGTTGCCTTCTGCCTGCGTCCCTTCTGCTTGTCTAACTGCGGCCGGTCATTGCCTTCTGCTGGGGCTATGCAACCAGCTATGGCAAGCTCTTGTCGCTTGACAAGACTTCACAGCAAGGCCTACAGCAGCTGCACCAAGCTAGCAATTATGCTGTCTTGTTGCCAGGTCTGGTTTCGGGCTCAAAATAATTGCCAGGCACAGGAGTGATTTAACACAGTGTGTATGAGCCACATACAACTGCGCAGGCAAGCGCGCGCATGCGTGTGTGTGCGTGTGTGCGTACGTTTGTCCTGGCTACAAGGCATTGGTAGCACCATGACTTGTGTGCCTCTCAGGTCTGCCAACTCATCAGAAGCGGCTGTGCCAAGCCCCGTGACCACACGCCTTCCTCTTCCTCTTGTCAGCTTCCAGAAGCCACTCCTGCAGGTACTTGTCTGCATCTTTGGAGTCGGGCTTCACATTGTTGTCTGCTTGTCCCTTGGGTTTAGGGCTAACCATAAACCATATGCTGTAAACCCTATGGTCCCTAAGGGCATACAGCCACTTGTTCTGCAATTGGCTCTTGAGCTGCTTCAAGGTGCAAGTGCATCAAGCTCTGAGCACAGTGTTTGTCCACACATTTGCCACTGCACTTAAGATACAGATGCTTAGCTACAAGCTCTGTCTGATTGTCTGTTTGACCGCTTGGGCTGTCTGTCCAAGCAGCGCATGTTGACCTACTACTCAAATTGCCATTCGCATAGCCAGCATTGCCCATGCAGGTCACAGTGACAGGCATACTGAAGCATGTTTTACATCCATGCCTGTATTCGCTTTCGCTTTGTTGTTGACATGCATGGCTGTGTCCAATGTGCAGGCAAGCATGTTGCACGCAACAGAGGTGACAGCTGGGTCGCCTTTTGTGCTGAAAGTGACGCTGCAGAGTCATGCACCATTGCTGCAAAGTCTGGATGTGGTCCTGAAGGACTCTACAGGCTTTGTCACTTCTGGTCAGTGCTCATCCTCCTATTTTTGCATGCTGATCATCCCAAGCTTCTCTGTATTGAATGCCTCATAGCGCCGTCTTTTCTTTTCTTTGCATGTTGACCTCCAACCTGATATTGCTGGGCTGGGCCAGGCTTTGCTAGGCTGTGTGTGCTGTGCTGTGCCGTGCTATGCTGTGCCATGCCATGCTGTGCTGTGCTGTGCTGTGCTGTGCTGTGTTGTGTTGTGTTGTGTTGTGTTGTGTTGTGTTGTGTTGTGTTGTGTTGTGTTGTGTTGTGTTGTGTTGTGTTGTGTTGTGTTGTGCTGCGCGGTGGTTGAGCTGCCTTGCCCTGCCAAGCTAGCTGCTGTCTGCGACTTGATGTAGGGCAAAGCCATACGCTGCCTCATCTGCGTTGACCAGGACTGTATCCACCTGGCATTTCTGGGATTGAACATTGAGATGGACCTCTTCTTTTCTTTTGTTTGAACAGCTGGATGTCTGACGCGTGATGTTATTCACCATAATTGAAGCTTGGCTGCCCCTATGCAGGTCCCAGGAACGCATCCGTTGCTGTCCTGCCTCATCAAGACTCTGTGCTGGCATGGCAGATGGTTGCTTACAGCTCCGGCTATCATCTGCTTCCCCAGATTGAGCTGACATCCTGTCAGCATTCTGTTGTACTGAATGCCTCCCATGGCAGAAGAGTGCATGTGCTGCCAGCCAAGCTGCCCACTGAAGTTGTCATGCAGGGTCAGTCCAGTGGCTTCATGCCTTCTGGTGTAGATAATCTAGCTAGCAGCATGTCACAGCTCACTACACAGTCACTTTTGGTATAAATCGATTTGGTGTCGTGAAACCGATCAGCATTGTTTTTGACATGCTCAGGGCTGACATGCCCTAGTATGCTCCAGATGTACAACAACACAGAAACAACATCAACAACAGCCTTTCTGTGAGCATATCAAGGCCTAAGCACATGAAGCCTTTAGGCTGTTTTAGTACATTGTTAGTCGCAGCAATCTTCAGCATACATACAACCCATACCCGCGCTCGGGTGAAAAGTCTTTCTATATATACGCAGTATATACCCATCGAAATAAGCGTGACGGGAAAGATCGATCGGTCGCCCCCCGTCACCAGCCGACCTTGGAATGTTGTGGTATGCATTCCTTGCCCAGGGCTGGGCATTGCGCCAAAAAATGTGAACCCCAGAGTGCCACGCAGTTTGTTTCTTTTGCGTGTTTTTCTAATTCGACGGTACACAGATGTTCAAAATTTGCAGCTTTTGCCCATGATACATTTAGAGTCACATACTTCAATCGGAAAGGTGCACTGTGCCACACTGCGCCTGTGCATGAACGGTGCGGAAGAGTTGATGCTAATAACGTCTTCTGATACTCTGTTTCATACATGCATGTCACTGTGATGTATATCACATCAATGATCCTGCCAGTGCCATACGAGAATGCAAACATACGCGGCGGCATTGGTGCAAACTAGACTCAAGCAAATGCATGGAGACAACACGATCTGCAGGGCAGAACATTCTCATGTCACGCGTCCAGCATGTCCACATGACGATGCCAGACGTATCAAAAGGCCAACAAACATGTTTATAGTCACGATATATTTCAACTTTCAGCAGCAGCCTTGTTAGGTTTTTGTCTAAGCATCTGATACTAGCAAGTTTCCGTCAGCACATGGCAAAGATGAGTTGCCACCACTTCCAGTCACCTTGCCTCTTGAAGGCAGTTCAGAAATCAAGTGCTTCACAGCAATACTGCTCTGCTGAGGTCGTGTGAAAAGTCAAACCTGTACAATTGCACTTACAAAGAGTAGCACAACACAGTTGCAGTCATGACAGTAGCCGGCATGCTTTATTATATGCTTGCATGCCTGTATTACTGTCAATGTACCCAGTTGCAATTGCAACAGGTATCAAATTACTCTTATATTTCGTCTACGATAGGCTCTGTCTACATGGTCTGAGCTTAAAACTTAAGGCAAGTGCATGCTCGGCAGAGCAAAAGCAATGTGCACCACCTACTTGCTTGATCAAATGAAGGAACATGAGGAACTGTGCTCAAGACTGCCAAAGCATATCACAGGCAGAGAAGTTAGCCAACAACCAACACTTGCGGCTCTGATGCCCTAAACTCCAGGATCTAGATTGTACAATGAATGCAAGATTTGTAAAGAGCAACACTGTACTGGACTGGCTAAATGTAGCTAAGCACTAATCTAGCTAAGCAGCAGCACTCAATAGAGTGCAACATAGGCCTACAATGGTGCTGGCAGGTGGCACAAGTACAGGCATTGCAGCAGGCCTCTAGGTCTCATCTGATGACAACCCCTTATTGACTGATGTCTGAACTTCTGCATTTGATGCCGTTGTGTTGGCCAGCTCTGTTACCTCCCCAGCCAGTCGCAGCTGAAAAAAGTGGTCCAACAAGAATCTGCCATGCGTGGCTGTGGGATGCACAATGAGCTTCACATCCAGGGGTGATGCTTTCAACTGAGCAACACCCAAATCCAGGGGGACTAAAGAATCGTTTTGGGCAAACACCACTGTTGTGGCTTTGGGCATGTCTTGCGGCCATAACATCACAGAGTGCCAGCAGAACTTGCGGCAGAAAGTCTGAAGAAAACAGAGGAGTCAGAGAAGCCTGCATAGCTGAGATGATCTGAAGCAACTGGAGCAACATGTACTGTATTTTCTGTCACGAGCAGATTGTGTCCTGTTCACAGCAACTGAATCTGAAGCCATACAATGGCAAGCTTGGCAAAACAAGCAAAACCACAGAATGCTGCTGAAAAAAATCATTCTGTGTTTATCGGGTGAACACAACACACCCACATCAGCAGCAGCAGCTGAACTCTAGGCTGTCTCCTCCACATCAGATTCATGTGTTTGACAGGCGCGCTTGCAGACAGCTGAACAGACAGACAGACAACACAAAACAAGGCCCAAACAGCAGCAGGCTTAATGCTGAAGGCAAAAGCGCGAGTCAAAAATGGGTAAAACACCAGAGTTGCATCAAGAGGAAAGAAAGCATCGTGCACCGTACTCTCTGACCAAATCTCATTGTCTTTGGCAGAGGCTTTAGTGTCATGATCCTACAGCTTGCATAGCTCAAACAATGATGCAAGCTTGTCAAGCGCACACACAGAGCGTCAAGCTGCACACCATCCTGTCTGACACTGATCTACAGCACTTTCAACACACCTTGGTCAACTGACAAGGCAGCACCTCACTGTTGGTCAGCGGACTGACAAAACTGGACCGCATACAGAGCGCTTTTCGGGGCTGTACATACCTGATACTAGGCAGAAACATAGGTTCGTTGAATCAATGATTGAACAAATGAGCGGCACTTGTATGAGCGCAGCTAATAGCTGCTGTGACCCTGCTAGAAAAGTGAGAAGGCAATGCAGCCTTGCTGACCCTTTTGATGACAAGATGGGAAGGAGGGCATGCAGGAATGAAGGCCAACCTCTGCGACCATGAGGTCCCGGGAGAAGATGAAGCGCAGGAGGTCCATGAAGCCGGTGGGGGTGGTCAGCAGTTTAGAGTTCCAGGTGGGGACCTTGTAGATGAAGGAGTGTAGCAGCTGAGGGCAGCAGGTCATCAGGCACACCGGGTCAATTAGCATCTGCATGCAGGGCAATTTCAGGCAATTCCAGGCAATTTCAGACAATTTTAGAGGTCATCAAGCACAGTAGGTCATCAAGCACACCGGGTCGATCAGCATCTGCATGCAGGGCAACTTCAGAGCAGGGCTGGTTCTGATGTTGACTCTGGAAGCAAATGTGTCAAAGTATGCCTCAAGCATGCACGCCTGTTCTATTCATTGAAAGACAACGAGAGCTTACAAAAAACACAATTTCCCTGCGCACAACATCATGCACGAACCATCTATTCTGTGCAAACAATATTGACAAAGATGCTGTTGATCAGCATGCACACACCCTCAGACGTTTTGCTACCTAAAGCCCCTTGCATGCATCCACAAGGCTACTGCAAATGCTGGATGTCTGTATGATTCAAGCTCTGCAAAGCAGTGCACTGTTGAGGACATGTATCTAGAATCTCATGTATGAGAGAAGAAGGCTAGAGGACTGACCAGGGATTGCACAATGTCTGGGTGCATCTGGCAGATGCGAGATGCCACAAAGGTGCCATAGGAGTGGCCCACAATGCAGGCCTGGCTCCAACCATGCTGGCGCACAAAGTCAACCACGGCATGCGCAGCATCATCAACTTCGCCAGCTCGCCAGCAGAAGCGCAAAGAGATAAAATTGAATTCCATCAGTATTATGGGATGGGAGGATGCCTGGTCAAACAGCATCCGCAGGAAGCGGATGTATGGAAACTGCAAGTAGGAAGTCACACGTGTTTCAGGCCACAGGTGTCAAATAGGAGTATGTTTGTGATGTTCATAACACAACTAAGTGCTGTAAGTGTTTCACGGATATTATATGCGCTCAGATGATACATAAAGACATAAGTACATAAAGACAATGCCTATTGCACGGCAATGCATGCCAGAATGCAGCATCATGTGAAGGTACAAGTCAAACAAAATAGCAGACGTGTTGGCATAAACAGTAAAAGCTGTTGGCAGACACAAAACCATCAAGCACAACAGCACAGCACAGCAAGAGCTTGAGCACAGTCTGCATACAGGTAAAGCAGAATCCACCCATCAGCCTTGTATTGGGCCACTTTGGGCCAAATCATACAGTGCAAAAACTAGTGCATTAACAATGGATTTTGACATGACAAATCCCAATTGTGCATTTACATACAGAATTGAGTGCATTGTCAGTAACATAAAAAAACTCACCAGTCCCCAGCCAACTCCATGCAGGAACACTATAGGCCGGGTCAATGACACCCCCCCGGTCACAGCTGTCTCCCCCAATGAGTCATCACCGACTTTTGAGACTTTTGGCAAGTCTGCAATCTGGGTGGATGGATGCTTGATCCAGAATGAGATGCTCTGCATGGTTGTAGAGACTGGTTGGCTCACTTGGCAGCTACATACAGACTTTGTAACAGGCATGCAAGCACATACATCAGTGTGTGCAGTCAAGAGCGGTAACAAAAGTGCTGACAGCAAAAGTTCTTGTCTGACACATTTAGCACAAGATCTGTGTCGGTAGAGAGAGAAGCCATAGCTTGTTAAGAGACTGCCAATGTGGTGTTGAGGGGTGAGAACTGGGCTTGCTGCAACAGTGACAGACATGCTCAGTTGCTTACCCCTTGTTGTATACGCTTGAAGCCCACACAGCAGAAGAAGATGTGCATACATATTCCCCAAATCTCACTGACTACATACACCAGCAGCGGCTTGTGGAGTGTCCTGCAGAATGTACCACATGTATTGTGACTGCAGGATGTGCAGCATGCAGCTTGACTGCATTTCTAATGTACAATACCGTGTTTCACCCTTGCAAGCTCAAGATCGTCCAGATTAGAAAACCTGACAGGATGATGCAAGAAAGCTCTGTGAGGCAACTTATGGAGCTGAGAACAATGTGCATGATGCACACTTCGTACACATGTCCAGCAATGTTGGCAGATTTGTTGAATGGGGGTAAGCATTCTGCACATAACGATGAAAGACGACATTTTAGGCTGTTAGGATGAAGGGACAACAAGGAAAAGGCACGGGAAGGGGAGTGAGGGGTGGGGGGGGGGGCAGGGGTATACCTCAAGGGATCCCAAGAGTGCGCCATGAAACCAATGTTGACATTGGTTCCTGGTGGGAACTGCACATTGTGATGCTTCTCTACATTATCAATGATGCGCTGGGTTGCTTCTTGTGCCTGTCATCACATGGGTCGACTGTCATCACATAGGTGATCTCACACAGGTGAACTCACACAGCTTAAATGACGGCAACACAGACCATAGAACAGGTTGACCAGACAGACCTTCAGCAGCACGGTTTCATTCAGAAGTTGCTTTGAATACAGTTGCTTGGGTCAAAACTGCAGTGTTGACCACAAGAGTGCAGGTGATGTGATGCTCCACAAGGAGCAGGAGTAAAAGGCAGGAACACCAAGTACAGCGCTGTTCCGAACGAAATTTTGCACAGGTTTTTTGGGAGAACAATGAGTGAGTGAGTGAGTGAGTGAATGAGTGAGTGAGTGAGTGAGTGAGTGAGTGAGTGAGTGAGTGAGTGAGTGCGTGAGTGAGTGAGTGAGTGAGTGAGTGAGTGAAGTAGAGGGCAACAGCACAGTGAAGAGGCCTACCCGGGCTGGCAGATCATCATAGTCACGGTTGTAGAAAGCGCATGCAACAAAGGCCACGCAGTTTTCTCTATGTATTTGGTCAAAAGGCACCCCATGAAACCAGCCACTCAAGAAGTCTTGTATGGCAAAATAGCTGCCCAAAGTCAAAAACCTTGACATGACCTCTTCGACGCTTGTGATCAATGGTGTTGACCTGGCGCGCATTGACAGCAGTGTACCTTCAGGGCATCATAACTTGCAATAGTTACTATGTGTTAATGCAAAAAAATCCAAAATATCTTGCAGATGTCAGATCCTTCATTTGCTGCAGCATAGATATCTAGCAGACAAGGAGAATGTTGGCAAAGCTTACAGAGCATACCGGTGTTTTTGGAAAACATAGAACAACATCTCAGCGCAACCCCATGCCAGAAGGACCTGGCTTAGTGATGGCATGGTGCAAAGCCACCTATACGTGATCTGGGGCCCTTCGCTTTCACATGCCACGCTGCTCAAGTGACCAGGTACAGAAAGCTGCTCACACCCTGCATCACGACCTACTGAGATCAGCTGCTAGTGTAAGCCACATTGTTGGAAGCTGAAATGAGCCTTGAACATGTGCAGTCGACGAGGTGAAGATGTGACTGCGGGAAGACCATATAGGAAAGCATCTGCAGTAACAAAGGACGTGCCGGTGTTGACCTGAAAATTTGCACTGGAGAAGAGAAGTCTTCACTAAACACTATCACTCGAGAGGCTGATCGATGACGGAGTTGGATCGTTGCGGACCGCCCCCAAACAGGTATCGAAACCACAAATTCGCGTGAGCTGCAACTTCACCTGCCGGTAGCAGGTCCACCTGACGGCGCCGAGAACGCACCTTGGCCCTGATTCGCACACGATTGCCTGATGCAGCATTGACTTGCGGAGGTCGAGATAGGTTTCTTGTCAACGATGTCAACGGCGTGAAAGTGCCATGACGTTGGAAACTGGACTTTGGTCCCGGAGCAACTTTGACCTTTATGACAGTCGGAGTCACACGATCACATAGTCAGCTTGCTGAAGAGTGCAGTTGGAACTGATCATCGGATTTATACCATTAAGGAATCACATAGTCAGTGGCACAGTCACAATCTTGTTTCTTGATTTTGTCTCTCATGAAGGGCGTTGACTTACGAGACTGACATGCAAGACCCTTGTTTTTGCTGCAATTACTGAAGTCCAGTCAGCAAAGACACTAGAGCAGCTACAGGCTGCTAAACATGCTTCGATACATCAGCCACCTAACATGGAAAGAAATTGCAGTTGGCCTACAAGACCAGCACGGTAGACATATAAAAAGGTAACCATATGTTGGCCAACTCGGCCTGATCGGTGGAAGTCGAATACTTCTTGCCTAGGTACACGCAGTGATCAACAAATTCTCCGGAATGGATCTGTCAATCATAACTTTTGCGTACGCATGAATGTAATCACAGGCCTGCACACTCAATGGGTTGACAGCCATGTGAAGTTGACATTCAATGGCTTGAGCTGCAGCTGTTGTGCAACTAGCACAATGTCAGCACCACGATTTAGTGTGCAACAACATTGTTGATTGCATGGAAAGGAGCCTGCGTCAAGAATTGTTCTGCAACAAGTCAACAATCACAGCTGTTGTGATACAGCTCCCCAACACCAAGCCTTTGTTGTCCAAGCAGCACCCTTGTCCCAGACCATTGTCCACCCAGTCATGTCTCCAAGTTCCTAGTCACCCACCAGGAAAGTCTCAAGGCATTAGCGTAATATCACTACTACTATGACCCTCCTTTGACACCCTTGCCAGCTGCGTTGCCATACACTATCAAGTTGGGCACCACAGTCATCACAAGGTCAATGGGCAGCGCAAAATTGACGCCACTGCTGCGCCCCTGCAATTATCAGACATAATGTCAAGGTACACACATCCAAACAGACACAGGAGTGCTGCCAAAAACAGCTAGGAACATTGAATGACTGTGATGGTCCAAAAGGCAGTGTAGCAGCAACAAATGTACAGACCTCACTGCTTGACGTCATGCACAGCAGTGTGTGGCAACCAGTGCAAAATGAATATCATGCTGTCAATGCAGTGCATCAGTGAGCCACTCACTGTGCCTGTCCGGGTGAAGGTGGCTGTGTTGATACCAATCACACGGGCTGAAGAATCTAACAGCGGCCCTCCAGAATTGCCTGCGCTGATGGCAGCATCTGTCTGCAGGGCACCGCCAGCTCAGCTCAGTTGTGCAGAATTTGGGAGCTCATTGTGCTACACTACGGCAAAGAGTGTGATGAGCATTGGTACTGTCACCAGTCAATAACTGTCTCTCAGATTGCATGCATGTTGCAGGCTATACTGATTGCTCACACATTCCACTGCTATTGGTGTTCAGACTCAAGCAAGGTCTTGCACTTGCTGCTTGAATGTAAATGCATAATTCATGGCGGCCTGCAAAGGCAGGAGCCTGGGCAGCAAACCTGTATGGCTCCGTAAGTTTTGGTCCCCACGGGAGATGGGATGGCCCTATTTAGGCCACTGACAACCCCAGCTGTCAAGGTTTTGCTGAATCCCAAAGGGTTGCCAATGGCATAGACAGACTGTCCTGTCCTGAGGTCAGCGGATGTGCCCACTTGAACAGGGATGAAGCTTTGCTCTGGGGCATCAACCAGCAGAACAGCTATGTCATGCTGTGCGTCTGTGCCTACTAATGAGGCAGGGTACTCAATTGTATTTCCATTGGCATCCACAATGCCAACCCTGGTCACCTGTATCAGCGATTTGAGTGACAAACAGCGTCTTGATATTTCACAATGAGAGCAGCCCGTGACCAGTCTCCTGTGTGATAGAGTAACTGGCAATGACAGAGCAACATGTGCCTGACTGGTTGGCATGATGTGCTGGAACGTGTTACAACGTGCGCACCTGAGCTCCTATTCGATCTGTTGCAAACTTGGCAACACAGTGGTAGTTGGTGACAATGTGTCCATATGTATCCCACATGAATCCGCTTCCTGTGCCTTCTGAGACTTCATTGCCGTTGGCGACCTTGTAGTCTGCTATTGATACCACAGACTGGTTTGCAGACTCAAACACCTTGTCAGCTTGCCTTTCGTCAATTAAGCCAGCCAAAGCTGCTGGGGGTTGCAAGCTGAGAGTCAAGCCACCCAGCAACCCCAATAAAGCCTGTCTGCGGCAGAGTTGAGAATTTGTTGCAAAATCTGCTGACATCGCCTCAAGAGTTTGCTTTTGACATATGCTCGGCCGTTGTTGTTCACCATCGTATCTATGAGTGCCGCAAGCTGTGATATGCTTTGGAGGCCTGGTGCTCAGCATAAGCGAATTGCCCACTGCAGCATGGAGGCCCGGCATGTTAAAGTGCAACTAAGATTGGCAATCTTCTGTTTTGGTACGATGGTCGACCAGCCAGCGCTAGCCGCAAAAGAAGGATTACGACGGCATGTGCTTTGATCAGGACTACAAGAATCTAACAAGCGTGTTGTTGTACTCAGCAGAAAGTCTGATACGAGCTATTGGAGCGGGAGTAATTCTTGACTTTCCAGCGCCAACGCAGTGCTTAATGTGCACAAAGTGCTGGAATAGGTCAGAGACACACATACAAAAGCATGTGCTGGTTGTCTCCGGACAGTCATATTTACTAACATCCTGATGAGTAACAGATTCAAAGCTTTTACAGATCTCCACAAGCTCTGGTCCCTGTCGGCTCACGTCCCGTCCAGCAACGTACGGTCTGGTTGCGCGGCACCATCTGTTGAGCCTGGACCAAGACTTCGTGTGCAACAGTTTGGGGTACCATGCAAGTGCTTCGTGGTTCCGCTCATGCAGGGTGTCCAGTCGTTGGCCGTACAGGCAACACAACACGCTGCACAATTTGCGTGCCTTCTGGTGCTTCTGACAATGCCTGGTCGCTTCGCACGAGCTGTCAGCAGAGGCACCCTTTGACCTTGAACGCTCGCGGCAGGTACCCTGTGGCCATCTGTGCACTCTTTGACGCGTCCAGGGTCACGTGCAACACATCAACATGCTTTCGCAGAATTGCAGACGTGCGGACCGCGGCCAGTTCTGCCGTGATGCAAAATACTGCTGTTTCAGCAGAGATCAGTGAAGTGCGTGGTCGGTCGTATTTTGTGTCAAGTATTGACAAGCAGAGGTTCAAGGAACAAGGGTAAGAATGTCTGGTGCTTTTTATGTGATCTGCCATACGCTGAACCCTGTCACAGCTGTCCAAGTATTCTCACTGCCTCCAGGTATGTTCACCTTCCTGGTGTCATGTCAGACGAGGAACTTGCACAAGACATAGACGATGTAAGAAATCTTGTTTCCAACATATCATGATGCTGTTGGACATCAAGTCAGTCATGGCCAGCTCTAGTGTGTGTTTAGGTGTATGAGGCCTTTCTAAACGGTACTATCAAGGTGCCAGGAAAAGATTTGTGTGACATGTCGGGCAATCAAGAAGGAAGAACGCCAGATCAGTTTACACTGTACAATGTCATGCTGCCACGCGTGTACCACCCCGCCCTGCAGGGCAATCTTTATGAGCAACGCTGCAAGGTAGGCTTGCTCTGCAGACAGATCTACAGAGATTGTTACTAAGTTTGTGGTATGTGCACAGACCAGGCACTCCTCCATTGTGCCTTTACAATCCAGGGTGTGTGCATGTGCCAACCTCGTACACCAACACCTGATCAAAGCAGAAATCAAAGCAGTAATGTACTGTTGTGACACACTACCAGGGCAGACTACGTCACCTCTGCAGTTGCAACAGGCTGTCACTGATTCACTTGTGCTCTGATGCTGTTGCAGGACATTGCAGATCAGCTGCAAGGTGGTGACATGCAGATTGACTACGACCAAATCCTAGCCAAAAGACCACACAGCGAGGACGCAGTGTTTGCATGGCATCAGGACATGGCATATTGGCCCCCCTTCACATCAGACATCTCTGCGGCCACTTGCTGGCTGGCAGTGTCAGACTCCACTGAAGAGAATGGCTGCATGAGGTTCCTGCCTGGCTCCCAATTGGAGACTGAGCTCCGCAAGCATGCTCCCGGTGAGCAGCTACAGTCAGACACTCTGAACTTACCATCTGACACTGTGAACTTACAAGTCAGACACTCTGGACTTATTTGCACAGACTGCACTGAATGTAACATCTGACTGCCTGACTGTCAGACATTACAGGTAGACTTTGCAGCTTGCAATGGTGCAAGCCAAACATTCACATCTGCGTCAAATACAGACACACAAGCCAAAGACACCCAAGGGTGCTGGGCCAGTCAGGCCCTTTTCGGTCTCTGTCTATGTTTAGTCCAGGCACACAGGAGTTCCAAATTTTGCAGCTGTTGTGTCGTTTGTGGAAATGCAATGGTAGCTGACAGGCTGCTTTCAAATACTAATGATTCTTGTGTGGCCATGTTGCAGTTGGTAAAACACGTGAGGACTCACATGCGTTGTACCTCAGCCTGAAGGCAGATGACAATGTGGTTCCAATACCGATAAAGCGAGGAGACATCACAGTACATGATGAGCGTGTTGCTCACGGTAGTGGCCCAAATCTGTCTTCTGACTGGAGAAAAGCATATGTAGTGGCTTTCAGAAAAGCAGAGTGCATAGCAGAGGAGAGGTCTCTGGGTTTCACACACTCCCACAATGATGAGTACAACTGGGATGTGTTTCAGCAGCACAGCAAGTGATCCAGCAAGAGCCTTTGTCTTGTTGTGCTTTGGCACTGCAACATGTGACAAGAATGCAGCTCTGCAGGTCTTGTTTCCATTTAGTCTGACAGACCCAGCAGTGGTGAATAGAGTAGAGAAGATCGTAGTCAGTTCAGGTTTGCTATATTACATGTTTGCTACAAGCATCTGCTTAGTCAGGTAAACTGGACATGTTTTCCTTGTATTTTCTTCCTGATAAACCCCTGACCCCTGTAGCGCCCTACGTGGATAGGCAGACAAGAGGTTCTGGAAGAACACAGCGCATGGAGTTGGGTGTTGATTGCTTACTGCATTACTGGTTGGCATTGAAGTAGTCTCCTTGGTTATTTGTGGCTACAGCTCAAGTGATTGCAAGAAAACTGATCAAATTATGAGTGAATTGTTGACTAGCCCGCCACCTTATCCCAACTGAGATGTAGAAGGCTAGCTGCTTCATGATGCGCAGCTGGCTAGGCTGTTTGGGGAACACACAACTGGTTGCTTTTGTTCTGTCAATTGATCCAAGTTGCAATTTGGATTTGATAGACGCCCTGGCCATAGTTGCAAACATTCAATTTGACATGAAGCTGTCCAGACTGACTTAGAGTGTGTTAACACACAGAAGTGCCCCAAATAATATGCTGCGAGCCATGGGGCCTCGTGCAGCGAGCTCTCAGGCCTGTACATACCGCAAGGGAAGACACCTTTTTTAATGAATGTGACTTGTCAAATCAATGAATGTTATGAGTAAAAAAGCACATTGTATTCTGGTTCAAACTGAGGTAAATCCAGGCTCTGGTAAAGCTTCCGTGTAGCTGTGGCATAAATCTGCTTTTGTTTGCACTGCGCTTCAATGCTGGCATTAGTTGCAAGAGCTTACTTGACCAATGTAAGTCCTGCTGCTCGCAACTGCGAAGAGACATTCGGCTAGAGCTCAGTTGCATATACAAAACAAGTCCAGCATCAGCCTGAGCGTTGCAGCAAACCCTGCCACTGCAATGTCAGTGCAGAGTCCATTTTTGGCAACAACAGTCAGGAAACAATATGTTTATTTGAAAGGGCGTTGGTCAAACCCAGTAGGCTTTTGCGCTTGGTAGCTTGCCTAACTGCAGTTCTGTTGCGGTATTTTCTATTGACATTTTAAGTTGAGCATAGACATGGTAGATAAGCAAGACAACGCCGAACTTTGTCTGATCTGATCGGTCTCCCAAGGTGTTTTGGTCTTTAGTGGCGACCTGGACGTGACGCTGCCGATGTTGTCAGCAGCCGGTCGAGGTTCTGTCTACGGATTGTGATCTTTTGAGCAGCAAGGCAGGATGTGGGAGTTCTGGCGCAGCAAGCTTTCCAAGGGCAAAACACGCCATAAGCGAAGAGATCTGGACACCGGGTCTGATGAGGATTCGCCTTCGACAGTGCGCTCAATGGAGTTGACTGATTCAGGGATGCCAGGAACAT